>Ga0137308_101850_pt1 | contig 17492 bp, 15 predicted proteins | sample Inofrocosms_June_FD_97181 | JGI IMG/M metagenome (GOLD analysis project Ga0137308, IMG submission 97181) | Mouse cecal microbial communities from Vienna, Austria - N-Acetylneuraminic and N-Acetylglucosamine D2O microcosms_June | ecosystem: Host-associated > Mammals > Digestive system > Large... | reverse complement strand
TTCTGTACAGATCTCGCCTTTTACCGCTGAGGCTGCCACGGTTGCCGCAGAACCCAGATATACTTTGGAGCTGGGATGCCCCGCGCGGCCCTTGAAGTTCCGGGTGCCGGTGCTGATCAGGACCTCATTTTCCCCGATCACACCCTGACAGCTTCCCCAGCACACACTGCAGTTAGGATTCATAACAATAGCGCCGCTCTCCATGAATATCTGGAGCAGCCCTTCCTCCATAGCCTGCAGGTATACCTCCTGGGAGGCCGGCACCACCAGGAAACGTACATGATCAGCCACCTTTCTTCCTTTCAGGATACGGGCGCCTACACGCAGCTCGCTGATCCGGCCATTGTTGCAGGAACCTAAGAATGCCTCGTCGATGCGGACACCGCACACCTCTCTGGCCGGGGCCAGGGCGTCCACAAAGTCAGGCTTTGCCACCACCGGTTCGATCTTTGCCAGATCAAAGGTATATTCGCTATGATAGTCAGCGTCCGCGTCGCTCTGAAATACGGCCTTGGGTTCTCTGCCGCGGGCTTTTAAGTACTCCAGCGCTGTCTCATCGGCTTCGAAGATGGCGGTCTTGGCCCCTGCTTCCACCGCCAGATTGCACAGCACCATGCGGTCATCTACGCTCAAGGTCTTAGCGCCATCCCCGCAGAATTCCATCACCCGGTAATTAGCCCCGTTGGCTCCGACGGTTCCGATGATGGTCAGCATCAGATCCCTGGGATACACACCCTCCGGCAGCTTCCCGGTCAGGTTGAATTTCATGGTCTCCGGCGCCAGTACCCAGGATGTCCCGGTGACCATCCCATACAGAAGGTCCGTGCACCCCACCCCGGTTCCGAAGGCTCCCAGGGCGCCATAGGTGCAGGTATGGCTGTCCGCGCCGAAGATCAGCTCGCCGGGGCGGACATAATGCTCCATCATGATCTGGTGGCACACACCCTTGCCTTCCCAGAAATCAATCCCGTGCTCTCTGGCAAAGTCCCGCATCTTCTTCTGGGAAGCAGCCGTTTTGGGGCTGTCGGAAGGCACGTTGTGATCCACGATGAAGACCATCTTCTTCGTGTCGGCAATATGCGGATTCTTCAGTTTGTTGTGGTACATATCCACTGTCAGATGGGTGGTGCCGTCATTACTCATCATCCGGTCCAGATTCACCGTATAGATATTCCCCGCCTTCGCCTCCGGCACCCCGGCGGCCAGGGCGATGATCTTCTCAGCAATTGTCATTCCCATATCATGCTTCCTCCTTGTTCAGCGATGCGATGAGCCCGCCCTGACTTAAGATCTGCTGCATATATTCCGGCAGCTTCGTGCAGGTGTAGGTCTTCCCGCCGGTCCGGGCCACGCCCCCGGTCATGGACAGCTCCATCTCGTCACCAGTCTTCACCACATCCGGAAGCTCCCTGCAGACAATGACCGGAAGGCCGATATTGATGGCATTGCGGTAGAAAATCCTGGCAAATGATTTGGCTATGACAGCCTCTACTCCCAGGGCTTTCAGCACACCCGGCGCCTGCTCCCTGGAAGAACCGCAACCAAAATTCTCCCCGCCGACTACATAATCACCCGGCTTCACCTTATCCGGGAACTCCGGATCCAGAGATTCAAAGGTATGTACCTTCATCTCCTCAAGATCCGGAAGCAGCAAATACTGGGATGCGATGATCTGGTCTGTATCAAGATCATCATGAAATTTGAAAATTTTACCTGTGGACATGATTCTCCTCCATAGTTAGATAGACTTATCGGTAATTGCATTATAGCATTGAACCTGGTATAATAACAATACATAATGCTGATATTTATTATAATGTCTGGTTATGGATGATTAACTATGGGATCTGGTTCCGTAGAGCGTATTTGAAAATTGCTTTTCGGCAGATATGCGTTCCACTTTGTGGGACGCACATCTGCCAGAAAGCAATTTTCAGACACACTCTAGCGGTAACTGGTTTTTGAAGGACAAGTACAGATAAGGAGCTTGATTATGGAACAGAATCTCTCGCAATATCGTATTTTCCATGCAGTAGCGAAAGCCGGGAATATATCGAAAGCTGCAAAAGAGCTTTATATCAGTCAGCCGGCGATCAGTAAGGCGGTGAGCAAGCTGGAAGAAAGCCTGGGCACTACCCTGTTTGTCCGGAGTTCCCGTGGAGTACAGATGACGGAGGAAGGGAGCATCCTGTTTGAGCATACCTGTGCTGCTTTTGATGCACTGTCCCGGGGCGAGCAGGAGCTGCGGCGCATCCGGGAGTTTCATCTGGGGCAGCTGCGGCTTGGAGGCAGCAATACCCTCTGCCGGTTTGTCATGGTGTCCTATCTGAAGCATTTTATTGAACAGTATCCCCACATCAAGATCACCATTGAGAGCCAGTCCTCAGCACGTACCCTGGCCATGCTGGAACAGCAGCAGATCGATATCGGCCTGGTGGCAGAGCCGGGAAGCTCAAAAAATCTGGTCTTTCTTCCGGTCATGGAGATCGAGGATATATTTGCAGCCACCCCCAGCTATCTGGAGAATCTGCGTCTCAGGGAGGGCCGGGACGCAGATCCCTTCCAGGTGGGCACGATCCTGCTTCTGGACAAGGACAATATCACCCGCACCCATATCGACAACTATCTGAAAGCCAGCCACATCGAGGTCCACCATCTTCTGGAGGTGACCACCATGGACCTTTTGATCGAATTTGCCCGCATCGGCCTGGGCGTGGGCTGCGTGATCCGGGAATTCGTAAAGGACGACCTGGAGAGCGGCCGTCTGACAGAGATCCGCCCCGGCAGCCCTATCCGCAAGCGCACCATCGGCTTCGCCTACCGGACGGGGCATGTTTCGCGGGCAGTGGAGACCTTTATACGGTTTTGTGAAAAACTCGCTTAATGATATAACTCAAAATCCGCCCCGGCATCTGCGCTGACCTTCCCTGTCTTTCTATGAACCCGGTAATTATTGAGCGTCGTGTAGTTATTAGGGCCATCAATCGCCCGCAGGGAAACATAGATGAGATTATCCTGGCGTGAATCCACACAGAGGATCAGCTCCCGCTCCTCGCCGGCATAGTAACCGCTCCTGCCGGTCTCATTTTCCATGAACCGGATCACCGCCGTATCGTCCAGCACCGGCCTGCGCACCCAGGCTCCCGTCTCTGTGTCCAGACAGTACCAGAGACCATCCTCCGCCGCCTTGACCCAACCGGTCTGCATGATGCCCGCTTCATCAAAATAATACCAGGTTCCATTGATCTGGCGCCACCCGGCAGCATAACCGCCATCCTCCTCATAGCGCCATGCCTGAGTCTCCGTCTGCTCCCAGCCCGCTGCCATCACGGGCTGGCACATCATCGCTGCTGCCAGAAATACTGCCGGTACCAGTCTGGCACTCCGGCTCCATATCATATTTCTCCTCATAAATATCCCAGCCTTTCATAAACAATTCCAAAAATACCACATGGTTTCCTGAAATAGAAAGACAGAGGAAAACAAAGGCCCAAGCCCCCGGTTCCCCCCTGTCTATATCATTTAACCAATACCTTGCGCGGGCAGGCTCCCGCGTCTCACAACTCCGCCATGCTCTCTTAGTTGTTTATTAATTTATCTTCCTCGTTGTTCCAGCTGTACAGCTTGCGGATCTCCTCGCCGATCTTCTCTGCGGGATGCTCAGCAGCCAGCTTCCGCATAGCCTTGAAGTGTACCTGACGGCCTGCCGGGGACATGTCTAACAGGAATTCCTTGGCAAAGGTGCCGTCCTGGATATCGGACAGAATCTTCTTCATGGTCTTCTTGGTCTCCTCGGTGATCAGCTTCGGACCGGTCACATAGTCGCCGTACTCAGCAGTATTGGAAATGGAGTAGCGCATTCCGGCGAAGCCAGACTGGTAGATCAGGTCTACGATCAGCTTCATCTCATGGATACATTCAAAGTAAGCATTTCTCGGATCATATCCGGCCTCAACCAGAGTCTCGAAGCCAGCCTGCATCAGAGCGCATACGCCGCCGCACAGCACCGCCTGCTCACCGAAGAGGTCGGTCTCTGTCTCGGTACGGAAGGTGGTCTCCAAAACGCCGGCTCTTGCGCCGCCGATGGCCAGAGCATAAGCAAGGGCAAGATCCAGAGCCTTGCCGGTAGCATCCTGCTCTACGGCTACCAGACAGGGAACACCCTTGCCCTCCTGATACTCAGAACGTACCGTATGGCCAGGTCCCTTGGGAGCAATCATGGTAACATCTACATATTTGGGAGGCTTGATGCAGCCGAAATGGATGTTGAAGCCATGGGCAAACATCAGCATATTGCCCTCCTCCAGATTCGGCTCGATATCCTTCTGATACATATCTGCCTGCAGCTCATCATTGATCAGGATCATGATGATATCGGCCTTCTTCGCCGCCTCTGCTGCGGTGTAAACCTCGAATCCCTGTGCCTCAGCCCTGGCCCAGGACTTGCTTCCCTCATACAGACCGATGATCACGTGGCATCCGGACTCCTTTGCATTCAGCGCATGGGCATGTCCCTGGCTGCCATAACCGATGACAGCAATCGTCTTGCCTTCCAGTAAAGATAAGTTGCAGTCTTCCTGATAATAAATCTTTGCCATTATTTTTCCTCCTCAAGGCTTCCTTATATAATAGGATGATCCGTCACAGCCGTCCAGACATACTCTGCGTAACTTTGCATATAATCCCGAATTCAGACATTCCATGATTGATGCAGCACTGCATGAGTCAGACCACCGTGGTAAATCTATGCGTAAAAGGTCCGTTTCCGGTACCTTCTGCACTCTGTTCCAATAGTTCCCTGCTGTTTTATGCGGTCGCCGGCCAAAAGCCTGGTTTTCCCCTGTCCGCCAGTCTCTACGGCAGATAACGGACATCGTCGGAACCGCGGGAAAGCCCAGTCAGTCCAGTCCTTGCCAGCTCCAGAATCTCATAATCCTCCAGCAGATTGATCAGCGCGTCCAGCTTGGACTGGTCACCAGTCAGCATGACCGTCATGGAATCCTTCCCCACGTCCACCACGGTGGCGCGGAAAATATCGGATATGGCACTGATCGCCTGCCGCTCACTGGCATTGGCCCTGACCTTGACCATAATCAGCTCCCTATACACAGAATGACCCGGCTTCAGCTCCTTGATATCCCGGACATCCTCCAGCTTGCACAGCTGCTTTTCGATCTGCTCCAGGATCTCCTGGTCCCCGGTGGAGACAACCGTCATTCTGGAATAACGCTCATCCGCCGTCACGCCCACCGTCAGACTCTCTATATTATATCCACGGCGGCTGAACAATCCCGCCACCCGGCTCAGCACACCCGCCGTATTATCTACCAGCAACGACAACACAATCCTATCCATAGGCACTCTTCCTTTCCATACTAAACCATTCAGATGCTCCCTGAACCGCTTTCACAAACCGTCACCCGAACTGTTACTAATCATAACAATGCTGTAATTATTTGTCAACCACAGCCATGCAGAAAAATTGGTATAAACAAGACGTGTGAGCTTGCTCACTGGAGTGTGTCTGAAAATTGCTTTCTGGCAGATGTGCGTCACAGTTTGTGGGACACCGAAGGCGTCCCTTGTGGAGATGCCGGGAATGAATTTTCAGACACACTCTAACACTACAGCGAACTTATGACATAATACCTGCTTTTTACAACGAAATTTTTGTGAAATCAGCAGTAATTATAGCCGAATACCGTAGTTTCACATAAACTGAATTCGGAATGTGCGCTGTAGTGCTAAGTCTTGTTTATACTAATTTTTCTATAGGGCGGTCACGTCCGGCTTCTTGTTTTCGACGCTTTCCGAAAACAAGAAGATGCATGGCGTAACCGCTGCCCATACATTTTCTTCTGAAGCCTGTCATCCCCTCCAGACCATCTCCCGGGTAATCTCCTCCAAAGAATGCGCTCCGCACATGGCCATGGTGTCCCTAAGCTCCGCCCCCAGACGTCCCACCAGCTCTGCTACGCCTTCCTTCTCTCCGCCGTAAACAGCTGTCACAAAGGGCCGGCAGATCAGCACTCCATCCGCGCCCAGTGCCAGCGCCTTGAAGATATCGGTCCCGCACCGGATCCCGCCGTCCACCAGCACCGTCATGGAATCGCCCACGGCATCCGCGATATCCGCCAGCACCTCAGCTGTAGCCGGACACTGGTCCAGCACTCTCCCACCGTGATTGGATACCACGACCGCAGCCGCTCCGGCTTCCTTCGCCTTCAAAGCTCCCCTTACCGTCATGACCCCCTTCACAATAAAGGGAACTCCTGCGGACCGGATAATGTCTGCCAGCTCCTCCGCAGTCTTACTCCCTGCCGGGGGTGTCATATTCTCCAGAAACGGCAATCCTGCCGCATCAATGTCCATCGCCGCGGCAAATGCCCCACATCCGCGTACCAGCTCCATCTTTTCACTGACCACCGCCTCATTCCAGGGCTTGACTGTCGGCACTCCTGCACCCCCGGACCGCCGGATAGCCTCCGTGGCTGCCCGCATCACCTCAGGATTCGTTCCGTCCCCGGTAAATGCAGCAATTCCCGCCTCGGCGCAGGCCGACACCAGGATATCATTGTAAGCCCCATCATCATACTTATCCCCATAATGCAGATTCACCGCGCCCACCGGTCCGGCAAAAAACGGGTATGTAAACTCCCGGCCAAAGAGTCGGCAGGTGGTATCCACCGGCTTGTTCTCGCAGAGGGTATCCATCTGGACACGGATTTCCTTCCACTTGTCATAATTGCGGATCGCCGTATCCCCAACCCCCTTGGCCCCAGGACCGGGAATCTGGTTCCTGCATACCCGTCCGTTGCAGATCTCGCAGCCCTTGCAGTATACTCCAAGGCATGTCCTTGCATTTTCCAAAACTTCTTTCTGTGTCATAGGTTCCTCCTTGATTTTGTCTAATAACTCCTATTTTAACATTATTCTGAGACCATCAGAATCACCACGGATGAGCCGCTCCTGATCCGTCCTGACATCCGCATCGGGCATAGGATCATCGACCGCATCATTGATAAATATGGCCAGTTCTTTCCGGGAAGCAACATTAAACAGCCAAAATGCAGGGTTCACGATACCCCGGTATAAGGGAATCATGTGTAACAAACATCATATTTTCTATAGCGGCCTGACAGACCAGCATCCGGTCAAAGGGGGCGTTATGGGGTGGAGCATTTCCTTCACGCTCCAGGCCAGCCAACGCGCAGATGTGTTTCTCCATGACCAGTACTCTTTGAAATCCTGACTGCTTACAATATCCTGCAAGTTCTTCCGCAGTAACAGGCATTGCATCCGGATGAGCCAGACGTTTCAGCTCTACTTCCCAAAGGGAAACAATACTATAATATATCTCATTCTCTTCGTTTTCTATCAGCTTCCTTGCCTTCTCCGGGAGTTTCGCATCATTTGAAAGCGTCCAGAGAAGAATATGGGTATCCAGCAATATTTTCATAGTCCTCCCCCGAACATATCCTCGACCTCTTTATCCCATTCATCGAATTCATCCGGAACCTTAAATTTCCCTTCGGCCACTCCGATACATCTGCCGGCAGGCCCCTTGGGGATTAGTGTCATCTGGACAACTGCTTTCCCGTTTCTCGCCAGATATATCGCTTCCTCCTGCTTCGATTCAAGAAGCCTTACCAGTCTTGATAAATCACTTTTCGCTTCCAGCATATTTACCTGAATCATATCCACGCCTCCTTGTGACCATTGGCAGTGTGTTGCTTTTCTTACATCGCCTGCCTGCGCAATTCGCCTTAGTCAGGTTAGCTAAGATCATTATATGCAATCTTCTCAGAAATAGCAAGCAGTGTGGAAGGATTTTTGTGCAGATTTTCTGATGTCATAGGAAAGTGGGTACAGAAAGCCGCATAAAATTCAATCATTGACTGGCTCCACCCCTTTTTCAAATTTGATTGCAAAAGATTTGTTGTCCACTGCCCGCATGGTAGCTAAAATGCCCTCCAGATGATCGTATTCATGCTGGATCAGCTCCGACATGTCATCATCCATACGCATAGTCTGTTCCTGCCAGTTCTCATCCCGGTAGCGCAGGATGCAATGTCGATAGCGTTGTACCCGCACCAGCAGATTGGGAAAAGACATGCAGTCGTCCATCAGTTCCATCTTCTCATCCCCCACAAACTCCAGGGATGGGTTGATGATCACATAGGGCCTATCGGTCAGGATACAGATCAGCCGTTTCCTCACACCGATCTGGGGCGCCGCAATGGCACGGCCAAAGCCGTAATCCCGGCGGATTCCCTTAATGCAGTCAAAGAGATCCGTAACTACCGGTTTCAGCAGTTCCAGCTCTTCCCGCTTCACCTCTTCAGAAATTTCATACAGCCTGGGATCTCCCAGTAATAATATCTCCCTCTCCATTTTTTCTCCTTTCCCTCTTGCCACAGCCCCATCTCCAGAGGCTTCATCCTATAATTCCAACTCTCATCATAGGGCCGAAGCCTTGCGTTGTCAATGCTATCTCCCGGAACCGTTACCCATTTCTGCCAGAAAGTGTATGTTATAGTTCATGAGGCGGGGAAAACAGGGTTTTTCCAAGACGGAGAATGCTGCTGTTTTCCCTGGAAAAGTAGAAAAGAGGAATTGCTCCGTCAACAACCTGACTGATTCCGGAAACAATCTGCGTATTTTCCAAAAGACGGATATATTTGCGGTAACCTCTATATAAATAGGAGTATACCATAAAAATCCCCGGCATAATTATTATTTTACAAATCCCAGTACCTTAAGTTTATCATTTTCTGATAATGATTCCCACATCCGTATAGGCTGTTTGCCGATAGTGCGACTGACCGCTTCCGATACCATATCCGCATCTGTTTCTGCATAAATCTTATGGATTATACCGGATTCCAAGAACGGGATGGCGGTTTTCGTTCTCGGTTGTATAAAATCTTGTAAAAAGTTATACCGATAATCTTCGTAAGAAATCGCACCTTTTAGGTGCTTTACGAGGATTTCGGTATAACATAAGCTTCGGTATAACCCAGTAGCGAAACTATCAGCGCATAACCTTCTCCAGCAACGATTTATAGCTGTCCACCACATCGTATACCACATTGTCGCCTGAGATAGCTTTGAAATGTTCCCTCGCACAGTGGATTTTAGATTGCTCAATCAATCGTAACTGCATGGAACTCATAGAGCCTTTCGTTTCTGCCACAAAATAAATGTGCTTAACGGTTCCTTCGTAAAAAGCGATAGCCCAATCCGGATTATAATGACCGACTGGTGTTGCGATATAAAAGCTATCCGGCAGCTTAACATAAATCGCCACATTAGTGTTTGTATCAAGTTCGGCAGCAAAATCCCGTTCCCCGGTGGAGTCATAAACAATATGATCATATAGGTGCTTTTTCGCTTTCATCGCATTTACACCAAGCCTGCCTTTGATTGTCGGGTCAGTAAAGACATCTGTCCCATAGTGGTCATCCAGAACATCGTAAGTAATATGTTCAATAACTGCTGTGGCTTTTTCATCGTTGATCAAGGCGGCCGCTTTGATGATAAACTCTTCCGGGTTATCCTTGAACTGACCAAAAACAAATGGCTGGATGCCCTTCAAAATGGCAACAAGGGCTTTGCGGGTCAGCCCCGTTTCATCAACCAGCTTTCCAATCAGGTCATATTTCACATTGGAATTTGCCGCCACAGTCATACCATAACTGGCGGATTCTTCTTTCACAAAAGATGCTCCAAACAGCAGCTCTTCCTTGGACTTTATCACATCCATTGCTCCGGTTTCCACCTGAAAGTGAATTTTAGAAACACGCAGCTTGCTGTTTAGGGAGAGAATTGCTTTTTGAATCAGCTCCTCGGTGTTAAAATCTACCGCATAAACGGATTTGGCATTGATCCTTGACCACAGTGCCTTAAATTCCGGCATAGCCAGCTTGTCCTCATCCACTTGCAGTTCCACATTGTTGCTGCGGGCATTTTCCGGCTGCATGCTGCGCTCATCATAAATAGAATCAATGATCGCAAGCACTGAGGTGGCGGAGTCCGCGACTTCTTCCGCTACTTTGATCTTGCCGTTTGCCTTATCTTCATAATATTTGCCGGTCAGCGCACCCTTGCGGTCGATATAACCGTTGACGATCATATCGTAGTGGATTGCAGAGGCCGTGTCCTGGTCGATGACCTGTTCATTGCCCTGCTCGTCTTTGATAACCCTGCCGACGAACAATTCCTCTGTCACAGCGCGAGGACGATCGGCAACCGCTTCGGCCATCTCTGTTTGTAGGCCTTTGGCAAAAGAGTCGTAACTCTCGCTGGCAATGACAGTGAGGATATTGACGTTATGCACGTCGTTACCAAGGACATTGGTATCCATTCGCTCGCCGCTTTGGTTGACGCATAGGCGCAGGCCACGCCCGACCTCCTGACGCTTACGGACATCACTGCCGCTCTGCTTCAAGGTGCAGATCTGGAATACATTCGGGTTGTCCCAGCCCTCCCGCAGGGCGGAATGGGAGAAAATAAACCGTACCGGGGAACGCGCCGGGTCACGATCCAGCAGCAGTTCCTTATTCTTCATAATCAGCTCATAGGCACTCACATCATCGGAGGTAGTTTCCTTGCGGCCAACCTTGGAGTTAACCATTTTGCCCCTGCCATCCACCGAAAAATAACCAGCGTGGGTCTTTCCGGCAGGAATAGACTGCAAATATCGGATATACTCGTCATCGCCAATAGCAAGCTGTATATTTCCAATAATATCCTCGTACTCTTCCTCAAACATGGCGGCATATTTGCCGTTGACTGGCTGGCCCGTTGCGTCATATTCCCGGTAGTTTGCCACTTCGTCAATGAAGAACAAGGAAAGCACCTTAATGCCCCTATAAAACAACTGGCGTTCCCGCTGGATATGGGAGAGTATGGTTTCCTGTATCTGGATGCGGCGCAGTTGGTTCTCGTCTACCGCTCCAATGACATCCCCAGCAAAAATCTTGATGCCGTTCAGAAACTCCACCGAGTCATCCCGCCCGTCAATCTGTTTGACCACAAAGCCGTTTCTGTATTCCTCCAGCCCGCCAGAGTAGTCATAGAGGTTGTCCCCGATCTTGACGATTCGGCTCTTTTTCTTTGGTGCGCCGCTAGCCATCTTTACCTCGAACTGTAAGGTGGCGGTAGGGTCGCTTTTGGATAAATTGATACTCTCCAGATAAAGGTAACTGTCGGTGGCAGTGCTGCCGCTTACGGTGATGCCCTTCACGGCAATTTTCTTGACCAGACGCCGGTTGTAGGCCTCCATAGCGTCCAGGCGGAACACCATGTTGTAGATGCTGTCGCTCTTATGGGTGGCGGAGTAGCGCAGAGTCAACAACGGGTGAAATTCCTTCAGCCGCTCCCTGGTCTGCTTTCCCTCCACCGACTGGGGCTCGTCAATAATCAGAATGGGATTGGTCTTTGCTATGATGTCAATGGGGCGGCGGGAGCGAAACTCATCCAGCCTCATGTAAATCCGTCGGGCGTCCTTGCCTTTGGCGTTGAATGCCTGGGAGTTGATAATCATTACATTGATGGAGCTGTCCGATGCAAAGCGGTCAATCTCCGTCAGCTGGGCAGAGTTGTAGATGAAAAAGCGTATCTTCTTCCCGTACTCCTCGGCAAAATGCTCCTGGGTCATCTCAAAAGACTTATATACACCCTCTCGGATAGCCACGCTGGGGACAACGACGATAAACTTGCTCCAGCCATAGTGCTTGTTCAGCTCGAACATGGTCTTGATGTAGGTGTAGGTCTTGCCAACGCCGGTCTCCATCTCAATGGTGAGGTTGTAGCTGTTGGCCCGCCCCTCCAGTTTGTCTGAGGGTTTGATTTGATTAGTCCGCTGAATCTTATTTAACTGCTCCAGTATCCGCTGGTCGGACAACTCCGGCACGATCCGCTGGTTGCTGAATCCGGTGAAGTCCCGTTCTTCATTGACACCAATCTGATAATTACCGCTGCCTCGGTCCATCATATAGGTGGGGATCAGATAGGGCTGTCCAGCAAAGACATCCACAACGGCCCTGGCGGCATCCGCCTGAAACTTCTGGTGTCGATACTGTATTTTCATGACTCCTCACCTCTTGTTTCCTCTGCAATCCACTCTCTCAATTTTTCCTGGAGTTCTTTTTTGTCCGGCAGATACAGCTCATATTTTGAGGCGTAAATATTGGAATCTGCTGGCAAAGTCAATTCAACAAGCGCATCGCTTTTCTGTTGACAAAGCAACACTCCAATCGTTGGATTTTCGTCTGCTGTCTTTTCGTATCGGTCGTAATAGTTGACGTACATTTGCATTTGTCCTAAGTCCTGATGTGTCAATTCACCAGTTTTCAAATCAATCACCACAAAGCAATGCAGAAGACGATTATAGAAAACCAAATCGACTCGGAAATGCCTTTCATCAAATGTAAAACGAACCTGCCTGCCGATAAAGGCAAAGCCCTTTCCTAATTCCAGCAAAAACTCCTGCAAGTGGTCCAATAGTCTGCTTTCCAGTTCGGACTCGGAAAATTCAGCGCGTTCTTCCAATCCAGTGAATTCGAGAACATAGGGGTCTTTCAGTACATCCTCCGGTCTCTCTACAATCTGCCCTTTCAGAGCCAGCTCCATAATTCTGTCTTTATCCCGGCTGAGTGCAAGACGCTCATACAGGGCGCTGTCAAACTGCCGCTGCAATTCTTTCAGACCCCAGTGATTTTGTGCGGCTTCGATCTCGTAAAAATGGCGCTGATCAGCATTGTCAATGCGCATCAGCTTCAAATAATGAGACCAGCTCAAGGGAAATTTTCTTCCAGTGGACACAGCAGGAAGCTTTGAGAATTGGTCAGAAAGCGTCTGACCAATTTGATCTCCTGCATACACCTGATAAAATTTCCGCATCTGTTTTAGGTTCGTGACCGAAAAGCCGCGTCCTAAATGCGCTGTCAAATATTTGGACAGCTCCGGTATCACATATTTCCCATAAGCGGCCCGTTGGCCGCCGCTTTGTTCTTCCTCCACGATCAGCTTGCCGATTTCGAAGTACGCATATACCATAGAAAGGTCTATGGCCGCTTTTGCGTTTTGCCGCGCCTGCTCCAGTATCCCTGCAACATTCGTTAAAAATGCTTCATTGATTTGTTCGCTCATGCTGCCCCTCCTTACAGAACCTTCACTCTTGTATCCGGGGTCAGCATTTTGAAGATCTCGCCCACATTGATCTTGGCGGGGCTGGCGGCAAAGCTACTGTCCCGGAACACGGTCCGGAGGGGCTGGCGCTTGGCGATCTCCTTGATAACGGTGTCGGGGATATCCTCGTCAAAGCAGGCAATCAGGTCGCCGTCGTTGTAGGTGTGGACGGTGCAGCCCTCAATCTGCTCGGAGGTATACGGCATGGACAGGGGCAGGCCCCACTCCAGCAGACAGCCGAACAGCAGGTCCAGGTCGGTGCGGTCAGGCTTGATGTTGCTCACCAGCTGGTCAAGCATATTCTGGTCGTATTCCCCGGCGGAGTAGTACACATCGGCCATGTTGGACTTGTCCAGCTTGAACACACGGAAACCGCCGTCAAAGGGCTTGCCCGGGTTGTCGGCGGCGATTTTCTTGGCAGCCCGGCGGATGCGCTCTTTACCGATTTCACAAATGTTTTTGTAGCCCGCCTTGTACGCCTCGCTCTTTTCGTCGCAGGGCTCCGGCAGCTGGACCATGATGAACTTCCGGTGACCGCCGTCCTCGGCGTTGAGCTGCATGACAGCGTGGGCGGTGGTGGCGGAGCCGGAGAAGAAATCCATAATAATTGCATTTGGCGATGTTTTTGTACTCATATCAAGTAAGTGCTTGATAAGTTTAGATGTTTTAGGATAGCTAAAAACTTTCCCCGAAAACAACTCTGTTATTTCCTTTGTTCCATCCAATGACATACCAATATCATCAGGCAATTTTGTGCTTGCGGGCATTAGTCCAAACATTTCTCTCGCTTTTTTCATATCATCTTCTTTCCAGTAACGAAAAGCAGGACGTGAAATATTTAGAAACGAATAATCTCCAGGAAAGACTATTTTCCCTTGTTCATAATAATCGAGAAAAGTATCTTGTGTGACGGCCCATGTTCTCAAAGGGTTTACAAGGAATTCATCTCCAGTTTTCGGGTTAATCATAGTGAAATTACTATTTGGACGTTCTGCAGCTGTCCTTTGAGTTGTTAAATCATGTATACGCCATGGTTTCCCTGGGTAATCAGGTGTTTCAAAATATTGCCGCTCTGTTCCCGTTACTCTTGCTATAAATTTATCCGATTTTGCATAGCAAACTATCCACTCATAGTCTTGGGATACACCAAACGGGACATCAGATTTTGCTGTCCTTTTCCTCCACGGAAAAGTAGCGATATAGTTGCTTGCTCCAAATATATCCTCACAGATTTTCTTGAGGTTATCTACTTCATTATCATCAATTGAAATAAAAATAGCTCCATCTTCATTGAGAAAACTCCTTGCCAGCATCAGCCGGGAATAAATCATGCTGCACCAATCAGAGTGGAAACGCCCGTTGCTGTCGGTATTTCGGAACAGCCGGTCACCAGTTTCCTCGTCTATCTGCCCGGATTCCTCGCTGTACTCCTCGCCGCTCATTGCAAAATCGTCCCGGTAGATAAAGTCGTTTCCGGTATTATAGGGCGGGTCGATGTAGATCATCTTCACCTTGCCCAGATAGCTCTCCTGCAAGAGCTTGAGCACTTCCAGGTTGTCGCCCTCGATGTAGAGATTTTCGGTGGTCTCCCAATTGACGCTTCCACTACTACAATACGGCTTTTTTGTACTGTCTTTACCTATAGGAACAGTTTCATCCTCCATTACCGGCCGCAGGGTCTCACGGATGGGTTTATGAGCTTCCACGATAGCGGCCTTTTTGCCCACCCAGGTAAACTCGTAAGCCTCATCGCCCTCCAACACCACGTCGGACAGCATCTGCCGCAGAAGTTCAAAGTTGACCGCCTTTTTCAGCTTGCCGCCCTCGCCCCGGGTCTCGGTCACACAAGCGGGGAACAAGGCGGCGAGTTTTTCAATGTTAGCCTGAGTTAAGTCAGGAGTTTCCATGTGCATTTTATCCATGGTGCGTTTCCTCCCACTCTTTTTCGAGTAAGAAATCCAATTGCATTTGCAAAATATAACGAAAATCCATTTCGCCAATCTGGTCTTTCCTTTTCTGGACAGTTGTGGGCAAAGCATTTACCTTTTGGAACAATCCATCGTGATTCCCATAGTTCAAAATGATTCTTTCTTGCGCATCATTCATGTTGAGAAACTGTTTGGATAGTTCCTCTATTGTATCGAGAATATCCTTTTCCAATTCTGATGGGTTGGCTAATTGTTTCAGAGCTTCGATAAGTAAGTGCTTTTGGCTATCTGTTAAATTAGGCATTATAAGTCCTCCAATTCTTTCTTCAACTGTTTTAGTTGCCTATTTAGCTGTACTTGTTTATTCAACTGCCTCTCCCGGCGCACTTTCGCCTGCAAGGCCGCAATCTGCTTTTCCAACTCCTGCCTGGGCTTGTCCCGCTCTACCGACTCTTTCAGCGTTTCACTCGCTCCAGAAGTCAGCATTTTCCCGGCGATCTGCCGGACAAAGTTTTCATATACTTTATCGGTATTCAAGCCATCTATTTTAAGGGGTAAGGCAGATCCCGGACGATATCTGTGATATTGTCAAATATCTTCATCACAAGCTGTCCTTTCCCAATCGTTATTCTTTGTCCATTTTTAGCTCAACTCATGTTTGGGCATAGGTACGCTCTGGAAGCTATACCTATACAGATTAAATTATATACCACCCAACTCCGGAAAACAATTTCTTTTTCCCTAAAGTTCCAAGAATTTCAGTTACAGTTCACGGGGTGGGGAAAACTGGACGAAAATAGACGTCAAGCTGGCTTGTAAGACTGTTTTTGTCCAGTTTTCCACATCGGGCGGACGCCCGATGCTTCTTGTCCGGCATAGCCGGACAAGAAGATGCCCCCGTGAATAGTAACGAATTTCAACCATAACCAGGTAACAGAAAGGATAGGAATCAAGAATGCCCAGGTATTATCAGAGAACAGCACTTTGTAGATGCTGCCCTCTGCCCATTTACATAATTCAGTTCGTTCGCAGTAAATTTTTGCTTACATTTTATCAGTGTTCATATGCCGACCCATATTGTAGCAGGTCCGTAATATCGTGTATGAAAATTTGTTCGCTACGGTGAAATTATCCTTGACCAATCCCATTTTGGTTGCTGGTGGAATTGGATTCCCCGTTCAATTGCTAAAATAATAATTCCAATCAGAGAATGTGTATTGCAGATATCCACGAAAAATAGGTGCCTGATTTTTTGCAAAAGAACGCCAGACAGTCCAGAAGGCTTATCGGAATTTTCTCAGGGGGTTTTTTTAATGCAGAATATGTAGAACCGGCATATATGACCAGGATACTTTCGGTTTTATGGAAGCAGAGGTATTTATCCCTAACCAGGAGATTTCCCATGAATCTGTGCGGCCTATAAAGACAAGAGGATGAGATGGATTATTCAGGCTTTAGACCGTTCAGACAGCTCTATTTGCCCATGCAGAAAACGTGTCAGAAGCACGTTTTCTGCACACTGAGACACAAAATACCTCTGGTAATTGACCACTACCCCAACGCCACATCCAGACACATCATGATAATGAACCCGACGGTAAATCCGATGGTTCCCAGATCAGAGTGTTCGCCTTCGGCGGACTCCGGGATCAGCTCCTCCACGACCACGAAGAGCATGGCGCCGGCTGCAAAGGCCAGCATGTAGGGAAGGATCGGCGTGACGATCCGCGCAAGCAGGATGGTCATCACAGCTCCGATCGGCTCTACGACACCAGACAGCGTCCCCATAAGAAAGGCGTGCCCCCTGGTGTCTCCCTCACTTCGCAGCGGAAGGGAGATGATAGCTCCCTCCGGGATATTCTGGATGGCAATCCCGATAGCCAGGGCAAATGCGCCAGCCACGGACACAGTAGGCTCTCCCATAAGGATTCCGGCGAATACCACCCCCACCGCCATGCCCTCGGGGAAATTGTGAAGGGTTACCGCAAGCACCAGCATGGCAGTGCGGGTAAGCCGGATCTTCATACCCTCCGGCTTATCACTGCCTATATGCAGATGCGGGATGATCTTATCCAGCAGAAGCAGAAATGCCACACCCATTGCCAGTCCGGCAGCTGCCGGGATAAAGGCCAGCCGCCCCAGATGCTCCGACATCTCCATGGCTGGGATCAGCAGCGACCAGACCGATGCCGCTACCATCACGCCCGAAGCAAACCCCAGCAAAGCCTTCTGTACTCCTGGTCTTATCGCATGTTTTACAAAGAAAACACATGCCGCCCCCAGGGTGGTCCCCGCGAACGGTATCAGGACCCCTGCAATAATATGAATCAGCTCCTCACTCAACGATTTTGTCACTCTCCTTTGCATACA
>Ga0137308_101848_pt1 | contig 17512 bp, 22 predicted proteins | sample Inofrocosms_June_FD_97181 | JGI IMG/M metagenome (GOLD analysis project Ga0137308, IMG submission 97181) | Mouse cecal microbial communities from Vienna, Austria - N-Acetylneuraminic and N-Acetylglucosamine D2O microcosms_June | ecosystem: Host-associated > Mammals > Digestive system > Large... | reverse complement strand
CTACGCCGCCAAGCACCCATTCTGTGAGGAGTGTCAGAAGAAGGGATTGATGCGTCCAGTGGAGGAGGTACATCATAAGCTCCCGCTGGCGGAGGGTGGGACGCACGATGAGGATAACCTTTTGTCATTGTGCCGGACGTGCCATGCAAGACTCCATGCGAAGCGTGGAGATAGGTGGCACAACCATTAATTTACTGTGTGGACCTATGCTGCGGAGATTTCTGTCAGCCGGGAGGGGCGGGTGAAACCTCTGTAAGGAATCCACTGGGAAACGGGCGTGGGGTGTTACGCATAAAAACCGGAAATCAAACGGGGGATTGCCCTGCCCTGATTTTCCGCAGAATAAAGGCTTTTAAGGTGCTGTGGCGTTTGATTTCCGCAGCATTTTTTCAAAAATAATCAAAGGAACGGGGTGAAAACGGTGGCAAAGGACGGCAGCGGGCGCGGCGGCGCAAGGCCGGGGGCGGGGCGGAAGCCCAAGGCGCTCACGGAGAAGATCAGTGAGGGGAAATCGGCGGCGGTCATGCTGGTGCCTGCCGAGTTGGAGGGTGTGGATGTGCCGCCTGTGAAAGCCTTCCTCAAATCCCCGCAGAAGAGCGGGCGGGAACTGGTGGCGGAGGAGGTATACAACGAAATGTATGCATGGCTGAAAGCGCGGGGCTGTGAAAAGCTGGTCACGGTTCAGATGGTGGAGCAGTATGCCATGAGTGTCTCCCGGTGGATTCAGTGTGAAGAGATTGTTTCGTCCACTGGATTCCTGGCGAAGCACCCGACTACGGGAGCCGCCATCGCCTCCCCTTACGTTTCCATGAGCCAGTCCTATATGAAGCAGACCAACTACTGCTGGATGCAGATTTACCAGATCGTGAAGGAGAACTGCTCGGTGGAATTCCAGGGGAACACGCCCCAGGATGACGTGATGGAGCGGCTGCTCCGCGCAAGGAAGGGCATATAGGGATACCTAAAACTGCCGGACATACAGAAATTTTGAGCAAAGGTCTTGATTCTTCATCAGCAAGTGGTATACTGTAATGATTTAGCAAATTCTGCTAAGTGGGTGGGAGGACTGGGAATAAATGAGAAGGAGAACAAAACCATGCAGCATGATTTCCATTACATTTCCAAACATGACCCAAAGGTGCGGGAAGCCTATAAAGACATCCAGGCTATTCTCAGGGAGGCGCAGGACTTATTAAGGCCCAAGTTTACATTCAGGTTTGATGTTGTGGGCAGTTACAAAAGGAACATGATCACCTATGACAGCAAATCAAATGTGGGTTATGACTTTGATTTTAATATTGAGGTCAACGATGATGATGAAACATATAAGCCGAAGCAGCTAAAGAATATGCTCCAGAAGGCGATAGGCGCTGTCTGTGTAAAATACGGATATGATTACCCGGAGGATTCTACGCGAGTATTGACGATCAAGATGAAAAACAGGAGGGAATCCCGTATTCTACATAGCTGTGATTTCGCAATCGTGAATAATTACACTGATGAAGGATATGAGTGCCAGGAATATATCCACTTTGACAAGCAGCATGGGAACTACACATGGTGTGAACAGCCGGACGGATATTATATGCTGCCGGAAAAGATTGACTGGATCAAGGAAAACGGCTTGTGGGATGTCGAGATGCGGGACTTATACATCGGGAAGAAAAATAAGAACGATAATCCGGATATTCATTCGAGAGCCATTTTTGCTATGACTGTCCACGAGATATGCCAGAAACGTGGGTTTTATGAAGATGAAAAATAAATAAGGATGTGGCTGTTAAACCAATGCCGTCCAGCAGAGATGTTGGGCGGTTTTTTCATGCAATTTTTTGGAGGTGGAAATGAAGACCACGACTGATATGCAGCTTGTACCTGTTGACAGGCTTGTACCTTATGTGAATAACGCGCGGACGCATTCGCCGGAGCAGATCACAAAGCTCCGCTCGTCCCTACGGGAGTTCGGCTTCATCAACCCGGTCATCATCGACCGGGATTTCAATGTCATTGCGGGGCATGGACGGATTGCCGCGGCAAAAGAAGAAGGGATTACGGAAGTTCCGTGCGTGTTCGCAGACTTCCTGACGGAGGCGCAGAAGAAAGCCTACATCCTTGCGGATAACCGCATGGCTCTTGACGCGGGGTGGGATGAGGAGCTGCTCCGCATCGAGATTGAATCCCTGCAGGGCACGGATTTCGATGTGTCGCTGACAGGTTTCAGAGAGGATGAGCTTGCAGATCTTTTTGCAGGGGAAGGGGATAAAGATGTGAAAGATGATGGCTTTGACCTTTCCGCTGCGCTGGAAAAGGCGGCGTTCGTGAAGCGGGGAGACATCTGGACGGTGGGCAGGCACAGGCTGATGTGCGGCGATGCCACCAGCGCGGAGGATGTGTCGGCGCTCATGGACGGGAAGAAAGCAAACCTTATCGTGACGGATCCGCCCTATGGGGTTTCCTTCAAAAGTTCCGGCGGGCTTACCATCCAGAACGACAGCATGAAGGGGGATGAATTCTACAATTTTCTGTACAATTCATTTTTACAGATGGCGGCGCACCTGGAGAACGGCGGCGCGGCGTATGTGTTCCATGCGGACACGGAGGGCCTGAATTTCCGCAAGGCATTTGTGGACGCAGGGTTCCACCTTGCCGGGGTGTGCATATGGGTGAAGAATTCTCTCGTCTTAGGACGCTCGGATTACCAGTGGCAGCATGAGCCGGTTCTTTACGGCTTTCTGAAGAACGGGAAACACCCATGGTATTCCGACCGGAAGCAGACCACCATCTGGAACTACGACAAACCGAAGCGGAATAAGAACCACCCGACTTCCAAGCCGCTTGACCTGCTCGGCTATCCAATCTGCAATTCCTCCCAGGAGAACGCCATCGTGCTGGACACTTTCGGCGGCAGCGGCTCCACAATGATGGCATGTGAGCAGACAAACCGCATCTGCTGCATGATGGAACTGGATGAGAAGTATGCGTCCGTCATCCTGCGGAGGTATGTGGAGGATACCGGGGACTCGGAAAATGTGTATGTGGAGCGGGGCGGGGAGAAGATTGCGTACTCCGCGCTTGTGAAGGAGGTGGAGGCGGATGTATAAGCCGGAATACTGCGTGGTGGCGCTGTCCGGCGGCAAGGATTCGACTGCCATGCTCCTTGGGATGATTGACAGGGGGATGCAGATTGACTGTATCCTGTTCTGTGACACCGGACTTGAGTTCCCAGCCATGTATGCCCACCTGGACAGGCTGGAAAAGGATACCGGCAGGCAGATTACACGCATAAGAGCAGAGCATCCATATGAGTACCTGATGTTTGATGCCCCGGTCCGGCGCGGTCCGGATTCGCCAATTGTCAGGAGGTATGGCGCGGGGAGCCTTGGGTATGGATGGCCGGGACCGAGGCAGCGGTGGTGTACGACCCGGCTGAAGGATATGCCGCGGGAGAAGTTCTTCCGGGAGCTGCGCGGGCGGTACCGTATAAGGGAGCATATCGGGATAGCCGCGGATGAGCAATACCGATTGGAGCGGGAGAGGAACAGGAATCCGGATCATGTGCATCCGCTTGTGGAGTGGGGCATGACGGAGGAGGACTGCCTGCGGTACTGCTATGAGCGTGGGTATGACTGGGACGGGTTGTACGGGCAGTTCAGGCGGGTATCGTGCTGGTGCTGCCCGCTGCAGTCATTGCCGGAGCTGCGGCAGCTATACCATAATCACCCCGCATTATGGGGGCAACTGAAAGAATGGGATAGGCGAACATGGAGGAAGTTCCGTGCCGATTATTCCGTGGAAGAACTTGAAAAACGCTTTGATTTTGAGGACGAATGGCAGAAAGCCGGGAAGCCCCTCAGAAGCAGAGCGTTTTTTTCTGCCCTGAAAAGGAGGCTGGAGACGGAGGATGGGTAAAGTAAATTTGACATTGGGGAGCCTGTTCGATGGCAGCGGGGGATTCCCGCTCGCCGGGCTTCTGGCGGGAATCACGCCCTTATGGGCTTCGGAAATTGAGCCGTTCCCTATCTGCGTGACCACGAAACGGCTGCCTTTTGTAAAACATCTGGGTGATATTTCCCTGGTAGACGGAGCGGAGGCTGACCCGGTGGATATCGTCACGTTCGGTTCGCCCTGCACCGACATGTCGGTGGCGGGCAAGAGGGCCGGACTGGACGGGAAGCAGTCCTGCCTGTTCTACCAGGCAATAAGGATCATAAAGGAAATGAGGTGTGCGACAGATGGAAAATATCCAAGGTTTATCGTGTGGGAGAACGTCCCCGGAGCCTTCTCGTCCAACAAAGGGAAAGATTTCAGGGCAGTCCTCGAAGCAGTATGCTCCGTCAAAGGCGGGGAGGTTCCTGTTCCTATGCCTCCAAGGGGGAGATGGGCAAACGCGGGGAATATCGTGGGAGACGGGTTTTCCCTCGCGTGGCGCGTCCTCGATGCCCAATTTTGGGGAGTCCCCCAGCGTAGGAAACGCATCTACCTTGTCGCAGATTTTGCAGGCAGGCGTGCCGGAAAAATACTATTTGAGTCCGAGGGCGTGTCAGGGTATTCTGCGGAGGGCTTCCGTGCGTGGCAAGGAACTGCCCGCCATATTGAAAAGGGCTCTGGAGCGGCAGGCGGCGTCCGGGGAGTGACCTGTCTCTGCGACCAGGGCGGGCAGAGGATGGATGTGATGGAAGATGCGGTCTGCACCCTGCGGGCGGAGGCGCACCACCCGCCGTGCGTAATGGATAAAAAGCATCCATCGGAATCAGCAGGTTTCTGCGAGGAATATTCCGCACAGGCACCGGATGCCAGCTATAGGGAGAAAGCCCCACCCATGTTCCATGCCGGGACAGGGCCTGCGGCGGCAATGTTTGAGAACCACTCCCAGGACACACGATACACGGGGCCGCTGGAGACTTCACCTACGGTCAGCGCCACCTATGGCATGGGCGGGAACAACCAGCCGTTCGTGGCGGAGCCGGGCATCCCCAGGACGCTGAAGATCCGCTCCGGCTGTGAAGGCGGCGGCAAAGGCATTTTGATACAGGAAGATAAATCGGCTACGCTCTCCTGTAATAATGACCAGACGGTGTTCGTGCCGTCCGGCAGGGAGCATCCGGTACAGGCATTTGGCATATGTTCCAAGGACAGCCATGCCATGTTGTCCGGTAACCCGCGCAGCGGTTTCTACGAGGCGGAAACCTCCCGGACGCTGGATGCCAATGGCGGGAATCCCGGCTGCAGCCAGGGAGGGATTGCCGTGGTGGAGCCGGAGGGGATGTCGGCGTTCCACATCAACCAGAGGGACGAGGTCATCGACCTGCGCGGGAAGTCCGGGGCATTGATGGCGACCCGGAATATGCAGATGCAGACTTTTGTCCTTCAGGGGTCCATGATCGGGCGGGATGATGGGAACTGGCCGCAGGGCAGCGGCATAGGCGGGGATGTTTCTTTTTCCCTTACTGCGGCAGACCGCCATGCTGTGGCACAGCCGGCCTACTGCGCCAGCAGGGCATCTTTTTTCACGAAAGCGGAGAAGGAACTGGCGAACACACTGATGGCTACTGACTATAAGGATCCTCCCGTAGTCAATGATGTGGAGGAAGAACCGGACTACATTGTGCGGAGGCTGACACCCACGGAATGCGCGAGACTGCAGGGCTTCCCGGACTGGTGGTGTGCCGGGCTTGGGACGGAGGAACCCGCAGAAGGTGAGCTGGCGTTCTGGCGGGAGGTCTTTGAGACCCACCGGAAGGCCATGGGGACTTCAAAAAAGCCGAAGACCGACAGGCAGATCATCAAGTGGCTGAAAGACCCGCATTCCGACAGCGCCGAATACAAGTTGTGGGGAAACGGGATTTATCTTGGAAACGCATATTTTGTGCTTGCGGGCATTGTGTACTACGCCCAGTTCCCAGACTTTTTATTGTGACATTTTTCCTGCGGTTTCCCTTGCTATTTCCAGGGTTTAGAGTGATCTGGTCATGAAAGTATTTTCACAGTATCGTATGAAACGGCTCCCCAGGGATTTCGCAGACTGTTATACTGGAAGGGCAGGGGAGATTCCGGCATTTAACTGAGTTGCGAACTCGTGAGTGATCTTGGCTGGGCTCATTTTGGTGTACAGTTTCATGTTGCCCTATCGCAGGATCTCTGCATAGGAATAGCACGGGTATTATTATTCCAATCCTTCAAAATGAGCCATCCTGCAGATTTGGACGGATATTTTTTGATTTTAGATGAGGAGGATGGATTATGAAGGATTTATTGGAAGTATGCTGTGGGCTGGACGTGCATAAGGAGATGATCGCGGCATGCCTGCTGTCAGGCAGCCTTGGGACAGAGCCGAAGGAAGAAGTGCGTGAGTTTTCCACTCTCCTTTCCGGGCTGGAAGAAATGAGGGAATGGCTGAAAGCAAACAATTGCAGGGACATTGCAATGGAAAGCACAGGTGTTTACTGGTTCCCGATCTACAATGTCCTGGAAGCCGGGGCGGAGGAGGATTTTAAGTTTAATATTACAGTGGCAAATCCCTACCATATGAAAAATGTGCCTGGGAAGAAGACGGATATTAAGGATTCCAGGTGGATTGCAGGACTCCTGCGGGCGGGGCTCCTGGAGCCGAGCTATATCCCTCCAAGGGAGATCCGTGAGCTGCGTGACTGGACGCGATATCGCAGGACATTGGTCCAGGAAATGACGGGGCATAAAAACCGGATCGAAAAGCAGCTCCAGGCATGCGGCTTTAAGCTCTCCACTGTTTTGACGGATATTTTTGGGAAAACAGGGATGGCTTTGATCCGGAAGTTATGTGAAGCAGGCTCTATTGAACCGGAAGAGATCCTGAACCTCCTGCATGGGACGGCACGGAAGAAGCTGGATGTCATAAGGCAGGCCGTGAATGGCAGGATGGATGGGCATGACAGGGCTTTCCTGTCCATGCTGGTGCGCAATTATGAGCAGTCTTTAAAAGAGATCGAGGATGTGGAAAGGGAGATCTATGCCTGTGCGCAAAAATATGAGCCGAGCATCGCCCTTTTGGAAACAATCCCAGGGATCAGCGGGATGACTGCAATCACTATGATCTCTGAGCTTGGGACGGATCTGAGTATGTTCCCGACATCCGGGCATCTGTGTAGCTGGGCCGGGGTGGTTCCGGGGGATAATGAAAGTGCCGGGAAGAAGAAATCGAACCGTTTAAAAAAAGGGAACCCTTATGTGAAATGCGTGATATGCCAATGCGCCTGGGCGGCGACACGGGCGAGAAAGAACTATCTGAGGGAATGGTTTTACCGGCTGTCCAAACGCCGGGGGATGAAAAAAGCAGTCATTGCCCTTGGCCATAAACTCCTGGTCATTGTATACAATATTTTGACCACAGGGGAGGCATACGATGAGAGCAGGTTTGCAGAAGTCCAGAAACGCGTGGATGAATCAAAAAAGATGAAACTGATCGCGCAGGCCCGGAAATACGGCCTTGTTTTAACTGATGCCAGGGGAACATGAATTTTCTGTAAATTACACAATATGCATCTTTTATTCGGCCAATTTTTTGTCATTTTGGATTGGCTTATTAATGTTGACTTCTTTTGAAAGGTATGGCTATATGTGACTACCCGGCAGGGAGTGGCAGGCGGAAGAATGGCAGGCCGGGGTTATCGGCTAACCGCCATGGTTTCGTATTATTAATGTAGTACCACAAAAAGGAGGGCAATAAGCATGGAAAGAAGATACAACGTGGCAGGGGAACGCAGGAAAGAGATGGTGGAGGTTATTTCCGGGATTGTCGGTATGAAGGCGGTCTACATGAGGATGCCGACCTGCGCATACGCCGTCAGCAATTTTACGGTCAGCAAAGAAGGGGTGCTGGTCTGGGATGGGCGCACGGACAGCGGTATGGTGGAAAAGGTTCTGGCAGGGCTGGCGCAGGCAGGTTTCACAGCAGAGTCGGAGGATTCCAGAGAAGAAACGGCAGGGCCGCAGGAAGACACAGTGCCGGAGGATTCCGCAGAAGCAGCGGCGAAAGAGCCGGGAGCAGTCATCGGGGAGATGGTAGCAGAGCCGCAGGAAACAGCCACAGACGCGCCGGAGACGGCGGCAGGGGAAGAAAACCCAGAACCGCAGGAGGCGGGCACTGGGCTCACGGTGTCGTTGCCGAGGGAGGCTTTCACGGATGTTGCGCTGGAGAACCTGCGGAAGCTGGTGGATGCCAAGGCCGCCCTAATCAAAAAGGCTCTGGCGGTGGAAACCCTTCCGGTGGAGACAGACGAGGAGAAGGTTTCCTTTCCCTGGTTCGTAGATGGGCAGGACGGGGATTCGGTGAAAGCATACACGCACTTCATCACCGCCCTCTGCGACATGGCGAGGAAGCAGAAGCGTGTGACGGCAAAGGAGAGGACGACGGACAACGAGAAGTACGCCTTCCGGTGCTTCCTGCTCCGGCTCGGATTTATCGGGGAGGAATACAAAAACGAGAGGAAGATCCTGCTGAAGAACCTGTCCGGCAATGGCAGCTTCAAGAGCGGGGCAAGGAAGGGGGCGGCAGACGATGGCGTTTCCGAGTAAAGAGATTGTGGAGCGCGTCCGCAGGGAGTATCCTGCGGGGACGCGGGTCCGCCTCGAAAAAATGGACGATTGCCAGGCACCGCCAATCGAGACGGAGGGCGTGGTGGAAGGGGTGGATGACACAGCCTCCCTGATGGTTCGCTGGAGCAACGGCTCTCACCTCCACGTCGTCTATGGTGTTGACGAAGTCCGCAAGATTTAGCGGAAGGGGGCTGGAAGGATGAAGGCATACGGCAGGAACCTCCGTTGGATCGAGGACCACCAGTACGGGGATGAGATACATACCGGGATTGCCATGCCCGCGTCCGGGAAAAGGCGCGGGCAGAGGCGGAGGCGCTACAAGCGGCCGTTCAAAAAATCGGAGCGGCAGCACTCCAAACACATGATCCGCAGGGAGTTTGGCGGGGATTAGCCTGCCATAAACTACACAATTTCCGGCGCGGATATTTGTACAGTTTATGCCCGAAATTGACTTGATAATATGCGCTTTTAGAGCGAATATGTTTACTATCAAAAGGAAAGGGGGCATTGCAATGGAATACGATTTTTATGCCGAACAGAAATACTATGGCGATGGGAAAGTGGAAGCCCGTGTGCTGACGGCTGGTGAAGCGGAAAGCCTGGGCTACGAGGATGGCTACAAGGGCAAAAAGGATGGCTGTACGGTTTATGTCGATGGGTTCTATAGTGAACGTGCGGTACGGAACTTCCTATCCGGTCTGTACAACTGCATCACTGTAGACTGATGCCTGTGTAGCGCCAGCCGGATTCCCATGCTTGCGGAATTCGCAAAACAAGGCTTCCGGCTGGCGGGGGTGAAGGCAAACTACACGGACTTCCAGACCCGGAGCGGGCGGCTATCCCAGCAATTCGGATGGCTGCGAAAGAATCATAAGGTACAGGGGTGACCTGCCGGATAGGAAAACTGGCAGGCCGGAAGCCCCGGAAAAAAATAGGAAGGAACAGAAAAATACATCTGTAGGGCAGTGCGAGGCGAAGGAGGAGTTTTATGGCAGGGATGAAATGGTACAAAGTCTGGCTGGTGGTTCCGGGGACGGACGGGGATGCGGAGAACGGCCCCTGCGAGCCGGAATGGTGGAACGACATGGAGCAGGCTCCCGATGAGGAAACGGCAGTCCGGCAGGCAAATGATAAGGCCCGGAGGCAGTGGGAAGAACCGAACCAGTATGAGCCTGGGGCGGAGGCCCCATCGGACAGGGAGATGGGGCAGGAATGCCCGGTCTGCACCGGGGTGGCGGAAGTCACCGATGAGGAATACGCGGAATGGAAAAGGGAAATGGAGGAGCCGGTGGAGCTTCCGTTTGGATAACATTCGGGCGGGATTCCCGCAGGGCAACTGGGCCGGAAGGCTCTTTTGCCCGTGGCAGATATACATAGTTTCCCCCGCAGATATTTGTGTACTTTATGCCCCAGATTTGCTTGCTATTACTGGCAGAAAGAGCGAATATGTGTACTACCGACAGGGAAATCAAAAAAGAAAACGGAGGACACAGACCATGAAGATCAACGATGCAATGAGAACCTACAGACTGCCGAATCCCACCACGCCGGAAGATCTGGAATGCAGATGGAGCAAGCTGCTGACCTTTGGCGACAGGGTAGTCATCGCCGGGTACTTTTTCAACGGCCCGAACAAGCCCTGCTACTTCGGGGCGGCTTATGAATTCCTGGGTGACGACCACACCTGCGAAGGAGCCATCGGGCTCCGGGCGGCAAGCGGAGCCGAGTTCGAGGATGACGGTCACGCAATCGTCTGGGCGATGCAGCAGTAAACGAAAAATGGAGCATTACAAGAACGGAGCCGGAAGGCTCTGTGTCTTGTACTGATAGATTGGGGCTTGCCGCTGGCAGACCATTTTTGATGCCATCTTCTGGAGGTGATGCTGGTGGCGATGCGGAAGCTGAAAAAATACAGGCCAACGAAGTTCAGGGCGAAGGACAGCCGTTACGATAAGGACGCCGCCGATTTTGCCGTGATGTTCATCGAGAGCCTCTGCCACACCAAGGGGACATGGGCAGGGAAGCCCTTTGAGCTGATTGAATGGCAGGAGCAGATCATCCGTGACATTTTCGGCACTCTGAAACCGAACGGCTACCGCCAGTTCAACACGGCCTATGTGGAGATACCGAAAAAGCAGGGGAAGTCGGAGCTTGCCGCTGCCGTGGCGCTGCTTTTGACCTGCGGGGACGGGGAGGAACGTGCCGAGGTGTATGGGTGCGCCGCCGACCGTCAGCAGGCCACCATCGTTTTTGATGTTGCCGCTGATATGGTGCGGATGTGCCCTGCGCTGAATAAGCGGGTGAAGATACTCGCCTCGCAGAAGAGGATTATCTACACGCCCACCAATTCCTTCTACCAGGTGCTTTCGGCGGAGGCGTATTCCAAGCATGGCTTCAACATCCACGGCGTGGTGTTCGACGAGCTGCACACGCAGCCGAACCGGAAGCTGTTTGATGTCATGACCAAGGGCTCCGGGGATGCACGGATGCAGCCGCTGTATTTCCTCATCACCACGGCGGGGACGGACACCCATTCCATCTGCTACGAGACGCACCAGAAGGCGAAGGACATTTTAGAGGGCAGGAAGATTGACCCAACCTTCTACCCTGTCATCTATGGCGCAGATGAGGCAGACGACTGGACGGACTCGAAGGTGTGGAGGAAAGCCAATCCGTCCTTAAACATCACGGTGGGGATTGACAAGGTGGAGGCCGCCTGCGAGTCGGCAAAGCAGAACCCCGGTGAGGAGAACAGCTTCCGGCAGCTCCGACTGAATCAGTGGGTGAAACAGGCGGTGCGGTGGATGCCCATGGACCGGTGGGACGCCTGCGCTTTCCCCGTTTCCGAGGACGGCCTGGAGGGGCGCGTCTGCTACGGCGGGCTGGACTTATCCTCCACCACGGACATCACGGCGTTCGTGCTGGTGTTCCCGCCGCTGGATGAGGAGGACAAATACTGCATCCTGCCGTACTTCTGGGTGCCGGAGGAGACGCTGGAGCTGCGTGTGCGGCGCGACCATGTCCCCTATGATGTGTGGGAGCGGCAGGGGAAGCTGATGACCACGGAGGGGAACGTGGTGCATTACGGCTATATTGAAAAATATATCGAGAGGCTTGGCGAACGGTTCAACATCCGTGAGATCGCCTTTGACCGGTGGGGCGCGGTGCAGATGGTGCAGAACCTGGAGGGGATGGGCTTTACGGTGGTCCCGTTCGGGCAGGGCTTCAAGGATATGTCCCCGCCCACCAAGGAGCTGATGAAGCTGGTGCTGGAGCAGATGGTCGCCCACGGCGGGCATCCGGTCCTCCGGTGGATGATGGACAACATCTTCATCCGCACCGACCCTGCGGGGAACATCAAGGCGGACAAGGAAAAGTCCACGGAGAAGATTGACGGGGCGGTGGCCGCCATCATGGGGCTTGACCGGGCAATCCGCTGCGGGAACGTGTCCGTGGAAAGCGTCTACGACACCCGCGGTCTCCTCATCCTGTAGGGCTAAAATGCACAAATCCCGCCGTGGATGTTTGTCTAAGATACTGCCGGAATCCGCTTGCGATTCTGTGGCTTCAGAGCGAATATGTCACTTACCGGGAAGCTATCCCGGAAAACAGGAGACGGAGGTATTGTGATGAGGGCATACGGTGAAATGGAGATGCATGGGAAATATACGCTGGAGGATTTCGGCGGCTGGTCGAGGAACCACACCAAAGCGGCATCTATCCGCAGGTGGAAGCGGCCGCTGAAAAAGAGGGCGAGGCAGGTATGCCGCGCCGCTTTGAGACGGCTGGTCTGAGCGGCTTTTCCGGGGCATAAACCACACAAAAACTGCCCCGGATGTTTGTGTAATTTATGCCCGTAATTGGCTTGCTATTACCGGCATTTAGAGCGAATATGTGTACTACCGAAAGGAAAATCAAAAAAACAAACGGAGGTAACGCACATGAAGGTATACGAATTTATGGAGAAACACGGGATCGGCGAGTCAAGGGTGAGGATTTTTGACGCGGAACTTGGAAAAGAGATTTGCGGGATTTTTGAAACGGGACTCTATTACGACTGTGAAGTGTCCGGGGTATATCCGGCGGGCAGGAACACGGTTTTAGAGGTCGCATCGGTAAACGGTTAAGACAGGACGGTACAGGGGGCGCTGCTTCGGCGGCGCCTTCGGGCTGTCCTTTTTGGAAGGGGGATCTGCAGGATTTCAGCGGTTTGTTGGTATTATAATATTTTACAGAATTATACGGGGAATCCTTGGTGGTTTCTTGTATGGCTATTTTTCCCACACTCCTTTATGCTGTCTGGCAAAGGAGGTGGAAGGATGGACGAGAAGGATTTCCTTGAACTTATCATTTCGGAACGGATGGGGATGCACCATGACGCCTTTAAAAAGGAATATCCCCTGACAAAGGAGCAGGCAGCAGAAGCGGAAAAGGCAGACCAGGTACATGAGATGATGTTTCAGCAGTTAAGTACGGAGCAGAGGAAAATGATGGAACTGTGCGAGGATGTGGCAAATTCGGAAGCCACAAGGGAAAACGAATATTACTACCGGGCAGGGTTCCGGGACGGGATAAACCTTGACAGGCTGGTAAAGCAGCTCAGGGAAGAAAAATGAAAACACATACTGCTGGCAGGCAGGGCATCGCTCCGGCGGTGCCTTTTGCCTGTCTGTTTTTCGGAAAGGAGCGTGGTGACTATGGGATTATTCAGCGTCCTGTTTCGGGCGAGGGATGCTCCCCAGAACAGGACGTCGGGGGGCGCCTACAGCTTTTTCCTTGGGAACAGCACCAGCGGGAAAAGGGTGAACGAGCGCACCTCCATGCAGATGACGGCGGTGTACTCCTGCGTCCGGATTCTTTCCGAGGCGGTGGCGGGGCTTCCGCTGCACTTTTATAAGTACACGGAGGACGGCGGGAAGGAAAAGGCGGCAGGCCACCCGCTGTATTTTTTACTCCATGATGAACCGAACCCGGAGATGACTTCCTTCGTGTTCCGGGAAACGCTGATGACGCACCTGCTCCTGTGGGGGAATGCCTACGCACAGATCATCCGTAACGGCAAGGGGGAGGTCATCGGGCTGTACCCGCTGATGCCGGACCGGATGGGCGTGGAGCGGGATTCCAAAGGGCAGCTCTATTACGAATACACGGTCAGCATGGAGGACGCGCCCACGGTGAAGGGCAGCACGGTGATCCTGCCGCCCACGGAGGTGCTGCACATCCCCGGCCTTGGCTTTGACGGGCTGGTGGGCTATTCCCCCATTGCCATGGCAAAGAACGCCATCGGCATGGCGATAGCCTGCGAGGAGTGCGGCGACTGCGTGGCGGCGGCACAGATTTATAATATGCTCTCCAACTATAAAGGCAGGGTGACTGTAAAGATTGACGGCATCGCCGCAAGCGCCGCCAGTGTGATTGCCATGGCGGGCGACACCGTCCTGGTATCCCCCGTTTCCATGCTTATGATCCACAATCCCGCCACCATGGCCTGGGGCGACCATGCCGAAATGCAGAAAGCGATGGATATGCTCTCCGAAGTGAAGGAATCCATCATCAACGCCTATGTGTTAAAGACGGGGCTTTCCCGTCCGAAGCTGTCGCACCTGATGGATGCGGAGACATGGATGGATGCAAACAAGGCGGTGGAGCTTGGCTTTGCGGATGACATCATGGCACGGGCAAAAACGGAACCGGAGGAAGGCGAGGGGGATACGGACGGGGAAGAAAAGAAATCCCCTTCTGCCCACAGCTCCATGCTGTTCTCCCGCAGGGCGGCGGACAACGCCCTGCTGAATAAAGTGATTGCCAGATACGGGGAGAAAAAGCCGAAGGCGGGCGTCGGGGAGCAGGCAAGAATCCCCGCGCCAGAGAAGAAGACTGCACCGGAAACAGAAACCGGCCGTTCCGTGGACGCACTCATGGAGCGGCTTAATTTATTGAAACGATGAGAAGGAGGATTCCATTATGACGATTCTTGAACTGCGTGAGAAACGTGCGAAGGCATGGGAGGCGGCAAAGGCATTCCTGGATTCCCACAGGAAGGAGAACGGAGTCCTTTCCGCAGAGGATGACGCCGCATACACGAGGATGGAGCAGGAGATCACAGACCTTGGGAAAGAGATTGCAAGGCTGGAGCGGCAGGAGGCATTGGATGCGGAACTGAACCGCCCGGTCAACAAGCCCCTCACAGGCAAGCCGGGCGGAAAGGCGGATGCGGACGGCGGGGAGGATAAGACGGGGCGCGCCTCTGACGACTACCGGAAGAACTTCTGGAACGCCATGCGCTCCAAGGCGCCGATGCCCGCGGTCACCAATGCCCTGCAGATTGGCACGGATTCCGAGGGCGGCTACCTGGTGCCGGATGAATATGAAAGGACGCTGGTGGAGGCTCTGGAGGAGGAGAACATCTTCCGCCAGATGGCGAAGGTCATCAAAACTTCCAGCGGCGACAGGAAGATCCCGGTGGTGGCAAGCAAAGGCACGGCATCCTGGATTGACGAGGAGGGCGCATTCCCGGAGAGCGACGACTCCTTCGGGCAGGTCTCCATCGGCGCTTACAAGTTAGGCACGCTGATCAAGGTTTCCGAGGAACTGTTAAACGACAGCGTCTTTGACCTGCAGTCCTATATCTCCCGCGAGTTTGCCCGCCGCATCGGGGCGAAGGAAGAGGAGGCGTTCTTCACGGGGGACGGCAAAGGCAAGCCGTTAGGTGTGCTTGCATCAACAGGCGGCGCGGAAACGGGCGTGACCGCCGCATCCGCCACGGCCGTGACGGCGGATGAGCTGATGGACCTGTATTACTCGCTGAAATCCCCGTACCGCAAGAAATCCATGTGGGTACTGAACGATTCCACCATCAAGGCCATCCGCAAGCTGAAGGACAATAACGGGCAGTACCTGTGGCAACCGTCCCTGGCAGCCGGGACGCCGGACATGATCCTGGGCCGCCCCATCAAGACCTCGGCGTATATGCCGGCCATGGCCGCGGGCGCAAAGACTATCGCTTTCGGCGACTTTTCCTATTACTGGATCGCTGACAGGCAGGGGCGTTCCTTCAAGCGCCTGAATGAGCTGTTCGCTGCAAGCGGGCAGGTGGGATTCCTCGCTTCGCAGCGTGTGGACGGGAAGATGATCCTTGCGGAAGCGGTGAAGGTGCTGGAACAGAAAGGGGCTTCGGCTTAAGGTTTTTCGGAGGGAGGTGGAGGCATGGCAGTGACGCTGGAAGAGATGAAGAACTACCTCCGTGTGGACTATGACGAGGACGACGCCCTGATCGAAAGCATCATCGGGGCGTCGGAACGCCTCTGCATGGACGTGGCGCGGATGGATTCAATGGAGGAGTTTTCTGCTGTGGAAAATGCCAGGATTGCCGTGCTGTATGCGGCGGCCTACCTCTACGAACACCGGGAGGAGGCCGACCACCGCGCCCTCACGCTCACCCTGCGGGCATTGCTCTTTGGGGCAAGGAAGGAGGCGTTCTGATGGATGTGGCGGCAATGAACGTGCGGATCATGTTCCAGAAAAATGAAATGGTGTCCGATGCCATCGGGAACCATGAAAATGTGTGGACGGACTACTATTCCTGCCATGCCACCGTCAGCGATTCCCTGGGGAAGTCCTCTGTGGAATCCGAGGCGGCGGGACAGACCGTGGCGCACCCGGACATCAGCTTCACGGTACGTTTCTGTAGGAAAGCAAAGGCTGTGGACACCACGGGCTTCCGTATCCTGTGGGACGGCGGCATTTATGATATTTTAAAGGTAGACCATCTGAACAATAAAAAACGGGCATTGAAATTCAAGTGTGAGAAAGCGGGGCGGTGAAATGTCGGACAGGGTAAGGATTGACCAGCTCGCGGCCGCAGTGATGGAAGGGCTGACGGAGTATGCGGACCTTGCGGCGGATGAGCTGAAAAAGGCAGTGAAGAAGGCGGGGAATTCCGTGAAGAAGGATATCCAGGAGAATGCACCGAAGGACACGGGCGCCTATGCGAAGAGCTGGTCTGTGAAGAATGTGAAGGAAACTTCCAACTCCATTGAGCTGGTGGTGCATTCCGGGAACCGCTACCAGCTCTCGCACCTCCTGGAGTTCGGCCACGCCAAACGGGGCGGCGGGCGCGTCCCCGGAAAGGCGCACATCGCGCCTGCGGAAGAAAGGGCGGAACAGACGCTGGAGCAGGAGATTGAAAAGGCATTAAGGGGGTGAGGTTATTTTGGAAGGGCTTGTAAAAATGATAGCGGAGATGGGAATCCCTTTCGCCTATGACCACTTCGCGGAGGGGGAGTCGCCGGAGCCGCCGTTTTTGTGCTACCTCCTGCCGGGGAGCGATAACTTTGCGGCGGACGGGAAGGTGTACCACAAGGGCGCAAGCGTGCATCTGGAAATTTACACGGATAAGAAAGACCCGGAGCTGGAGGAGCAGGTGGAGGATGTGCTGGATGCGTATGAGGTTTTTTATAATAAATCGGAAACGTGGATCAGCAGCGAGCGGCTCTACGAAGTTCTGTATATTTTTGGATGGGAGGCATGACAGATGGCAAATAACAGCAAAAAGAACAAAGTGAAATACAACCTTAAAAATACGCATTATGCGATGCTCAATATTTCGGAGGACGGGGCGGTTTCCTACGGCACGCCCGTCCCGATGCCGGGCTCAGTGTCCATCTCACTGGACGCCAATGGCGAGCCAGAGAATTTCTATGCGGACGGGACGGCTTATTATGTCATCAACAATAACATGGGCTATGACGGCGACCTGGAGCTTGCCATGATCCCGGAGTCATTCCGCAGGGATGCTTTAAGGGAGGAGCTGGACAGCAAGGGCGTGCTGATCGAGAACGCCTCGGCGGAGCTTGCGGCGTTTGCGCTGCTCTTTGAGTTTGACGGCGACCAGCGGCACATCCGGCACGTCCTTTACAACTGTTCTGCGTCCCGCCCCGGC
>Ga0137308_101846_pt1 | contig 17525 bp, 10 predicted proteins | sample Inofrocosms_June_FD_97181 | JGI IMG/M metagenome (GOLD analysis project Ga0137308, IMG submission 97181) | Mouse cecal microbial communities from Vienna, Austria - N-Acetylneuraminic and N-Acetylglucosamine D2O microcosms_June | ecosystem: Host-associated > Mammals > Digestive system > Large... | reverse complement strand
GCACGGCATCCTCCGCCGCCCGGAGGAAAGGAGACAGGTCCCGGTTCAGGGCCGGGTCCAGCCAGAGGTGGACCTTGCTGTAGGAAGTCCTGTGGCCCCCCAGGCGCTGGTAGACGCCCAGCGGGAGCAGGATCGAGTCCCCGCCGCCGTCCACGCTGCCAGTGTAGTACCCCGCCACTTCGCAGATGTGGAAGCCCTTCCAGGAGAGGGCAATCGTGCCGCCGTATTCGTCGTACAGTTCTTTGGGCAGGACCACTGGGAAAACGCCCGTCCAGTCCTTGCCAAAGAGGGACCCGTCCCAGCCGTCCAAATAGGAGATCGTAACCCGGCTCCCGCTCCCGGCGGGGGTGAGGAAGGTGTCCACGTCTCCGATAGCCCGGAGGCTGACGCTCAAAACATCGTCCCCCACCGCCGCCTGGTCCGGCATTTTCTTCCCGCTGGAAACAGAGGGCGGTCCCTCCTCCATCCCCGGCGTATACCGGATCAACGCACCGGGAGACGCGCCCTCCAGATATTTCTCCGCTGCGTAGCCGGTGTCCAGCAGAGCATCCAATACGTCAGCACGGATATTTCCCTCTCCGGCCGTCAGCTCCGCCTCCACGGAGGTATGCTCGTAGAGCCAGCCCGCGCGCTCCCGTCCGTTCAGAACGGACAGCTCCATAGTCGCAAGGCCCGCTGTAAACCCTGCCGCCAGTGCGATTGTCACGGCAGTTTTTCCCTTTGACCGCACCACCTGCCGCCACGCGAACCGCAGCGCCGGACCCATCCCCGGCCTGCGGATTTTTTGCGCCGTCAGAGGCTTGGGGCGGAAAATTGACATGGTTCTGGTCCTTTCTGCCTCCAGCGCTTTGGCCGGAGAACCGGTGAGGACGGCGGCGGGGACAGTCCGCGCCGCTTTCGCGGCCCTGCCGCCCTGGAGCAGAACCAGCACCGGTTTTCGGAACAAAACCGCCGCGCTCCCCACCGTCAGGGCTGCCAGCGCCGCAAAGCTCCCGCCCAGCAGCGCCACCAGCGCTCCCGGCCCCAGGGCCGCGCCTGCCGCGCTGCCGAAGGAGCGAAGGCCCTCCAGTTTCTCCGTGCCCTGCGCCATCGTGTACCGCCAGCCCAGAGCGCCGCCGGAGAGAACCCCCGCAAGTCCCAGTCCCAGCAGCGGTGCCGATACCTGCCGGACGCACACCGCCGCCGGAACCCCCAGGGACCGGACGATGGGCAGCTCCCTCCATCGCATCCGGAGGTAGGCGAGGACCACAACTCCCAACGCCGCTGCCAGAATCCCACCGAAGAGCACCGTACCCAGCAGGGCCGACCGCTCCAGAGGTCCCGCCGCAGCCTGAAAGTTCTCCCAGTTGTTCTCCGGCAGTGAAACCCGGAAACCCAGCTTCGCCAGCGCCTCCCGGTTCTCCGCCATAAAAGCGGCCTTCTCCTCCGGGCCGGTGAGGACAAAGCTGACGGTGCCCGGACGGGGGAGGGAGTCAAATCCGCCGCCACTCTGTCCGTCCCGCCGGTAGTCAAAGAGGGATGGATAGTCCGATATTCCCGTATCCCGCTCGGGGTCCCGATAGCTCATGGCAAAGTCCTCCGGCACCGTGGAGGCTGGGACATAGACGTCGTTGCGGACAAATGTGGACGGATAGGAGGCCAGATGCCCGTAAATCCCAACGATCTCATAGGTCCTTACGGCCTTGCGCGACTGCTCCACGGCCACATCATAGGGCATCCCCGTCTCGTTGTCGAAGTAGCCGAAAGTGGAGGGCAGGTCCCGGAGCTCCAGGGTCAGCGTGTCCCCTACCTCCAGCCCCCGGAGGGCGGCAAAGGCCTCGTTCACCGCACAGAGAGGACTGCCCTGCCGGTCATCCTCCGCCGTCAGCCACCGGCCCCCGGCGAGGCGGATGCCTTGGGCCGTATCCCGCGTCATGGGGAGCGCGCCCATGTCCCGGACTGCAATGACGTTCAGGCTGTGCTGGATGTCCCACTCCACCTGGACCTTCTCGCGTAAGGCGGACAGAGCGGAGCCGGTCCAGTCCAGTGCCCCGTCCTCCGGCACAGGGCAGAACAACCGGCTTTGGGAGAGCGGCAGCAGATTGACGAAGGTTGTGACAGCGTTTCCCGCCCCGTCATACTCTACCCGGCTTCCGGCGAAGGGGTAGTAGAGGGTCTGGACCAAGTAGCGCTCCCCCCTCTCCAGGGCGGCATACGCGGCCTCAACGGCCCCGCTGTCTATCCCGTTCCCGGACCAGACTACGGCCATCCGCCGCCCCGGTTCCACCCGCTCGGGATATCCGCAGAGCACCTCGTCCACCTGAAAATAGAACGTCCGCCCGCTCCAGTCCAACAGTGTTCCCATAAAACAGACACTTTCGCTGGTGTTGGTGTGGTTGTCGGTGTCCGCGTTGCAGATGTCCTCCTGAATGACACCAATGGTGCAGTCGTAAGTATTCACCGTCTGGACATAAGGGTTTTCCTCCAGCCAGGCCGCTGCCTCGTGGGTGTCGGCCCAGGGGTCGCCGGTGGCGGACACCAGGGTCCCGATGGCGGCATAATACTCCGCCAGCCGCTCCGTCTCCTGGGCGATGAGCAGGTACTCCGACGCCCGGGAGACAAAGGCAAACGCCGCCAGAGCCGTCACCAAGACGAGGCACAGGGCCTTCCCCGGCTGCCGAAAGGTGGAGCGCAAAAAGGGATTGGGTTTCATAGTCGGCCTCCTACTCCTTCACTTGCAGCATCTCCAGCGGGTTCTTCCCCGTCACTGCCGCCGAGCTGGCTATGGCTCCCAGTACGCCCGCCGCCAGGTACGCCGCCGCACACACCGCCGTCCCTGGAGCAATGCCGGGCAGAAGATCCGGCCTCGTCCCTCCGATGTAGAGAAGGATGCCCGTAAGACCGATAGTCAGCCCCGAAAAACAGGTGAACACCTGCTGTAAGCTCAACATCAAAATAGTCTGGATTTTGGCCGTGCCCTGGACGCGGAGTATGGCGGCTTCCTTCGCCAAGAGCATCACGAACAGCACTGCCACCCCAGCTGCCGACAGCAGACTCAGCGCCAACACCACCGGATAGAGCATCCGCATCAGCTCCAGCGCACGCTCCAGGGGGGACACCGCCTGCCGGAGCTCCCCGTCCCAGATGACGGCCCGCAGGGCGGTAAGGGCCGTCCCTTGGCTGGCGGCGGCGGTGTTCACGATCTCGGTGAAGCGCTCCAGCTCCCGGTTGAGGCTGGGCGTCAGCGTCACATGGACTTTGCAGTAGGTTGGGGCGCGGCTGGCGCTGAGCTGCCGGTAGGCACTCAGAGGGGCCAGGACGGGGTAGGCGTCCGCGCCGTCCACGGCCCCGGTGTAATACCCCGCCGCCTCGCACACCCAGAATCCTCGGCAGGAGAGGCCCACGCGGCCCGACTCTCCCGCGTCCAGCGCGTCGTAGAGCGCCTTGGGCAGGACCACCGGGAAGGACTCCCCGCCGCTCCATTCCTGTGGGAAGAGGGAGGCGTCCCAGCCGTCCAGGTAGGTGATCGTCACACCCTTTCCACTCCCCGCCTCGGAGAGGAAGGTCCCCTCGTCCCCAAAGGCCCGGATAGCGCAGATGGATACATCTTCTTTGTCAGCGGACACCGTCCCGGTCTCGTCCATAGAGGCCTCGTACCGCACCGCCGCGCCGGAGGCCGCGCCCTCCAGGTACGCGTCCGTCGCATACCCGCTCTCCAGCAGGGCATCCACGGTGCTCCCCCGGAGGAAACCGCCGCCGGGCATCTCCACGCTGCTGTCCGCCTGGACCAGCTCGGCCTCCACGACGGTGTTCTCGTAGAGCCAGTCGATCTTCTCCCCGTTCTCCACGATCGCCAGCCGGATGGCCGAAAGGCCCACCGTGAACCCCGCCGCCAGGGCGACGGTCAGGGCGGTCTTCAGCCTAGAGCGCACCAGGTGCCGCCAGACAAAGCGGAGTGTCATCAAAATTCCCGGAGACCCTTTTTTCGCGGAGAAAGTCGGGGCTGCTGCCAGAGGGACCGCAATGCCAGCCGCTTTTCCGGCCTTGACGGCGGCAGAGGCCGCAGGTTCAGGCAGAGGCGTCCGACTGGCTCTCCCCGCCACTGCACCCTGAATCAGCCCCAGCACAGGCCGTGTGGCCAAAAACCACGCCGCTCCCGCCGCCAGGACCGCCAGCAGGGCAAATGCGATGGCCCACAGCGCCGCCAGGGCGGATAAAGGCAGGCTCTCCGCCGCCGCGCCGCTCAGCTCTGCCAGGGATTGCAGGGCCTCACCGGCGCTCCGCTCCAGCTGCCGCCAGCCAAGGGCCGCGCCCAGTCCGGTGCCCAGCGCTCCGATGAGGAGCAGCGGAGAAGCCGCCTGCCGTGCGCACCGCGCCGCCGGAAGCCCCAGCGCCCGGGCGCTCCCCATGTCCCGCCGCCGGGGGCGGAAGTAGAGAAACGCCGCCAGTGCCAGCCCAATCACCAGCACGCCGGAAAAGAGAGCCGCGCTGGTCCGTGCCGAGCGTTCCATGGGCCACGCCGCAGCCTGGAAGTTCTCCCAGTTGTTTTCCAGCATCTCCGCCCGGAAGCCTAAAGCATCCAGATCAGAGCGGGCCTCCTCCACGAATGCCGCCCCTGCGCCGGGGTCCTCCAGGGTGAAGGACAGCGACCCCGGATAGGGGAGAATCCCCTCCCCGCCCATCTGCTGAAGCTGGTAGGTATAGGTATCGCCGTACTCCAATAAACTGCCGTCCAGGGTCCGCGCCGTGTCCCGCTCCAGGTCCCGCCCGCTCATGGCGAAATTCTCCGGCACGGTGGAGGCGGGGACATAGGTAAAATTCCGGACGGCGGTGCTGTTGAAGCGGCTCAAATAGTCGTAGATGCCTACAATCTCATAGGTCTCCGTCTGCCGCCGGGCCTGGGAGAGAAATGCGTAGTCGCTTTGTCCGTCCGTAAAGGACCGGCAGTATCCGAACAGGGAGGGGACGTCCCGCAGCTCCAGTGTCAGCGTATCCCCGATCTCCAGACCCCGCAGGGAGGCCAGATGCTGGTTGATGACGCACACCCGGCTCCCTGCCGCCGTGTCCGCCCCGTCCAGCCACCGTCCGGCGGTGAGATAGATGCCCTGATTCGTGTCCGCCGTCAGTGGCAGTGCGCTCATGTCCTCCAGAGCGGCCACGTGCAGGGCTCGCTGGTCCTCCCAGGCGAAGTCGAACCAGTCCCTCCAGTCCGCCAGCGCCGGGGCGGACCAGTCCGGTTCCCCCTCCGCCAGAGGGTAGAAATAGGCGTCCTCAGAGAATGGGAGGAGGCGGAAACCCACATTCCCCAGCCGCCCGGTGTCCGGGTCATAGGAGATGGAACAGCCGGGAGAGCCAGGGATATAGCTGCCAAGGACCAGGTACCGCTCCCCCACTGTAAGCGCTCCGGCCTTCTCCCGGTCGAAAGAATCCCCCAGTCCGACCGCCATCGTGACTACCTGTCCGTCGGAGAGGTAGTCCTCGTACCCCAACAAGGGCGTATCCACCAGAAAGCTGAAGCTCCCGTAGTCCGCGCTTTGCAGCATCCCGCAAAAGGCCACGGAGAAATTCCGGCTCTCAGCGTCGATGTCCCCGTTGGAAAATCCGTCCTGGATGATGCCGGAGGTACACGCGAAGCGGTTCACCGCCGCCACATCCTCCCGGCTTTGCAGGTACGCCGCCGCCCCGCCGGTGTCCGCCCAGGGGTCGCCGTGGGTGTTCTCCAGCGTCCCGACCGCCTGGTAGTAGCTTCCCAGCCGCGCCGTCTCCTGCCGGATGAGCAGCCACTCCGCCCCGCGGGCCACAAAGGCGAAGGTGACCAGCGCTGTCAGGGCCAGCAGGAAGATTGTCTTGATTGGCTGGCGCAAGGTGGTGCGAAAAAATACATTTTTGTTCATACTGACCCCTTCCAATTTATACCAACTGGTGCCCTGTTTTAAAGGACACCAGTTGGGTATATCATATGTTCTTAAATTCAGCTATTGGCGGTGATTAGAAGTGGTACTGCTATGTAGTTTGCCTGAGCATTTTGGCTTTGAACGATGGTGTTTAATGCTCAAACATGGTACACAAAATACCTACATATCGCCCCCAGTGGGGAAGTTCGTGCGTGCGGTGGAGTATCCAGCGTAGTGACCGATAGAAGAGCTGTTGGATTCCGCCACCGAGGAATCAACGCGTGCAATGGCAGTGCATCCGCAATACGAGCCACAGTAACACGTACAGCCACCACAGGTCGCGTAGGCTTCAACGGAATTCAACTTTTTGGGGGAGTTCTTGCGATTGATCATAGATGTTCCTCCTAACGTGAGTAATTTTGAATATAAGAACATAGATACCTACTTTAACTGTTTTCGGACAGCGCTACAGATTTTTCTGATTGTATTGAAGCCATAATCAGCAAGGTCTTCCGAAGAAATTCTTACCGAAAATTCATTTTCAATTTCAAGAAGAATATATGTTAAGTCTACCATAGACAGCTGAAAATGGCTTCCCGTCAAAGGCTCATCCCAAGTCTCTGGCGCAAACGCATCACTAGGACATCTGGTGCAACTAGTGCATTTTTTGATAACAGAAATAGTCCTAACGGTAATAGAGCTATCAGTTCCCACCATTCCGTCACCACCTCAACACAATCTATCCTGAACAGCTGTACATATCTGACCGGCATCGTCAGACACAATGTCATACACGGGAATATCCCAACAACAAGTGCGATGTTGTTTGATCCAGTCTGTAACAACGTTAGAGTCTACCCTGACATAGCTCATCTCCTGTTGTTGTAGTATCGCTATGTTATCAGCCAAAGCATTACTTGCATATGCTGCGGAAATTTCAACCCCATAGCATTCAAGGAACTTCTTGCTGAGATTGCTGATTATATCTTTTCTGACTAAATCAAATGGAATTCCGCATATAAAGCTACTTGGGCAGAGAGCTTGACACATCATATATGTTCGAATTCCGAATCCATTTGGTGCGGTGTCATTAAATTTCATAACAGCATCAGGAGCCTCTGCAATAAGCAAATTAGGTCGCTCTTCATAGATGATATCTCGTGCTAATCGATTTAATAACAAAATCTTTTCTTCTTCAGAAAGCGACGTATCCCTCCATATATGGCAGGAACTGTGAAGGCCACCCAATTGTCCAATATTGGAACTGGTAATACAGGAAACTCTATAACCGCGATTTTTCAAAGATAATTTAAGCGATAAAACTACTTCCAATGTATCTTGACAGTAAGTCAATCCTCCGACAAGCAGAACCGGAGAATTAACCGCACTAAATCTTTCCTCGTCTGACAAGTGATGTTTTACGCTATTATCTGAGGCTTGGATTTCTGTCTGCTCCGGGTAAGCTTGCAATAGTTTAACGATACTCTCATCTAAATTGTTTAGAGTATCCACAAAAAAGATAATTCGCTTTCCCGCTTCTAAACAACGTCGAAAAAAGTGAATAGGATTTTCACTCAAAAACGGGTTCTTGACTTCAACCAAATCAACTAAAAGTACATCCCAGTTTTTTTCGGTTGCATCAAGTGCATCTGAAACAGAGATACCCAATTCAGGATAATTACATGAAACAGAGGCGTCTCTTCCGCCTAAACCCGTTCCCCGCCACGACAGCAATGCATTAAGTTTATAGCACGGTTGTAACTTATCAAAATATCTTGCTAAATGCAATGTGTGGCTTTGGAAAGGGAAAATCGCAACATTACATTTCATCGTTCCTTCTCCTCTCCACCTCAGTCAAATAATAAACGCTGAGTTCATCACATAACAAGAAATGTCGCATTTTTTCGTATAAATCAGCCCGGATATTCTTGCAATTTTGCAATTTCTTCGTCGGAGACAAACATGAGGTCCCATCATCGGCACGCTTAGCACACACCGAACAATGCCTAAATGCCCAACAGTTTCTGCAAATATCGGATGTTAACTTACCTAATTCTAGTAAAGATTCTGCTTTGTCAAAATAGAAACCGTCCTCAAGTGTTCCTATGCAGGTTGCGGATGAGGTTTCGCTTACGCGCTCACAAGGAAAGAACCGACCATCTACCGAGAGAAATAGTCTCTGTTGGCCTGGAATGCACGGTCCAGATGGTGCATCAATAGGGCAAAGAGGCCCAGATGCCTTTATGTTTTTTAGGACCCCCAAAGATGCATGAATCGCACTTTTTGAGATAGCAGATACTTTTTCCGAATCAAATCTGCCCAGTGTTCCCATAAAAGCCAGAAACTTTTGGTATTCGGATTTCCAGACAAATTCCTCAGAAGCTATGCCAGAAAAGCCATCTCCTTCGACAACAGCCGCCACAAAGTTATGATCATTCAGGCTATCGCCTGAAAAAGTGATCTCATTGATACAATCAAAGTCATTCGTTGGGTCCATAACCATACTAAAGCCCAATTGATTAAAATATTCAGGCGCACAAGATTTGATCTTTTCGACATTCCTCATGACAGTATCAAAACTCCCATGGCCGTCAGGAAAAACGCGATTTTGATCATGTATATTTTTCGGACCGTCGAGACTGATTACCAACTGTACATTTTCGGTGGAAAGAAATTCGAGAATTTCTTCTGTCAGCATCGTTCCATTAGTTGTAATGGAGAATGATATGGCTTTTCCATCAAAGACTTCCTTTGCGTATGCAACAGCTTTCTTGATTAGCGGAAACTCCAGTAAAGGTTCCCCACCGTAAAAACCAATATTAACTTTTTCGCTATCAATGGAATGTGCTCTGAGAAAGTCAATCCCCTTTTTCGCAGTCTCCCAGCTCATCCGTTTATTGGAGTGGGACCGCTGATGGGCATTGATATTCTCTGAATAGATGCAGTACTTGCACCTCAAGTTACATCCTTGCGTGACCTGCAACGTGATTTTTGCAATTTTGCGGTCAAGGAAGTACTTCAGATACGGCGTATAAGGATGCCGGATTTCCTGCACGACGCTCTCCGTGCGGAGATACCCCTCTTGAATAAGGTTCTGAATCTCCGTGATCTCTGAACGTTCAACATCCGCCTCCCCCGCCATGCACTGCTTCAAGAACGAGAAAGACTCCGCAGAAACTGGCAGTATCTCATTCTTGTTGACATCAAAGACGTACTGACTACGCGGGGTCTTGAACAGCTGAATAAAAGGCTTTGCCAAATCCATCATCCCTTCTGTATTGTTATCACTTAGACTAAAATCAAGATTCCCAATTAGCAATCCATCCAATCTGTCAACCAGATACCTCTTGTGTTGGACCATAAACGTCGCTGCAACTTATTGTTATAGATCCGATAGCACCATGTTGTTTCTTCTGTACGAGGAGAAATCTCCAAGTTCTCCTGACTGTGAGAGATCGCCAGCGATTCAGTCCTAGTTACTGCATAAGTGGCAAGAGCAGGAGGGGTAACATAGGTTGAAAACGCAATCACAGTTGCACACAACATGACAAACATTCTTGTCATTTGTCCTTTCTTCATAAGCCACCTGACCTTTCATCTTTCATGTATAATTTGCATTTGACTAAACGGTTCTACGCTTAACATAGCTTCTTGTATTGTGACTCCCAGATTTGTCCCATCCGCATAAAATATCAACGTACCATCAGATCTACGCACAATGTAGCCATCGTCCGGAGTCAATTCAAATATGCTCCCGCCCTGCTCATCCACTTTGGGTGATGGGTCCCAAGGCTGCAGAATAAAGCCGTAAGAGACAATAAACATCAAGAGACAAAGTGCATAGCAGACAAACAGCCTGATTCTCTCCGTTAAGTTTGGCTTGCCCAAAAGCAGCATCTGAAACCGCTGAGTCATAATCTCATCGTTGTCATAGCCCAGATATCCGACATATGCCTCTGCAAAACCAGCCGTACCATTTCGCATCAGTTTTATCAATGTTTCCATATAGGACATCTGCCCTGACCTGGATAAATGCTTGCATACCTGCTGATCGCAGCGAAGTTCCAAGAGCTGCCCAATGCTCTGATTGAGCATCGGCATGATCGGATTCCACCAAAGGATGCCGCGCATCACCTGAAAACCCGTTTTGATCCACAAGTCGCCGTTGAGGAAATGGCGTAGCTCATGTCGAAGCATATTGCTGATATCCTCATCTGAGAATGTGTCGATTTCCGCCGGAAGAAGAATGTAGGGACAAAGGAATCCGGCCTGATAGGCGGATGCCGCGTTCTCTGCAACGGCTAAGCGAAAGTGACCATGGTATCCTGCCTCTTTTGCTATCGCCAGGAACAAGGAATCCAGCCATTCGTTCCCCTCTTGCAGTTCTGCTTCGTTCCGAAGCTTTCGCTGCCGAGACAAATCCCGCGCCAGCCGCAGGAGCTGAACGACAGTGCCTATCATCCACAGCAAAAGCAAACAATCGCCAACTGAGATCCGGCCAGCTATAGAATACCTTAACCCATTTTGCAGTGCAGGATAGACAACCTGCGAACGAATGATAATGCTCCCTGTAATATCCAGCGGAACAAAGATACGCAGTGCGGTCAGAAGGAAAATCATGCCAACGAGGGCCAGCCCCCATTTTTCTGCGCGGCGTAGGATGAAACATCCAATCAAGGATGCCAATGTGAACCAAACCATAGCCATCGCAACGGAGTAAGGGGAAGCAGACATATGTCACTCCTTCGTTGTAGGATCGGCTTTCTCTTGCTCTATCTCTTTGCGCCGCTGTTCCAGCATTTGCTCCAGCTTTTGGATCGTGCTTTCACTGATGCCTCGGCTCTTCGTCATTGCGGCCATGACATTGAGCACACGCTCATCCTCCGAGATATCCGGCAGCATATATGCTGCCAAACTGGCGATGCACTCCTCGCGGGTTTTGAGGGGGTAATAAGTCCGCCCATAATTCTGACCGCAACGGACGGACATCCCAACATCAACATAGCCTTTTTTGATCAAATTGTTCAGGATCATGTTGATGGAATTGGGATTCCAATCGGTCTTGGTGATCCGCTGCAAGATTTCCGGGCGAGCAAGCGGCCTGTCGGCACTCCAAAGTGCGGTGAGGACTGCCAACTCATTGGCAGACAAAATTTGCTTTTTCATTTAGCCTCCTGTCATTGTTTTATTTGTTCCAAGCTAATATCAATCTTTGACACAAGTAATCTTATCTTATCTTATTCGAGCTTAATTGTCAATGATTCGAAAAATTTTTGTTTATTTTAACAAAGGAAAAACTGTTTTCCTGTGGATTTATACCAAAAGGTGCGTAGAAGCGGTACATTTGAGCGGCCTTCTTCTAGTCTGAATCGCCGGAAACCAGGATGAAGGAGTCCACTTAGTTCTGATAAGATTCTTTGCAGGCCCCGGCGGTCAGCCGGATGTTTACAAGGAATTATGTCTTTTTCACCCTGTCGATCATAATGTGCGCCACGGGACTGGCGATGTAGGAGCTGAGTATTCTCTACGCGCTTGCGCTGTGGGCATCGTCATAGAGCACGATTTTGGAAACCTTCAGCAAACTGTCCTGGTCCAGATTGCAGAGCGTTGCGCACAGCTTGCCGGGGTCTGAGTTTTTGCAGTCCACCACCTTTTTGCTCTCGTCCAGAAAATCATATATGCCGCCCTTCCTATAGTCTAGTCTCCAACATCGGAGACCTTGCTGAAATCGGTGAACTCCTCCTCGTTCCAGCGATACAGGAGGACGGCAAATTTCTTGCCTGAATATAGGATGTTTCCCTACCACAAGATAGTGCTCCCTGCAAGGGGAAATCGCGGGGCTGCCTTTTTATTGGTCCGACAAACCGCATGGAAAATGTTGGAAAGCACCAGTGCTTTTTCTGGAAGCATGTTCAATAACGAGAATCTCCTGCCCAAGTTTTTTCGCATAACGAACCGTTGCGCTGGTACCGCTCCGGGCGGTCCCGCTGTAGACAGCCAGCGCAACGGAAGCGTGGTCTACCATGTAGCGATTGCGCTCCAGCATACATTTTTCATTGTACTCCCAATTGACAAAGACAATATCATCGGCCTGACCTCGCAGGGCAAAATATATAGTTGGAGACAGTGGATAAACCAATTATTCTTGGTACCACACCGCCTGAACCACCCAGCGGGAGCTGTAGCCACGCCCAGTACAGGTTGAGAGGGTGATGATCGTGTCTGTGGCCGCTGGCGCAATGCCCGTTTCAATGACGGAGTGGTCGAGGCCATACTGGATTAGCCCCTGCCGGTCCTCCTTCCCCAGAAGGTCCTGCTTGTAGACGATTTCCGACACCTCCACTTCGTAAGCGGCGAAAATATCATACCGCCGGGTGCCATTTTCATCGGAGAGATAGATGCTGGGGTGCTGCTGCCAAAAGCCGACGTTGTGGTACTGTTTCAAACTGCCAAACATGGACCCGTCCCGCATCCTGTGGCCATATATGAGCGTGTGAAAGTCCGTAAGATTGGGACTGGCCCGGTAGTCTAGGAAAATCGATCCTGCCGTATTTTCCGTACCGTCCCAGGCATGGGAGAGATAATAGGCATTGTCCTCTCCCTGGAGGACCGGATAGGAAAGAACGCCGGGAATCTCGATCCAGCATACCACATCAGAGTTGATCTCCCGCAGTGGGGACAGGTCCAGGCCGGTACGGACGGTATCGGATGCAAGGGCATCATGGGTGCTGCTGGGTAAACTCACCAGCTGCGCCGCCTCCTGGTAAAGTTGCTCCGCTCTCCGACTCTCTGCCCTGTGCCAATAAAGCATCAGCAGACAGATACACAGCAATGCCAGGAAGAAAATCTTAAATAGTTGCCGGGGTTTGATACGCATACGAACCTCCTATCAAAGACGCCAGGGCCGGTTTGTCCGGCCCTGGCTGTGTACTCAGCGATGCATTCTCTTTTGGTTCCGAATCTCCAGACAGACCATAGCTCCGAGGCCAATAAGGGAGGCCGTCAGAAGGGCATACCATTTGCCGGAAGAATCCCCGGTCCGCGGCACATCCTCAATCTGGATTTCCTTAACAGGTACCGGGGAAGCATTCGTAGCTGGGGTATTCTCGCTGGGAATTGCTACCTCATCGGGAGTTTCTGCGGTAGTATCGGTGCTGGGCGCTTCCGGCTCCAAAATATTATCCACAGGAGACTCCTCCGGGGGATTAGGGGCATCTGGTGTGTCTGGAAAATCCGAAGTATCGGGCTGTTCCGGCAGTTCCGGTTTCTCATCCGGGCCCATAGGCGGCTGGGGGTCCTCCGGTTCAACAGGCGTAACCGGCTCTGGATCAGGGTAAGTATAATTCTTTTCCCAGGTGACTTCCCACTCCCGGTCATTCTGCTGAACGGTTGTGACGGTCACGGCGGTTTCCGTCTTTCCTTCAATGGTCGTGGTAATATCTGTCCGGCGGGATTCAGCAGTATCCACCTTCTGCTCGGTGAGACTGGACGTATCTGTTACGATGTCAGCAGTAGCCTCCTTGACAGTAAAGTTCAGGGAAACGGACAGGTCTACCGTCTGCCTGCCGCTCTCGATGCCCACGAAAGTCTGGGAAGAAAAGACCGGCTCCCCGTTTTCGTCACTGCCCACCGGCTCTGTACGAACCTCAGATGTAAACAGGTATACTCCCTCTCCAATGTTTTGCGTCCCGGTGAGCTGAAGGTCGATGTTCACGCCGTCAGCCAACTTCAGACCGGCGAGGGTGTAACTGCCGTCCTCACTCCGTGGAATAACGCCGTACTGTGTCTCGGAATCATCTCCGGCCAACCGGCGCGTCTCAACGATCTCGCCGTCCACCACTACATGGACCAGCAGATCGTCGCTTTCTGTATCTGGCATCACGGCGAGGGTGAAGGTCAGGTCAGCCTCATATTTGCTGGAATCCTCGTCCCGCTGGCCCACGGTCAGATTGGCGTTAGTGACAAAATTGTTCTCGTTGATAAGTGTATTTTTGTGGGTGGGCGCTTCCGTCTGGGCGATCAGATAGTCATAGAGAGCCTTGGTCAACGCCCACTCCCGGCTGTCCAGGTCTCGCCAATTTTTGCCGGTTTTAGCCTGGTAGTAGCTGGTGAAGGGGTCTTCCTGGTCAATCGCCATGCTGCCGCTGTTGCCGTAGGTCCAGATTGCGGCCTGGGTTGCGGCCAGTGCCATGCCATCAGTGAGATAGGTGTTGAAGCCCCAAGCAGTAGCCAGACCGTTATAGCTGGACCAATCGATCTCGCCGTTGTTGTAAGCGTCCGCCATCATCTGCTTCACAGCGTCCAGGCTCCCGGCCCCCTCGGAGGTTCCCCAATAACCCTTTTGAGCGATGGCCCGGATATGCGTCGCCGCTTCGCTGTCATAGTACCCAGCGTCCTCCACATTCTCCATATTGTAGCGGAAACCCACCAGAGGATCAGCAGAGAAATCTGCGCAGTAGACGTAGTGCTCCTTGCCGTCCTTGTCCACCAGGACATACTGATGTGCCTGCCATCTGCCGCTGGAAGAAGTACTGCCGTCCTCGTTCGTCTTGATTGCATCCACCCGAATGGCACTCTCAAGTCCATATTTGCCCAGCCACTGGAAGTCATAGCCCTCCGGGTTGAACTCCGCGCCGTCTTTGTCTGCCCGGTGGTGGAGGTCGGTTTTCTGGTCCGTTTTGCCCACGTCAGGCTCCGCCACATCCACTTTAACGCCGCTGGTTTCAAGGATGCCGTCATTTTTCCCGGCGGTGACATTCCCCATTTCGGCGGTAACGGTGCGGTCATTGGCAGCGATCCGCTTTGTCTCGGTGGTAGTGGTCCTGGTCGTGGTGGTGACAGAGCCGCCAATAATTTCCGTGAAGGTCACAGTGGTGATTGTCACATCGGTGGTCTCGGTGAGGGTACTGGTATTCTTGGTGCCGCGCTGGGTTTCGACCACAGTGTGGACGTTGCCATCACCATCGATGATTTCGCTCTGAATAGTGTGGTCCGGCATGGTAATCTCGGAGACCGCCGCTTCAATGCTGCTGGTTTTCGTCTCAATGGTTTGATAGCCGGTAAGATTTCCATCGTCATCGTAGGCCGGCTGAACCTCCACTTTGGTGGTCACACCCCTCTCATCAGTGACCGGCTCCTGGGGTTCGGGCATCGCGGGAGGCTCCGCACTGGAAGCGCTATCCGGGAGGACCGTGGTGGTAGAAGTTTCCACGGTGGACGTAGATGTGTACCCGATCACGGCTCCGTCCTCATCCAGAACGTCCTCCACCGTCACGGTCTTGTGCCCGGTTACCTCTCCGGTCCCCGGATCAGTGATGTCACAGTCCTCCGCATCGGGACGGGCAAGCTGCTTCACGAGCGCTTCCCAGTCCACCGCCGCCGTTCCGGTGACAGTGCTACCGGGAGTCAGGTTAACGGTGATATCGCTCTTATCAGAAAAAACAGGATCAGTCGTCTCGGTGGTAGATGTTTGAGATTTGTCCACCGTTTCAAACTCGCCGTTGGTTTCGGTGGTGGCAGTTTTGCCGGTCTCTGTTTTGGTCACAGGTCCCTTGTCCTTCACCGTGACCTCACTCGTCCGAGCCGTGGTCGTGGTGGTCTCATGGCCCTTCTCGCTGCTACTCTCCTGGGTCATACGGCCCTCATCGTCCACGACGGTGGTCTCGGTCGTGACCGCCGCGCCCTCCACCACGGGGTCCTCGCCCTCCGGGCTGGACCAGGTGATCTCTGTGGTGATAGTGGTGGTTTTGCCGTCCTCGCTGACGGTGGTTTCTGCGGCGAGCGCCGGAGCGCTGAGCTGGCCCAGGGTCATCGCCGTGACCAGCAGCAGGCACAGTTTTTTCTTGAGCTGATACAATTTTTTCATTTGAAAACCTCCTCGTAAATGTCCAAAATTGTTCTTTCTCTGTCCTGAATCCTAAAGTTTTCCCTTCTGGATGTCGCACAGTGAGACGAGGCACGCATCAGCAAGAGAGCAGACCTCCCCCTTGGCGGGAAGTCTGCTCTCCTGCAATGCAGCCTATAAAAGTTTGTAAAGGTTTGAAGTTTTCCCGCCGTTCTCCCTCCAGCGCTGTTCACGGGAGATCAGTCCGGCCTTGCAAAGGTCATCCAGCGCACGGCAGACTGTGGCACGGGAGAGGCCCAACTCCCGAGAGATGGTCCGGATGGACGGCCAACAGGTCCCGTCCTTATCGGCACGGTCCTTGAGGTACATATAGACCGCCCGCGCACGGTGGGGAAGTTCCGAAGAATAAATCGAATTGAAGTACCCCATAGTGACACCTCACGTCCGCATAGACGATCCCCCGCCCTCCGTCCGGCGGGAGCGGTTGGCGTCGTACTTTGCTCCGGAATGCTCTGCGGCTTTTGAAGGGAGCGGAGATGGAGCGGACGACGCCTGGGGCGGCGGATATTTCTGGAGGATCGCCGTCTCCAGCTCACGCCGGTCCGCATAGTACACCTTCCGCTGCCCATGCTCCGGCGTCTGGTAGGGTTCACCGAAGGTGATGCCCCAATCCAGGAACAAACGCAGCCGGGTCTGCATGGGGTGTGTACCCGTATAGCGATAGGTAATCCGCCGCTTTTACCGTTCTCATGCAAGAACAGCAGTCAGAGCGGATTTTCCCCCGCTTCGCACCGTGCATGCGACTTTCACCGCACACGGCGCTCCATCAATGCAAATTATTTGTTGCATGTATGTGAAGGAACCAGTTTTTCCCTAAAACCTTGTATTTTCTTTTGCGCTTTTACATCAAATTCACTGATATCCGCATGAGGATTATTCACGGTGTCAAAGCAATGTTTATGGAGCGATACCAGATTATCAACCCGATTGATCTTATTCAGCGGAAGATTAGGATTGACGCGATGAGCCAACGGTGTACCGGAAATGAGCCATCCACCGCAGACACGGCATTTGAGTTTGTCGCGATTGAGTGCATAGGCACGGTTCATGATAAACTCAAAATTGTTGAGTTTTCCCCAACTTCCGTTGGTAACTATCTTGGCAGTATGCACGGAATACATCTCGTCCAGCCGCGCATTGATACGCTTCTTTTTCGTGCGTTTGAAGTATATCTGCCTGCCTGTCTCGGAATAAGGTGTTTCATCCTTGTTCTTTGGGAATGTCTTTTCCCAATTACAAAAGGTGAGCGCAGTGAAGCCGACATAGATATCGCGGTATTTTACAGAGGGAATCTTTTGCTTATGCTGCTGATGGATGCGAGGGAGATTTTGTGTCTGATTTGCTGGAATCCATTTTCCTTTATACTGCTTCAACCGACTTTTTGCTATCATCTGTAAACGCCGGCTGTACTTTTTCATGGAGACATTTACCCATGTGCAGCACTGGTAGTATTGGATAACTCCCCGTATCTGGCTATTGATACGATTTATCTCAACAATAAGCTGTTCTCTGCTGTAATCGCGAGGAATCTTTTTGATATTTTCCGCGATACCGTCAACTTTCCGCTTCAATCTGGCCCTGTCTGGTATAGACCTTGCTACATAGCCTTTCTGTGCTTTCCCTGGAACTTGCTTAAATTCGTATCCCAAGAATTTGATGAACTTTCTGCGAACATCTGTTATCAGCGTTTTTTCTGTGGATAGTGTCAGCTTCATTTTGGTTTGGAGGAACACCTGGAGTCTGTTCTT
>Ga0137308_101845_pt1 | contig 17545 bp, 14 predicted proteins | sample Inofrocosms_June_FD_97181 | JGI IMG/M metagenome (GOLD analysis project Ga0137308, IMG submission 97181) | Mouse cecal microbial communities from Vienna, Austria - N-Acetylneuraminic and N-Acetylglucosamine D2O microcosms_June | ecosystem: Host-associated > Mammals > Digestive system > Large... | reverse complement strand
GCCAGGATACTCCGGGTGTGCGATGTGTATTCCGCCCTCTGTGCGGACCGGCCGTATCGAAAAGCTTTTGAAAAAGAAGCGGCCATGGAGCAGATGATTAAGGATGTAAAATTATTTGATATGCAGATTTTTCTGGCTTTCCAGAGAGTTGCCCATGAAGATGTGGAGGAAGATAAAAGATGAAGAAAAAACCGGTGACCGGTATGAGGGATATTCTGCCGGAGGAAATGGAAATCCGTAACTATGCCATGAATCTGATCAGGGAGACTTATGGCAGTTTCGGGTTTCTTCCCCTGGAGACCCCCTGTGTGGAACATATTGAAAATTTGTCCAGCAATCAGGGCGGTGAGAATGAAAAATTGATTTTTAAGATTTTGAAGCGGGGAGAGAAGCTGAAGATTGACCAGGCACAGGGAGAAATGGACCTGGTGGACGGGGGGCTGCGCTATGATTTGACACTGCCGCTGTCCCGTTATTATGCCAGCAATGCCAGCAGGCTGCCCGCTCCTTTTAAGGCCCTGCAGATGGGAAATGTGTGGAGGGCGGACCGGCCCCAGAGAGGACGTTTCCGCCAGTTCATGCAATGTGATATCGACACATTGGGGGACCCCACCTGTCTGGCAGAGATTGAGCTGATTGCCGCCACCAGCACACTGCTGGGCAGACTGGGGTTCAAAGGATTTACCATACGTATCAATGACAGGAAGATCCTGAAAGCCATGGCCCGTTACAGCGGGTTCCCGGAAGAAAGTTTTGACACAGTGTTTATTATTTTGGACAAGATGGATAAGCTGGGAGTAGAAGGTGTGGTCCAGGAGCTGATAAACCAGGGATTTCCGGCAGAGGCTGCACATAAGTATATGGAGTTGTTTTCACAGGTGGACTCCAGTGTGGAAGGTGTGAGACGCTGCGGAGAGATTCTGGGGGATGTGTCAGATGCCGAGAGCATTGATAACCTGATTCACATAATGGAAAGTGTGGAAGCCGTACGGACAGCGGACTTTTCCATAAAATTTGACCCTGCGCTGGTGCGGGGGATGTCTTATTACACGGGACCTATTTTTGAAGTGTCTATTGACGGGTTCGGCGGTTCTGTGGGCGGCGGCGGACGCTATGATGAAATGATCGGGAAATTTACGGGTCAGGATACCTGTGCATGTGGATTCTCCATTGGGTTTGAGAGAATTGTAATGCTGCTGATGGAACAAAAATTCCAGGTTCCGGCTGCCAGCAAGAAGATTGCCTGTCTCATTGAGAAGAACATGCCGTCTGAACGGATGCAGGAGATACTGAAGCAGGCACAGGCCCTTCGTGACGCGGGAAACCAGGTAAATACAGCGGTTATGAAAAAAAATAAAAAATTCCAGAAAGAGCAGCTGAAAGAGGAAGGCTATGAAGAGATTCTGGAATTTTATCGGGAGGGATTGTAAAAAATGGCGGAGACAATGCAGGGGCTGCACAGAAGCGCCAGGTGCGCGGAGATTGGAAAAGAAGCCATTGGCCAGGAAGTGACGCTGATGGGCTGGGTGCAGAAGAACAGAAACAAAGGCGGTATTATATTTGTAGACCTCAGGGACCGTTCCGGAGTGATGCAGTTGATTTTTGAAAACGGCAGTATTGACGAGGAAGGCTTTGAAAAGGCGGGAAAACTGCGCAGCGAATATGTGATCGCCGCCACAGGGACTGTGGAAGCCAGGTCTGGTGCGGTAAACGAAAATCTTGCCACAGGGGAGATTGAGATCCGTGTGCACAGTCTCCGGATTTTGTCAGAGGCGGATACTCCTCCGTTTCCCATTGAAGAGGACAGCAAGACAAAAGAAGAGCTCAGACTGAAACATCGTTATCTGGACCTGCGCAGGCCGGATCTGCAAAAGAATCTGAAGATGAGAAGCCAGACAGCTGCATTGGTGAGAGAATATTTTATCGGAGAGGGATTCCTGGAGATCGAAACCCCTATGCTCACCAAAAGTACGCCGGAAGGAGCCCGGGATTATCTGGTGCCCAGCCGGGTTCATCCGGGGACGTTCTATGCGCTGCCTCAGTCTCCGCAGATATTTAAGCAGCTGCTGATGTGCTCAGGATGTGACAGATATTTTCAGATTGCCCGGTGCTTCCGGGACGAGGACCTGCGGGCAGACCGCCAGCCGGAATTTACTCAGATCGACCTGGAGATGTCCTTTGTGGATGTGGATGACGTGATTGATGTAAACGAGCGTCTGCTGGCAAAATTGTTCCGGGAAATGCTGGGAGTGGAAGTTTCCCTTCCCATTGCACGGATGACCTGGCAGGAGGCTATGGACCGTTTTGGCTCTGATAAGCCGGATCTACGCTTTGGCATGGAGCTGCAGGACGTGACGGAAGTGGTAAAAGGATGTGGTTTTGCGGTATTCCAGAGCGCCATAGAGCAGGGAGGAAGCGTACGGGGTATTAATGCCAAAGGCCTTGGAGGCATGTCCCGGAAAAAGATTGATAAATTAGTGGATTTTGCCAAAGATTTCGGTGCGCGGGGTCTGGCATGGGCGGCTGTAGGGGAAGACGGCAGCATTAAATCTTCTTTTGCAAAATTTATGTCAGAGGAAGAGATGGGACGTTTGGTGGATGCCATGTCCGGGCAGCCAAAAGACCTGCTGTTATTTGCGGCGGACAAAAACAAGGTTGTGTACGATGTGCTGGGGAATCTGCGGCTGGAACTGGCCAGACAGCAGGAGCTGCTGGACAAAAGAGAATACAAATTTGTCTGGATTACTGAGTTCCCTCTGCTGGAATGGTCGGAAGAAGAAAACCGTTATACTGCCATGCATCATCCGTTTACCATGCCTATGGAAGAGGATCTGGAATTTTTGGATACGAATCCTGGCAGAGTCCGGGCGAAGGCATACGATATTGTGCTGAACGGAACAGAGCTGGGCGGCGGAAGTGTCAGGATTCATCAGAATCATATTCAGGAAAAAATGTTCCAAGTGCTGGGATTCACCAAAGAGGAGGCTTATGAGCAGTTTGGATTCCTGCTGCGTGCGTTCCAGTACGGAGTTCCGCCCCATGCAGGGCTGGCTTATGGCCTGGACAGGCTGGTAATGCTTATGGCTGGGACCGACAGTATCCGAGATGTGATCGCGTTCCCGAAAGTGAAAGACGCCTCAGACCTGATGGCCGAGGCGCCCAGTGTGGTGGATGAGAAACAGCTGGAAGAGCTGCAGATTGCTCCAATGAAAAAAGAATAGAATGATTGTAAAAAACCTGCTTCTTTTTGCTTGCCGCAAAGATAGAAGCAGGTTTCTTCTTATTTTATAGTTCTTTATCCGGAATCGCTGGAGGTAGTTGGATTTTCTGTATTCGAAGTAAAATCACCGAACAGAGCATCGCCCAGCTGGCTGTTGGATTGGAGTTTCCAGCCGATGCCGTCATTGATCATGGACAGAGACACAGACTGTGACTGGGTGGCCGTGTTGTCAGTGATGCATTTGACCAGCAATTCATTGGATTTTTTCAGCCTGCCCTGGGCACCGTCAATCAATGCCTTGGAAGTGGACAGGTATTCCTTTAATTTTGCGTTGTACTGAGCCAGGATTTCCTTGGAAGAAAAGCTGGTAATTTCAGTATTCACAGTGGCAATTGTGCCGTTATCCTGAGCGCCTGATACACGGTAGCTGAAACAGGTATGTACCTGCTGAATCAACGCTTCCGCCAGTGCCTGGCTGATTTCATCACTGTAGGTGAGGGTGTCAGCCAGACCAAGGTAAGTGGTCATCTGGGCGGTATCCATGTTTTTTAGTGTCTGCAGATAGATATCCACCGTTTCTGTGGGGGTAAGCAGATAGGGGTTGGCAATTACTGAGAGAAATCCCCCTGTCAGCTGGTTTTCCAGATTCCTGTCTTTTTGAAGGACCCATTGGTTATTTGTCTTAATCAGGTAAATGGTGCAGTCGCTGGATATGGTATCGTATGTATTTTGCTGCATTAATTCATTCAGCAGTATATAGTGCTGCTCCAGGGAAGAATTTGTGGATTTCTGCCCATTGGCAGTTTCCAGAATTACCTGCTTGAGATATTCTGTCTGGTAATCTTTTGCCAGGGCGGCAGCATCCAGTGTGGTGACTTTAAGAGCGCAGTCCGCGGTGTTTTGGCGGACATGGATTTTCTGTATGTCATAATCAAAATCTTTGAAAAACTGAGAAGCTGTCTCTTCAATCACTGATGCGGAAGCCTGAGAGGCAGAAGCATTAGGAAACAGGTTTTCTGAGTTGAGATACTCCTGAACCGCGGCGGGCTCCAGGTCTTTCAGCTGATCAAAGCCAGAAGCAACTACATTTTTCACTTGTTTTTTTTCTGCATTGCCGCATCCTGTCAAAAGGAGCGGAATCATAAGTAAAAAAAGGAGCCTAATCCCAGTGAGCGGTTTCATCATAGTATTCCTTTCCAGTGTGTGAAGGCAGCGCAAATAATGTACCCATACTAATCCCTCTTAGTTTACCAGAAAGGAGGAAGAATGTCAAAAACTAAGTCGGGTGTTTTATGAAAGAAACGTGTATGATATGGTAAAATAATGGTTAAAATTCCAGAAAAGTATAAAGGATTTATGAATTTTTAGACACACATAGGGGCAAAGCTTGCCCGCTTTGCGGAAATCTGTTATGATAGGAACACAAATTTATGATAAATGACCTTTTGTCGGAGGTGAGTATGTGAATAAGCGGGTAATCATTATTGGGGGGATTGCAGCGGCGCTGGCGCTCATAGGCGGCGGCGTCTGGTATTGGATGAAAGGAAAAGGAAGCTCCGGGAAAGATACTGCATATGTAACAACAGTGGGTTCCCTTACAGAAAATATTTCGGGGACATTAAACAGATACGCGGGAGTAGTGGAACCTCAGAAAACGGTGGAAGTGAAGCTGGACAGCAGTAGGGCTGTGCAGCAGCTGATGGTAGAAGAAGGACAGACAGTAAAGGCTGGTGACCAGCTCTTTATTTATGATATCAGTTCCGGTGAGGAAGAACTGGCGACTGCAAGATTGGAACTGGAGAGAATGAAGACAGAGGCGGTCAGCTATCAGGAGCAGATTAACACCTATCAGCGGGAAAAGGAAAAGGCTCCTCAGGAGGATCAGCTCTCTTATACCATTCAGATTCAGTCTGCACAGATGGATTTGAAGAAAAATGAATATGACCAGAAAAAGAAGGCGGCAGAGATTGAAAAGCTGGAGAAGACCGGGGATTCACCTGTTGTGACCAGCGAGATTGACGGAGTGGTCAAGAAGATTAAGAAAAGTATTATGAAAGGCGCTGACGACTATTCTGACCCGGATTCGGATTCCTCAGGGAGTGAGTCCACGTTTATCACCATTCTGGGAACGGGAAATTACCGGGTAAAAGGTAAGATTAACGAGCAGAATATGGGGGATATTCTGGAAGGGGAGCCGGTGATCATCCGGTCCCGCCAGGATACACAGGTGACCTGGAGAGGAACCATGGGAATGGTAGATACGGAACACCCCGCGGAGCAGGACCAGAACAGCGATTTTATCATGTCGGACAGCGGCGGGGATGACCAGCAGACCACTTCCTCCTCTTATCCGTTTTATGTGGATTTGGACTCCACAGAAGGCCTGATGCTGGGGCAGCATGTCTATATTGAGACGGATGTGGGCCAGGAGAACCAGCGGGATGGCATCTGGCTGAACGAACTGTATATTGAAGACGTGGATACCCAGGCACCGTATGTGTGGGCTTCTGATGGCAATGACAGGCTGGAAAAGAGGCAGATAACCCTAGGGGAATACGACGAGGCCATGGGAGAATACTTAATCAGCGAAGGACTGACTGTGGATGACTGCATTGCCTTTCCGTCAGAGAGTCTGCAGGAGGGGATGGCAGTGGAAATCAGCGACCAGCTTCAGATTCCCACAGAGGATCAGGAGAGGAAGGAGAAAGAGCAGGGACCCGACGGCGCCCAGGAGATTATTGATGAAAGCGGCATATATCCGGGGATGGATGCGGAACAGGGAATCCCCCTGCCGGCAGATACAGATGAAGATGCGGCGGCTCCGGAAGGGGAGGTGGCTCCCTGATGATTCTGGAATTGAAAAGCATTTATAAAGAGTACCAGCAGGGCAAGCTGGTGGTTCCGGTTCTGAAACATGTGGATTTTTCCATGGAAGAAGGAGAGTATACGGCTATTATGGGGCCGTCAGGCTCCGGAAAGACTACGCTGATGAATATTATCGGATGTCTGGATAAAGCTACCTCCGGAGAGTTTTATATGGACGGACAGGATGTGAATAAGTGTTCGGAGAATGAAATGTCCGATCTGCGGCTGCGCAAGCTGGGGTTTGTTTTTCAGAGTTTTCACCTGCTTCCCAAACAAACGGCATTGGAAAATGTGGAAATGCCGCTGAATTATGCCGGCGTACCCAGAAAGGCGCGCAAAGAGATTGCATTTCGCGCTCTTGAGCGGGTGGGGCTGGCAGAGCGGGTGGATTTTAAACCTAACCAGCTCTCCGGCGGGCAGATGCAGAGGGTGGCTATTGCAAGGGCAATGGTCAATGACCCGAAGATTCTCCTGGCAGATGAACCCACAGGCGCGCTGGATACCAAATCAAGCCAGCAGGTGATGGATCTGTTCCAGAAGCTGAATGAGGAGGGGGTAACCATTCTCATGATTACCCACGACCCGGAAATTGCCCAGTATGCAGGAAGAACTGTGCTGATCAGGGATGGGGAGCTGATGGAGAAAGGGGGCAGCGATGGAGAAAAGGCATAGCATCCGCAAAAGGCTGCTGATTATATTCATCTGCATTGTGTTTGTCTGCGGGGTATTTGCCGGAGTGGGGACTCTGGCCCGCAGGGCCCACGCTGTGACAGTGAAAGTGATACCGGTCAGTGACTTAAACCAGGCATCGTTTTTCGGAGATGGCAGTGATTCTATGCTATATGGGGAAATATCCACCAGCGTGACCCAGAAAGTGTCCTTAATAGACGATGCGATTATTTCCCAGGTCTATGTGAAGAAAGGAGACCATGTGAATGTGGGAGACCATCTTCTCACCTATGATATGACACTGAAACAGCTGGAACTGGAGCTGGCCAGACTGCAGAAGCAGGATCTGGAAAATAAACTGATCAAAGCGCAGGAACGTCTGGAAAGCCTGAAGAATGGAGGCCCTATTCTGGACCCGTCCGATGATTATATACCACTTGATGATGAGGATGACGATTCGGCATATGGGGGCGGCTGGCTGAAGGCTTTTGCCCAGTTCCCCCTGGGCATAGCGGCGGCTGTCAGCAGTCAGAATGCATCTGTTGTGCCAGAGGAATCAGAAATCCCAGAGGAGCCGGAAGGTACGGAAGATGTGGTGGAACCGGTACTGCCCGTTTTGTATGAAGTGCTGGATTACGATTCTCAGCCGTATCAGGGGGATGGAAGTAAGGAATTTCCTTACTGTTTTTTATGTACCTCCAGCGAGGAAGGCGTTGTGGTGAAAGGCTCTTTTTTCAATAAAATGGCAGGATATAATCAGGAGGGAACTAAGGAGGAACAAAGCAGCAGCTGGTATCGTCTGGAATTTCACGAAAATGATCAGATTGGCGATGCGGCCAATCCCTCCCAGTCTCTGCTTGGGTGTTATATCCGCCAGGGAAAAGAAGTTATGGACCCGGAGGAGGAAAAGATTTTTACCCTGGAGGGGGCCGGTCCGTCGGATGATGGAGAGACGGTTCTGACTCCCACACCACAGGCACCGGGAAAGGGTCCAAATACAAAGAATGAATACGAGGATGATGACGACTGGGAGGATGACTGGGAAGACTGGGAGGATGAGGAAGAATCTTCCATGACCCGTGAGGAGGCAATCCGTTACCAGGAGAACAACATCCAGGCATATAAGCTGGATATTCAGAAAAAAGCCCTCTCTATTTCTAAAATGGAAAAACTGCTGGAGCAGGAGACTATCAGCAGCACCATACAAGGTGTGGTGACTGTGGTTGGGGACCCGGAAACCGGGGATTCACCAGGGGAAGGGTTCATTGAGATTGAAAGCGACGACGGTTTTTATGTGAAAGGCTCCCTGGGTGAGATGGCCCTGGAACAAGTGAAAGTGGGGGATTTTATCTCAGGCTTTACTTATGAAAGCGGACAGAAATTTTCAGCAGAAATCCGGGAAATCGCGATTTTCCCCGCAGAGGGTGACCAGGGGTATATGGGAATGGGAAATCCCAATGAGTCCTATTATCCTTTTGTGGCCCATGTGACAGAAGATCTGGACATGGAAAACGGGGAAAGTGCGGAATTGAGCATTAACATGTCTCAGGCGCTGGACAAAAATGCCATTTATCTGGAAAATGCCATGGTCCGCACAGAAGGAGGCCGGTATTATGTGTATAAAGATGAGGGTGGAAAACTGAAAAAGCAGTTTGTGACTGCCCAAAAGAGCAGTGACGGCTATTCCACCATTGTGACCAAAGGACTGAGCAATGAGGATAAGATAGCATTTCCCTACGGTTCCGGAGTGGAAGAAGGAGCCAAGACAAAAGAGGGAACCACAGAGGATCTGTATGGGTATTAGATGAAAGGAAAGGGATTATGCTTGAAAATATAAGACTGGCTTTTCAAGGGATCTGGTCGCATAAAATGCGCTCTTTTCTTACTATGCTGGGAATTATCATTGGAATTGCATCTATCATTTCCATTGTATCGACCATAAAGGGAACCAGCGAACAGATTAAAGAACAGCTGATAGGGGCGGGAAATAACGCGGTGGATGTGCTTCTGTATGATGGAAGTGCAGAGTATGACGCCTCATGGGGGATGACCACTGCGGCACTGCCTCAGATTACGGAGGAACAAAAAGATAAGATACTCCGGCTTGACAATGTGGAAAATGCTACTTTTTTCTACGGCCGGGGGTATTCGGAGAATATTTACTACATGGACCAGAGTATGCAGGGGGGGAAAGTGTACGGGGTTGATGAAAATTATCTGGATACCTGCGGCTATGTGATACAGGCTGGCAGAGGGTTCGTCAGGGCAGACTATGAGAATTACCGAAAGGTGGTTCTGCTGGACGAGGAAGCAGCGGGCAGTCTGTTTAAAGATGAGATGCCCCTGGGAAAAACCATTGAGATTATGGGAGAGCCGTTCGTTGTGGTGGGCATTTATACCCGGGCAGAGACGTTTCAGCCTATTATCAATAATTATGAAGAATACTATTCCTATTATGGCGATGCAGGGGCAGGAACCTTGCTGCTTCCCAGCAGTGACTGGCCCATTATATATAAATATGATGAAGCGGAAAACGCCATCGTCAAAGCGTCCAGTACGGAGGCTATGACAAAAGTGGGTGACCGAGCGGCCAAGATTTTAAACGAGGCCATACCGGAGGAGAGTACCCAGATAAAGTATAAGGCAAATAATAACCTGAAAACAGTAGAAGACCAGCAGAAACTCAGTGAGAGCACCAATGGCCAGCTCTTGTGGATTGCCAGTATTTCCCTTTTGGTAGGAGGGATTGGCGTTATGAACATTATGCTGGTTTCTGTGACAGAGCGGACCAGCGAGATCGGGCTGAAGAAAGCCATTGGCGCGCGGAAGAACAGGATATTGTTCCAGTTTTTGACGGAGGCGGCTGTGCTCACCAGCTTAGGGGGTGTGGCAGGTGTGGTATCCGGCATTGTGATGGCAAATGTCATATCCCGAATGGCAGATATCCCCATTGCCATCAGCATTCCTGCCATTATTGCATCTGTGGGATTCTCTATGGTGATCGGGATTGTATTTGGACTGCTTCCATCTTTTAAAGCGGCCAATCTAAACCCTATTGACGCACTCAGAAGGGATTGATAGAGAGAAAGGATAAGGATTATGAAAAAGATTGCCATTGTCACGGACAGCAACAGCGGAATTACTCAGGAGGAAGGAAAAGAACTGGGCATTTCGGTACTTCCCATGCCTTTTTATATCGACGGACAGATTTATTATGAAGATATTACTTTGAGTCAAGAAGAATTCTATCAGAAACTTTCAGAAAATGCTGATATTTCCACCTCCCAGCCCTCTCCTGCAGATGTGCTGGAACTCTGGGAAAAGCTTCTGAACGAATATGAACAAGTGGTTCATATTTCCATGTCCAGCGGACTCAGTGCCTCCTGTGAGACGGCCATAGCACTGTCGCAGGATTTTGAGGGAAAGGTGCAGGTGGTGAATAACCAGAGAATATCGGTGACGCAGAGGCAGTCAGTGCTGGATGCTCTGGCGCTTGCAAGGGAGGGAATGGACGCCCTGCAGGTGAAAGAAATTCTGGAGAAAGAAAAAATGGAATCCAGCATTTACATTACGCTGGAAACATTAAAATATCTGAAAAAAGGCGGCAGAATCACCCCGGCGGCGGCAGCCATCGGAACTATGCTGAAGTTGAAACCTGTACTGCAGATTCAGGGTGAAAAACTGGACGCGTATTCCAAATGCCGGGGCAAGAAGCAGGCAAGAAAGACTATGCTGGAGGCCATGAAAAAAGACATGGAAACCCGTTTTTCCCAATATGTCCGGGAGGGCAGATTCGCGCTGATGACAGCCTATGCGGGCAATGAGGAGGAAGCCCGGGACTGGAAGAAAGAAGTGGAAACGGTTTTCCCGGGATATCCCATTACCATGGAGCCATTGTCTTTAAGTGTGGCCTGTCACATCGGACACGGAGCTCTGGCCCTGGCCGGGGCAAAAATGGCGGATGTGCGCAAATAAGAATTTTGAATGGGAAGAGATGAGGAGTGTGAGAGATGGAAAAGTGGATGAATTTGCTGACAGAGGAACTGGGGAATGCCTTTGAGAAGGCCGGCTATGACAGAAATTATGGAAAAGTAGTACTCTCCAACCGTCCGGATCTGTGTGAATATCAGTGTAACGGCGCCATGGCGGGGGCAAAGGTTTACCGTATGGCACCTGTACAGATTGCGGCTAAAGTGGTGGAGCAGATGGAAGGAAGCCAGGTGTTTTCCTCTGCGGAAGCGGTCAATCCAGGATTTATTAATTTAAAAGCCAGCCCGGAATTTCTAGCTGCTTATCTGCGGAAAATGGCGGAAGATGAGCATTTGTCTGTGGCGGTAACAGATACACCCAAGACGATTTTAATCGACTACGGCGGTCCCAACGTAGCTAAGCCCCTCCATGTGGGACACCTGCGTTCTGCCATTATCGGGGAAAGTATCAAACGGCTGGGAAGGTATGTGGGACATAAAGTAATCGGAGATGTGCATCTGGGGGACTGGGGCCTGCAGATGGGGCTGATTATCACAGAGCTGAAGCACCGCAGTCCGGAACTGGTTTATTTTCAGGAAGGGGATAAAAGCCCTTATCCCCAGGAAGCGCCTTTTACCATTGGTGAACTGGAAGAAATCTATCCGGCGGCCAGCGCCAGGTCTAAGGAGGACGAGGCGTACCAAAAGGAGGCCATGGAAGCTACCCGTGAACTCCAGCAGGGCAGGCCAGGCTACTATGCCCTGTGGAATCATATTCTTCAGGTATCTGTTGCAGATTTGAAAAAGAATTATGAAAGGCTTAATGTGACCTTTGATTTATGGAAGAAAGAATCAGATGCCCAGCCATATATTCCGGAATTGGTTGCATATTTAAAAGAAAAGGGATATGCCCGGCTGGACCAGGGAGCGCTGGTGGTGGATGTAAAAGAAGAGGACGATACCAAGGAAATTCCTCCCTGTATGATCCTGAAATCTGACGGGGCGTCTCTTTACAATACCACGGATCTGGCCACCATTGTGGAGAGGATGAAATTGTTTCATCCGGATGAGATTCTGTACGTGGTGGATAAACGTCAGGAACTGTACTTTACTCAGGTGTTCCGCTGTGCCAGGAAGACGCATCTGGTGGAGGAGGATACCCGTCTTACCTTTCTGGGATTTGGCACAATGAACGGAAAAGACGGAAAACCCTTTAAAACCCGTCAGGGCGGCGTGATGCGTCTGGAGAATCTGCTGGATGATATCAGCAGGGAAATGTATCAGAAAATTGTGGACAACCGCAGTGTGAAAGAGGAAAATGCAGGGATAACCGCAGAGATTGTGGGACTGTCGGCTGTCAAGTATGGAGATTTGTCCAATCAGGCCGGGAAAGATTATGTATTCGATGTGGACCGTTTCACCTCATTTGAAGGGGACACAGGCCCTTATCTGCTTTATACCATTGTGCGTATCAAATCCATTCTAAGCCGGTATCAGGAAGAAGGGGGCGACCTGGCACAGGGGGGAATGCAGATGCCCTCCTGCGAGAGCGAGAAGGCTCTGATGCTGGAGCTGACTAACTTTGGGACAGCCGTAGAAGGGGCTTTTGAGGAGAAGGCACCTCACAAAATTTGCTCCTATCTGTACGGGCTGGCAAATGCTTTTAACCGTTTTTATCACGAGACGAAGATTCTGGGAGAAGAAGACCAAAAGCAGAAAGGTTCCTGGATACAGCTGTTATCCCTGACCAGAAAGGTATTGGAAACCAGTATTGACTTACTGGGCTTTTCCGCGCCGGAGAGGATGTAGCAAATGGAGACAAGGGAAATCCTTAACAAAGTGAAAAATCATGAGATGACGGTGGAGGACGCGGAGCATTTCTTCCGCAGGGAACCTTTTGAGGAAATGGGGTACGCGAAGCTGGATACTCATAGAGAAATAAGGTCTGGGTTTCCGGAGGTAATTTTCTGCAGCGGCAAGGCAGATGAGCATTTGCTGCAGATTTTCGGCAGGCTTTATGAGGAAAATGGAGAGGTGATGGGAACCAGGGCGTCCCAGGCTCAGTGTGACCTGATACAGGCAGTTTATCCCCAGGCCCAGTATGACCCGGTTTCCCATATTATAAAAATGGAAAAACAGGAGAAGAAGCGGGAGGGACTGGTGGCTGTCTGCAGTGCAGGCACAGCAGACATTCCTGTGGCAGAGGAAGCTGCCCAGACGGCAGAGTACTTTGGCACCCATGTGGAACGGGTCTTTGACGTGGGTGTCAGCGGTATCCACCGGCTGTTTTCCCGTCTGGAAGTGATTCAGGATGCCAACTGCATTGTGGCAGTGGCGGGAATGGAGGGCGCCCTTGCCAGTGTACTGGGCGGTCTGGTGGACAAGCCGGTGATTGCGGTTCCCACTTCTGTGGGGTATGGGGCCAGCTTTCACGGGCTGTCGGCTCTGCTGACCATGATCAACTCCTGCGCCAACGGCATTGCAACTGTGAATATTGACAATGGATACGGAGCCGGGTATCTGGCAACCCAGATTAACCGGCTGGCGGGAAGGGGAAGGTGAGCATATGGCAGGTCAGACATTATATCTGGAATGTATGTCCGGTATCAGCGGGGATATGACTGTGGCGGCCCTTCTGGATTTGGGAGCAGATGAACAGGTGCTTCAGAATGCGCTGGACAGCCTTCCTGTGGATGGGTTCCGGATTCAGGTAACCCGGGTGAAGAAAAATGGGCTGGATGTCTGTGATTTTCATGTGATTCTGGATGGGGAGCATGAAAATCACGACCATGATATGGAGTACCTTCACGGAAGCGGTGGACACCACCAACATCATGTATGTGAGACAGAAAGCCGCCGCCATGCACACTCCCATGGGCATGTACATAGAAATCTTGCCGATATTCTGGAAATTATTGAGAAAGCAGACATGACAGCAGGGGCGAAATCTTTGTCTGCTAAGATTTTCCGTATATTGGCGGAGGCGGAGGCCAAGGCCCACGGCGTGCCGGAAGAACAAGTGCATTTTCATGAAGTGGGGGCTGTGGATTCCATTGTGGACATTCTGGCGGCAGCAGTGTGTCTGGACAATCTGGACATTTCACAGGTGGTGATTCCACTGCTGTGCGAAGGAAGGGGTACAGTCCGCTGTCAACATGGCATTCTTCCTGTTCCTGTTCCGGCAGTCTTAAATATTGTGCAGAAATATGAACTGCCTCTGCATATCACAGAAGTAAAAGGAGAGCTGGTCACCCCTACGGGAGCAGCTGTCGCGGCGGCAATCCGCACATCTGAGAAGCTGCCTGGGAAATTTACGGTAGTAAAGACGGGGCTGGGGGCAGGGAAGCGGCAGTATGCCTGTCCGGGTTTTCTGCGGGCCATGCTGATTGTGCCGGAACCAGGGGAGACAGATATAGTCTGCAAGCTGGAGGCCAATATTGATGACAGTACCGGGGAGATGCTGGGATACGTGATGGAACAGCTCTTTCAGGCAGGTGCCCGTGATGTGCATTACATACCTGTATTTATGAAGAAAAACCGTCCCGCTTACCAGCTGAACGTAATCTGTGGAGAAAAAGAAGCAGCCGGTTTAGAGGAGATTATTTTTAGAGAGACGACTACCATAGGAATCCGCAGGATGCAGGTGGAGCGTTCTGTTCTGCAGCGGGAGAACCGGCAGGCAGCAACATCTCTTGGTGAGGTATCAGTGAAGGTGTGCAGACGGGGAGCAAAAGAATGGGTTTACCCGGAATATGAAAGTGCAGCCGCTCTTGCAAGAAAACACAAGATGCCTTATTGGCAGGTGTATCGGATGATTGTAGAGGAAATAGATGATAACAAAGGTACTCAGGGACTTTGACCTGGAGCAGATCAGCCGTTCTGGCCAGTGTTTCCGTATGGAACGAATCTCTGGGAATACCTGGAGGCTGATTGCTTTTGGCAGATACCTGGAAGCTGGCCAGCAGGGAGAACAGGTGGAATTCTCTTGTTCAGAAGAAGAGTTTGAGAATGTATGGCGGAATTATTTTGACCTGGACACAGATTATCAAAAGGTCAAGCAGGCTATTGACCGAGAAGACGAGTACCTGTGCAGAGCGGCCCGTCTGGGAGGCGGAATCCGCATTCTGCGGCAGGAATTGTGGGAGATGATTGTCACATTTATTATCTCCCAGAGAAATAATATCCCCAGGATCAAAAAGTGTGTAGAAACAATATGCCGGGAATTTGGAGAAAAACGACGGGATTTTCAGGGAAGGATTTATGATGTGTTTCCCCTGCCTCAGGTTTTGGCGGAAATTGGAGAGGAAAGACTGCAAGAATGCGGTCTGGGTTACCGGGCGTCTTATATTGCAAAAACGGCTCAGATGGTCTGGCGCCGTGAGGTGGATTTACAAGAACTGGAAAAGATGGAATATGAGAAAGCCAGAGAAGAACTGTGCAGGCTCTGCGGGGTGGGAAATAAAGTGGCAGACTGTATCAGTCTGTTTGCACTTCACCATATGGATGCATTCCCCATAGATACTCACATACAGCAGATGCTGAAACGTTATCCCGGTGGTTTTCCTTTTGAAAAGTATCAGGGTTCTGCCGGTATCCTCCAGCAGTATGCCTTTTATTATGAGTTGTTTGGGGAAAAACAGGAGTTTTAGTATTAGAGCGTGTCTTAAAAATGCTTTATACCGAATGGCCGGTATAAAGCATTTTTGTCTGCCATTACAAATGCAGAAATCCAACAGAGAATGGTATCCAGATTGTAATTAATACAGCGGTCAGCAGCTGTATGGCAATAGATACTTTTGGCATATCTGCTATTTTGTAATATCCCGTGGCATAAGTCAGCAGGGGCACAGTGTCAAGGGGGAGGAGATAGCAGTTGGATGCGCACAATACCAGCGGCATCAGCAGGATTACCGGAGAAATCCCCCAGGACTGGGCCAGTGTTATAAAGGGCAGCCCCAGAATCGATATCAATGCAGGACCGATGGGGATGGGAATCAGCAGGATAAACACCAGCAGACAGATAATCAACACAATCAAGGAAACAGATACCGGCGTTTTTCCGGAAAAAAGCATGTGGATTATCCATTCACTCACACCACTTTGATTCAGTGCGTTTCCGAATGTCATCATAGAGCCGATCAGAAAATAAGAGGCCCAGCTTACATGCTTTACATATTCTTCCCAGGTGAGCACTTCGATTCCTGGAAAAAACAAAAGTCCAAAACCAACCGTGCCGACCACTGTGATATTTAATACTGGAAACCAGGAGGAGAGAACCCACAAAATAATCATACCTGCCATGATCACACATACACAGCGCTCTTTATGGTCAAAATAGGGAGGAATCTGCAGAGAATCTATGTACTCACGGGCTTTTTCTCTGCTTATTTGTGCAGGTTCAAACACACGGCTGATAATTATCCATGCCATTACCAGGGCAATGACGGTTATAGGGGCTGCGATGATCATCCACTGTACGAAGGATACATAGATGCCCGCATCTTCCAGAAAACCCAATGCCAAAAGATTTAAAGGACTCCCTGCCGGTGTCATCATGCCTCCGATCATGCTGGCTATGGGCAGGCCGATCATAAATGACTTACCACTTTGTCTGCGTTCCTTTGGATTATCATACACTTTGAGAAAACTCAAAATGACAGTTATCAGCACGGCTGTGGTTGCCACGTTTGACATGATGGATGATAAAGCGGCGGCACATACCATGACGGCAAAGAGCAGGTTTTTGCTTTTGACACCGAAAAATTTGATTAGCAGTGCCAGTATTCTGTTGGATAAAGGAACTGTGGCAATAGCCTCGGATATGCCAAAAGATACCAGTGTGAAAAATAGTACATGATTGGTAAATCCAGACAGTGCTCCGGAGATGTCCGGCACGGCTCCAAAGATTACACACAGGGCAATTCCCAAAATACAGGTGATGCCGATGGGGAGGATTTCCGTCACTAATGCGATAATAACGGCTGTCAGAACCCCTAATGTGCGAATGCCGGTTTTGTGTAATCCAATGCTTTCAGGGACGAATAACATGCCTGACAGTACCAGTGCTGTCAGTAAAAATCCAATAATTTTTGTTCGTTTCATACTGTCTCCCTATTGTATCCGTCAATGCTGGAGCGTGTCTTAAAATTCATCCCCGCCATCTGCACGCCCCGCTCAGCGCGGTATTTGCGCCAAGTTCGGTCAACATAGCTTGCTATGCCTTCCCCGTTTGGCACAAATCTCCCGCAGCATACCCAGGGACTAAGTGGGGCGTACATCCGGAAGAAAGCATTTTTAGGACACGGTCCAGGTCTTTTGTACTTATAGAATACAGTCATGGTTAAAATCTCCTTTTTACTCTTATGTACAGATTGTATCTGCGGTTGATATTCTGCATTATAATGGGGAGTTTATGCGGGGTAAATCCGCAGTAAGACCAGATTAAAGATAGGAAAATTCTTCATTTTGTACAGTGCTGTTGGGCAAATATCACATATAGACGTCCGCAGAGCTGGCAGCGTATATGGTAGTTCATTGCCGTAATTTATCGGAAAAAAGAAAAAAATGGAAAAAAATGAAAAAAGGTGTTGACAACCATATAGGGGCATGATATTATAGTCGAGCTGGCAGGGAGAACACCTCACAGCACAGCATAAAAACAAAGCGACAAAAGTACTTTGATAACTGAACAGCGAAACACACTATCATACATGTGACGAATGTGACAATGAATGAGTTCCTGAAAATTCTTTGATTAGAGAATAAAAACAAGAACGAACAGAAACAACCCAAACAGTAAGATGGATAGAAACAGGCGAAAGCC
>Ga0137308_101844_pt1 | contig 17548 bp, 7 predicted proteins | sample Inofrocosms_June_FD_97181 | JGI IMG/M metagenome (GOLD analysis project Ga0137308, IMG submission 97181) | Mouse cecal microbial communities from Vienna, Austria - N-Acetylneuraminic and N-Acetylglucosamine D2O microcosms_June | ecosystem: Host-associated > Mammals > Digestive system > Large... | reverse complement strand
AAGAAAAAAACACTACAACACAAGAAACACAAAACACACAAGAAACACAAAGCACACAAAACACAACTTCACTGCCGTCTGCGGCGGAACAACAGCGTATAAAGGCCGAAGTACAGCATCAGATCCGGATTATTACGCAAGGGGCAGTGGATTTAATCGGTATGGAGGATCTGGAGAGAAAGCTGGAGAGAAGCCTGCTAACAGGAATCCCGTTAAAGATTAAGTTTGGCATGGACCCCAGCGCTCCGGATCTGCATCTAGGCCATGCAGTGGCATTGCGTAAACTTAAGCAGCTTCAGGATATGGGGCATACAGTTATCATTATTGTAGGTGATTTTACCGGAAAGATCGGTGATCCAACCGGTAAGAGCAAGGGAAGGAAAGCTTTGACGGATGTGGAGGTAATTCACAATGCTAAGACATACCAAGAACAGGTATTCCACATCTTGGACAGGGAGAAAACGGTAGTGCGTTATAACGGCGAATGGCTGGAGCTGATGCAGTTAGATCAGGTACTGCAGCTTGCTTCCACCATCACTGTGGCAAGAATGCTGGAGAGGGATGATTTTCAGACCAGATTCCGCAGCAATATTCCTATCGGCCTGCATGAATTTTTTTATCCCCTGATGCAGGCATATGATTCTGTGGAAATACAGGCGGATATGGAGCTGGGCGGCACGGATCAGACTTTTAACATACTCATGGGCAGAAGCCTTCAGAAAGATATGGGGCAGGAACCTCAGGCGGCGCTGTTCATGCCTATTTTAGAAGGAATAGACGGTGTGGAGAAGATGAGTAAAAGCTTAGGCAATTACATCGGTATATACGAAGATGCCAGAACAATGTTTCAGAAGACTATGCAGATACGGGACAATATGATTATCAAATACTTTGAACTGGTCACGGATATCCTTCCCGAGGATCTGGACGGGATAAAAGAGGAATTACAGAATGGCTGTAATCCCAGAGACGTGAAATTGCGGCTGGCGGAAACGGTTACTTCTTTATATCATAGTATTGAAGAAACGCGGGAGGCGAAGGAATTCTTTATTCAGGCATTTTCGAAAAAGGAGACTCCCGATCAGGTGGACATTTTGCCCATGCATCATAGTCAGGGAAAACTATCCGAGTATATTCAAGCGTTGGCAGCGGCGGGCTGTGCATCCAGCGGAAGCGAGATTCGCAGGATGGTGGCACAGGGAGGCGTCAGGAAAAACGGTTTCAGGGTTGAGAGTGTGGATGAAATCATTAATTCAGGAGATGTATTGAAAATAGGGAAACGCAAATTCATAAAATTTGAGAAAGGCGATACGGATGCAGAATAGCGGTTTCGGCCTCGGGATATTGCCGGGGCTGAGCCTATGTTTTAAGTTTTGGGGAATCAATGCTTTTAGGATGCCAATGTTTAGCAATCTAAGACTTTGATTCCTATGCCGCAATTATAGTTTTGCATTTATAAGTTTGCATTTATAATCAACAGCACGGAATCATAACAGGAATCTTATAAAGCTTCGGTACAATGTACCAGAAGCTCTTTTACATTTTGAAACCGGTAGGAGGCCGGATACGCCGTATTTTCCATATCTTCCGGCTTTGCCTCGCCGGTAAACAAGACACAGGTGTCTACTCCGGCATTAATGCCACAGGCAATATCGGTATAGAGTCTGTCGCCTACTACCAAAGTTTCCTCCGGGGAAAATCCCGATAAGGTGAGACAGAGTTCCACCACTTTTCGACTGGGCTTTCCCAGATAGACGGGAGCTCTGTCCGTGGTGGCGGTGATCATATTACAGATAGCGCCACAGTCAGGGATAAACCCAAAATCAATGGGACAGCGCAGATCGGGATTGGTGCCGTAAAACGGGGCATCGGTGGTCAAAAGCACCTTGGAGATTTGTTTCAGTTTCTCATAGGTTAATTCGCTGTCATACGCCGCCACAACACAGTCAATACCGTCCTCGGCGGTTTCCGTTATATTTAAGCCGTTTTTGCGAAGCTCTGCCACAAAGGAGGCAGTTCCCAGTACAAAAATCTTTTTGTCTGCATATTGTGCTTTGAGAAAGCGCAGTGTCATATATCCGGAAGTGATAAATTGATCCGTTGTCGTCTCCAGACCGAAAGCACTGCGGAATTTTTCTACATAGTCTGTTCCGCTTTTGGTAGAGTTGTTTGTTATAAAATAAGATTTTCCTCCTATGGCTTCAATGTGCGCCAGCAAATCGGCGCTTCCTTCATACAGAGTGTCGCCTACTGCCAATGTGCCGTCTATATCGAATAAAAATAATTTTTTCTTTTTTAATTCCTCAAAGGATTTCATAGCTGTACCCATTCGTGCGCCGCGGCGCGCACCCATACAGCGAAAAGCAGTTGGCCGTATGGAATCAATAGCTGAATACGCATTTTTATTCAACCTTTACGTTATGCAATAGTATATCATTCCTCTGATTCCAATTCAAGGATTATGAAATATACCTTTCCCACAAGACAGGAATGTTTATTACCTCAAAAGAATCGGTGTAACGAAACCAAATTCAATTCAAGGTTTATAAAACACAAGCTTTGTGATACACTCGTAGTAGTGTGAAAAAATAATTCATAATCCTGATTTGAGCGCCCGCCAAAGCGGGCTTGAAAATACTTCAAAAGGGAAATTCGGTGGCGGAACGAAAAGCGTACAGAGGGAGAGGTGTTATGTTGGAGAAAAGGCGGCTGGGAAGAGAATTTTTTACAAGGGACGGAATTACGGTTGCTAAAGAGCTGTTAGGAAAAACTTTAGTCCATGTAACTCCTTTTGGGGCGGTAAGGGGAATCATAACGGAAGCAGAGAGCTATATGGGAGAGACGGATAAGGGTGCCCACACCTATGGAGGTAAACGCACCGCAAGGACGGAACCCATGTATCATCAGGGAGGAACTTCGTATGTCTACCTGATCTATGGCATGTACAGCTGTATGAATATTGCCGCCATGACCGAAGGCATTCCGCAGGCGGTGCTGCTGCGCAGCGTGATTCCCGCTGACGAAGATTCCAAGCGAATCATGCTGCGGCTCCGCATGGAGGAATTAAACAAAAAGCAGTTGAAAAAGGACGCCGAACTTTATACCATGGAGAAATACCCTTCTTCTCTGGACAAACATCTTGCGGACGGCCCCGGAAAGCTTTGTATCGCCATGCATATTACCAAGAACGATAATGACATTGATATGGTTGAAAGCGCCGATTTCTACGTGACGGAAGGAATAGCGGTATCACCTTCCGAAATCCATGCGGGAAAACGGATCGGCATCGACTATGCGGAGGAAGCCGCGGATTATCTTTGGAGATTTTATTTATGAGCCTGAAATTTATATTCGGACCTTCCGGGTCCGGTAAGAGCAGACAGATTTACAGTGAAGTGACAGAGCGTGCAAAGGAAAATCCCGGACGGAATTTTTTCATTGTGGTGCCCGACCAGTTTACCATGCAGACACAGAAGGAGCTGGTACTGCTGAGCGACAGAGGCGGCATAATGAATATTGACGTACTGAGCTTCGGGAGACTGAGCCACCGTATTATGGAAGAAGTGGGCAGCAAGGATACTCCTGTGCTGGACGACACGGGAAAAAGTCTGGTGATTCAGAAGGTGGCGGCAAATTTAAAAGAGGAGCTGCCCGTGCTGGGAAGCTTTCTGCACAGGCAGGGCTACATTCATGAGGTGAAGAGCGCCATCTCGGAATTTATGCAGTACGGCATCGGCACGGAGGATGTGGCAAAGCTGATTGCATATGCCGAAAAGCGCGGAGCGCTGGCGGGAAAGCTAAAAGATTTGGAGACTCTTTACAAGGGATTCACGGAATACATACACGGAAATTTCATTACCACCGAAGAAACCTTGGACGTGCTGCGCCGTTCTCTGCATAAATCAAAACTGCTGCCCGAAAGTGTTGTGGTATTTGACGGTTTTACCGGCTTCACCCCCATCCAGAACCGGTTGATTCAGGAGCTGATGCAGGTCTGCGGCGAGGTGATTTTGACCGTGACTCTGGGCGGAGGGGAAAATCCATATGTCAGGGACGGGGAACAGAAGCTGTTTTATCTAAGTAAAAAGACAACGGCAGATTTGGAAAGACTGGCCAAAGAAGGGGGAATTCCCAGAGAGAAGGATGTTTTTGTAAACACCCACTATCGGTTCGAACAATCTCCCGCGCTGCTGCATTTGGAAAACAATCTGTTCCGCTACCCTTTTCAGGTTTATGAGGAAGAACAGCAGGAAATCTGCCTTTTTGAAACCACTGCCCCAAGAGACGAGGTGCATCAGGCCGGATTAAAAATCAAGGAATTGGTCAGAGAGCAAGGGCTTGCTTACCGGGATGTTGCGGTGATTATGGGAGATCTGGAGGGCTACGCTCCCTATGTGGAGACGGAGTTTGCCCAGATGGAGATTCCTTGTTTCATCGACCGCACCAGAGGAATTGCCTTGAATCCTATGATTGAGTACATAAAAAGTGCGCTGGAGCTTTTGGAAAAGAATTTTACTTATGAGGCGGTGTTTCATTATCTCAGAAGCGGAATGGCGGATTTGGAGAGAGGCGAAATTGATGAGTTGGAAAATTATGTGATCCGCACCGGTATCCGGGGATATCGCAGTTACGACCGTCTTTTTACCCGCAAAGGAGAGCAGACGGAGAAGGACGAGGAAGCCTTGGCGCGCATGAATCGGCTGAGGGAGCGGATGATGGAGCAGCTTTCCCCCCTTGTGAGGGAAAAGGAAGGCAGAGTAACGGATTATATCAACGGATTATATGACTTTCTGGTTCGGAACGAGGTGCAAAAGAAGCTGGCGGTTTATGAGCAGCAGTTTGAGGCGGAAGGAAATTTGTCGAAAGCCCGGGAATACGCCCAGATTTATCGGCTGGTAATGGAATTGCTGGATCAGATTTACGGGCTTTTGGGGGAAGAAACCATACCTCTGTCAGAGTTCCGGGAAATTTTGGAGGCTGGCTTCGGAGAAATCCAAGTGGGCACCATACCGCAAAATGTGGACAGAGTGGTGGTGGGCGACATGGAGCGCACCCGCTTAAAGCAGGTTAAGGTATTGTTTTTTCTCGGTGTAAATGACGGAAATATTCCTAAGAGTGCATCCAAAGGGGGAATTATTTCCGATATGGACAGAGAATTTCTGCGGGAGTCCGAATTGGAGCTGGCGCCCAGCCCCAGACAGCAGATGTATATCCAGAGGCTGTATCTGTATCTGAATATGACGAAACCTTCGGAGAGGCTTTACCTGTCCTATTCCAAGGTAAGCGGTTCCGGCAAGTCGCTGCGTCCCGCGTACCTGATTGACACAGTGCGGAAGCTTTTTCCCAAGCTATCTCCGGAGTATCCCCAGCTCCGGTCTGCATTGGAGCAGATTGTCACTCCCGCGGAAGGCGCGGGATATCTGGCGGAAGGGCTGAGGGAATATGCGGCAGGCGCCCTTTCTCCGGAGAAGATACGGGAATTTTTTATGTTGTATCGTGTCTATGGGGAGGAAACCCTTGGAGAGGAAAGGAGTTTTCTGACGGAAGCGGCTTTTCGGCGGTATCAGGACACGGGATTGTCGGCGGCTGTGGCAAGGGCACTGTACGGAAAATACTTGGAGAACAGTGTCACACGGCTGGAAACCTATGCCGCCTGCGGATACCGGCATTTTCTGCAGTATGGTCTTTCCCTGAAGGAGAGGCAGGAGTTTGCCTTTGAGGATGTGGATATGGGAAATGTCTATCATGCGGTTTTGGAAGCTTTTGCCGCAAAACTTGCGGAGAAGGGTTACACATGGTTTGACTTTCCGGAGGAATTCGGAACGCGGGCGGTGCAGGAGGCATTGGAAGCCTATGCGGCGGCTTACGGGGACACAGTGCTTTACAGCAGTGCGCGGAACGAGTATGCCATTACCCGCATGGGAAGAATTTTGACGCGGACGGTGCTGACATTGCAGAAGCAGCTGAAAAGAGGCAGCTTTACTCCGGATTCTTATGAGATTTCTTTTCAATATACAGACCATTTAGACAGCGTGAATATTGCCCTTTCGGAACAGGAGCGGATGCATCTGAAAGGGCGCATCGACCGCATTGACGTGTCGGAGGATGAGGAGCATGTCTATGTCAAAGTCATCGACTATAAGTCCGGAAACAAGCAGTTTGATTTGGCCGCGCTGTATTACGGATTGCAGCTGCAGCTGGTGGTATATATGAATACGGCGCTGGAGCTGGAGGCGAAAAAGCATCCGGGCAAGGAGGCGGTTCCCGCGGCGCTGCTGTACTATCATATCGACGACCCCTCCGTGGAGACGCCCGTGGAATTATTGCCGGAGGAGCTGGAAGAACAGCTGACAAAGCAGCTCCGTATGAAAGGCGTGGTAAACGCGTCTCCGGATATTATCGAACGTCTGGACCGCTATATGGAAGACAAATCGGATGTGATTCCGGTGGAGAAGAAAAAGGACGGCAGTTATTCCGCAAGGTCTTCCGTGATGAGCAGCGAGGAGCTGCGGCTTGTGTCCGATTACGTGAGCAGAAAAATCACGGAGATCGGCAGGGAAATCCTGCAGGGGACTATTTCGTTAAATCCTTATGAGCGGGGAAAGGAAGAGGCGTGTACTTATTGCACCTTTCGGAAGGTCTGTGGGTTTGAGGAGGGAATTCCCGGATGTTCCAAGCGGAAACTGGAAGAGCTGGACAAGGAAGAAATTCTGAAACGAATGGAAACGTAAGGGAATGGAGAGGAAAATGGCGATTTCATTTACACCGGAACAACAAAAGGTTATAGAGTTACATCATTGCAATATTCTGGTTTCCGCAGCGGCGGGAAGCGGGAAAACGGCGGTGCTGGTAGAACGTATTATCCGTATGGTATGTGACGAGGAACATCCCGTGGATATTGACAGACTTTTGATTGTTACGTTTACCAATGCGGCGGCGGCAGAGATGCGGGAGAGGATCGCTCTAGGAATATCCGCAAAGCTGGATGAAAAGCCGGAGTCGGAGCATATCCAGAAACAGGCCGCTTTGCTGCACAATGCCCAAATCACTACCATCGACAGTTTTTGCCTTTTCCTGCTGCGGAACCATTTTAACGAAATCGGACTGGATCCTGCTTTCCGGGTGGCGGATGAGGGCGAGGTCAAACTGATGCAGCAGGAGGTTCTGCAGGAGCTGATAGAGGACGGATATAGGGAAGGGGGAGAATCCTTCCGCTTCTGTGTGGAATTTTTCTGTCATGGCGGAAGGGAAAAGGTGCTGGAACAGCATATCCTGAATCTTTCCCGGTATGCCGCAAGCTTCCCCTTTCCGGAGGAATGGCTTCTGGCCAGAAAGGAAGACTATCGGGCGCAGGATGCGGAGAGCGTCTCCGGCAGCCATTACGGGCAATATCTGCTGAGCTATCTGCAGAAGATGACGGCGGGCTGTGCGGAGAAGCTGAAGCGTGTGGGAACACTTTGTGAGGAGCCGGACGGGCCTTATATGTACGGGGAATTAACGGAGCAGGAGACGGAGCAGCTGGAGCGTCTTGCCGGATGTCGGTCTCTATCCGAATTTGAGAGCAGGCTGCCCGCAGTCGTTTTTGGCAGACTGCCCTCAAAGAAGGATGACAGTGTGTCTCCTGTCAAGCGGGAATTGGCTAAGAAACTCAGAAATGAAGTGAAAGAAAGCCTGAAGAAGTTAGAAGGCCGTTTTTTTGCCACTCCTTTGGAACTGGCGGCAAAGCAGGGGTATGCCTGTATGGAGCCGGTGGGGACTTTGGTGGATCTGGTGTTGGAATTCGACAGACGTATGGGGGAGAAGAAGCAGGAACGGAAGATCATTGACTTTTCGGATATGGAGCATTTTGCCTTGAAAATACTGCTGAACCGTGAGGAGGGCCGGATTCAGCCCAGTGCCGTTGCTCTGGAATATCGTCAGCATTTTGCGGAAATTTTGATTGACGAGTATCAGGACAGTAATCTGGTTCAGGAATATCTGCTGAAAGCGGTGTCCGGTGAGGAAGAGGGCCGATTTAACCGTTTTATGGTAGGGGATGTTAAGCAGAGTATTTATAAGTTCCGTCTGGCCAGACCGGAGCTGTTTTTGGAAAAATATAACACTTATTGTCCGGAGGAGGGAGACTGCCGGAGGATTGATCTGGCGAAAAATTTCCGAAGCCGTACTCAAGTGGTGGATGCCGTCAATAGTGTGTTTTCCGGAATCATGAGCAAGGACATCGGAGGAATTGAGTATGACGAAAGGGCGGCTCTGTATCCGGGGGCGGTTTATCCCGAGAATGAGGGCTGTGAGAGCGAGCTTCTGTTAGTGGAAAAGCCGGACAGCAATGCGGAGGAAAACGCAAAGAGGCTGGAGGCCCGGGCCATTGCAAGGAAAATCAAGGAGCTTATGGGCTCTTTTCAGGTCACGGAAAAGGGAAGCGGCAGCCTGCGCCCCGTAAGGTACTCCGATCTGGTCATTCTGCTCCGCACTAACAGCGGATGGGATGAGGAATTTAAGCAAGTATTGGAGGATGAGGGCATACCGGTCTATATTACTTCCAAGACAGGGTATTTCGGCGCCACGGAGGTACAGGAATTATTGCAGCTTCTCCGTGTGCTGGATAATCCCACACAGGATATTCCTCTGTTTGGAGTTATGAAATCCGTCTTCGGCGGTTTTACGGAGGAGGAGATAGCAAGGCTCCGAAGCGGTAAAAAGTCCTGTTCCCTCTATGAGGCGGTGAAGGAATATGTCTCAGACCTTGAAGCTGCGGGGGAGAAGTTGGAGGAAGCGGAAGACAGAATGCTTTCTGTAAGGGGAAATTGTTCCCGAGGGTGTGGCGGTTTGGAGGACGGGAAAAACGCCGCGCTGTGTCGGAAAGCCGCAGATTTTATTACTATGTTGGAGCGTTACCGCGAGTACACCGCATATATGCCTATCCGGGAACTTCTGGCCACACTGGTGACGGATTTTGATTATCTGAATTATGTTACGGCACTTCCTGCGGGGGGGAAGCGTCGGGCGAATGTAGAGATGCTTTTCACCAAAGCATCGGATTTCGAGAAGACCAGTTATTTCGGTCTGTTCCATTTTATACGCTATATGGAACAGCTTGAAAAGTACGACGTGGATTACGGGGAGGCGGAGCTGCTGGATGAAAATGCCGATGTGGTGCGGATTATGAGCATACATAAAAGTAAGGGGCTGGAGTTTCCGGTGACCTTCGTGGCGGGAATGAGCAAGCGTTTTAATATTCAGGATGCCAATCAATCTATGATTGCAGATATGGATATGGGACTTGCCACAGATTATGTGGATCCCGAGAGAAGGCTACGGAACAGGACGCTCCGTCGGGCCGTCCTGTCCGTAAAGCTCCGGGAGGATAATCTATCGGAGGAACTCAGAGTGCTCTATGTGGCGCTGACCCGTGCAAAGGAAAAGCTGGTTATGACGGCGTCTATGGAGAATGCCCGGGAGCAGTGGGAATTATGGAAGGATTCGGGGTCGGAACGGCTTGCCTTTCTGGATTATGCGGAAGCAGGCAGCTATCTGGACTTTTTACTGCCTGTTTTGGCGAAAACCTGCATTCGCGTATCCGTGATCAACGGCGAAGAGCTGGAGGCGGATGCCTTTAAGGAACAAATGTCACTGCATGAGAGAAAAACGCGGCTGGAACAAGCCGGAAAACGGATAGGAAAGCAGACAGCCGTGGAAACGGAGAAGCAGGTTTGTCAGGCGGCCGTGGAAACGGAGAAGCAGGTTTGTCAGGCGGCCGTGGAAACGGAGAAACAGGTTTGTCAGGCGGCCGTGGAAACGGAGAAGCAGGTTTGTCAGACGGAGACGGAGGAACAGGTCTATCAGGCGTTAAAGGGGCGGCTGAGAGCGGTTTATGCCTATGAAAACTTGTCCGGCCTTTATACGAAAACCACTGTTTCCGAATTAAAAATTGCAGCAATGGCGGATAAAGACGAGGCGGCCTACCACACTTTTGAGGAAAAGGAAGTGCAGCCTTACATTCCTCTGTTCCGCAGAGAGCAAGAGAAGGTCAGCGGCACCGTGAGGGGTAACGCCTACCACAGAGTGATGGAAATATTGGATCTGGATCTTCTTATGGAGGCACAACCCGGAGAGGAGAGAAAGGCGGCATTGCACGGTTTTTTAACAGAACAGGTGGAGGAAAACCGTTTGGACAAAGAATACTTTGAGGCAGTAAGGGAAGAAAAAATATTGCGTTTTCTGTCCTCGGAGCTGGGGCGGCGTATGTACCGCGCCCACAGGGAGGGAGGACTGTTCCGGGAGCAGCCTTTTGTAATAGGCATCGGCGCCGACAGACTGGGGCAAGGGTTTCCGGAGGCGGAAACGGTACTGATTCAGGGGATTATAGATGTGTTCTTTGTGGAAGAAGACGGATTGGTATTGCTGGACTATAAAACGGATTCCGTCCGTTCCATGGCGGAACTGTGGAATCGCTATGAGGCACAGATGAACTATTATCAGGAGGCTTTACAGAAACTGATGTGCCGCCCGGTGAAGGAGCGGATTTTATATTCTTTTTCGCTGGAAAAGTATTGAATATGGGGCGATAAAAAGCAAACGGCAGCAGTGAATGGAAGGGAATGGAATATACTCAAGTGGATTTGTTGAAAATAGATACGAACCATGGTATAATATTCGAGAAGGGCAGAGTCAAGCAGCCGCATAGCAAGCCGCCAAGCTTGCTTGAGCAGCTTGCTATGCGGCTGCTTGAGGAGCGAAGCGAACCCGGAAAACCTGCGGTTTTTCGGGTCTGTGTCCGTAGCTTGATTTTCTAAGCAGAATTCAAACTTAAAAAATTCCGGTTAATGAACTGCCGTTTTAAAAGGAGGGTAACGCACTCCTTTTAAAATTAAAAAAAATGAAACAATATGGGGGTATTATATCCATGAACTATAAAAAGATTAAAAATACTTTATGCCTTGCCGCTGTATCGGCGCTTTTTTTGACAGGATGCGGGGGAAACAAAAATCCTTTAGATCCCAAAGATCCGGTATCGCTGACGATATGGCATTATTATAACGGTTCTCAGCAGGTCGCATTTGACGCTCTGGCACAGGAGTTTAATGAGACCGTGGGCAGAGAAAAAGGGATTTATGTGCAAAGCTATAGTCAGGGCTCCGTACCCGATCTGGAAGCGGCGGTGAGAGATTCCATCGCGGGAAAAGTGGGAGCGGAAAAAATGCCCGATATCTTTTCGTCCTATGCGGATACCGCCTATGAGGTGGAGCAGGCAGGCGCTTTGGCAAATCTGACCGATTATCTCAGTGAGAGTGATTTGGAGAGATATGTGGACTCCTATATTGAGGAGGGGTGTATTGCGGCAGACGGCTCTCTGAGAATTTTCCCCACGGCCAAATCCACGGAAATTATGATGATTAATAAAACGGACTGGGATCTTTTTTCACAGGCTACGGGTGCGTCACTTGAGAGCTTAGCCACCATGGAAGGGGTGGCGGCTACGGCACAGGCATATTATGAATGGACGGACAGCCTGACACCCGATATACCGGGGGACGGAAAAGCATTTTACGGCAGGGATGCCTTGGCGAATTATTTTATTATCGGAATGAAACAGCTGGGAGTGGAAATTTTTCAGGTGGAAAACGGACAAGTGACTCTCAATGTACCGAAAGAGGAGATTCATCGACTCTGGGAAAACTATTATGTGCCGATGGTGAAGGGGTATTTCGGTGCATACGGTTCTTTCCGGTCCGATGATGTGAAGACGGGAGACCTTTTGGCATACACAGGCTCTACCACTTCCGCCATGTATTTTCCGAATCAGGTGGAATTGGATAATTCTTCCTACCCCATTGATTATATTGTGATGACGGCTCCCGTGTTTGAAGGAGGCGAGTACTGTGCCGTGCAGCAAGGAGCGGGCATGGTGGTAAGTAAGTCTGACGAGAAGCACGAGTATGCCGCAGTCGAATTTCTAAAGTGGTTTACGGAGGCTGACAATAACCTGCAGTTTGGCTGTGTATCCGGGTATCTTCCCGTACTGAAGGAAGCCAACAGTCTGTCGGTGCTGGAGCAGAATATCACGGCTCAGGGACTGGAAGTGGCGCCGAAGACATTTGACTGCCTGAGTATTGCGTTAGAGGAGATGAGTCAGTTTTCTCTGTATACCAATAAGAGCTTTGAAAACGGCTCCTCAGCGAGAAAAGTACTGGAATACAATCTTTCAGATAAGGCGGCGGAAGATCGTGCCGCGGTAATTGCTTCCATGGAGCAGGGAAAGAGCCTTGAGGAGGCGGCAGCCCCTTTTGTGACGGAGGACGCCTTTGAGGAATGGTATCAATCTTTCTGCAATGCTTTAAACGAATCAATCAATAAGTAGGGATTAGAGCATTTTTCGGACACGCTTTAATACTCCATCCAGTTAGAAATAGAAGTATTGAGATGCATGTTTCGATCCGGTGTAAGGCAAAATTTCGATACTGCTGCGGCATTATTTAGAGATTATAGCGATGCCATGGTGCGGAACGGGCAGTTTCAGCCTTCTATTTCTTGCCGGATGGAATACTGGTGTGAAAAATACTTTTAAGGCGGCATGGGAGTACTGTCTAAGAAGTATTACATTTCACATAGGAAAAGCGCAAAAGGCAGCGCTTTTCATTTCTATTTGAGCTGCCAAAGGCGGCATGGGAGATTAGAATGACAGGAAAAAGCCGAAGAAAGAAAAAGCAAACGATATTTTGGATATTTTTATGGCCCTTGATTGCTATTATGCTGGTACAAGGTATAGTAACCATGGGAACATTGACGGTAAAAAGAGTTGCGTCCATGCTGGAGGAATATTCCAGCGGTATGTTGAATCAGCTGGTAGAAAACAGAAAGGTGATTCTGCAAAATGATATGAATGAGAGATGGTCTTCCGTGAGCGGACAGGAAGAACTGATGAATCAGGTTGTGGAACAGTTCTTGAAAGACAGAAGGGTGAGTCTGGATCAGCTTTTAGTTTCGGACGAATTGAAAGACGAGCTGTTGACAATGCTTTTTCCGGAGTGTGTCGATTTGGTGCGGAGCAATCCGACTACAGGGATTTTCTTGATTCTGGCTGGTTCTGATATTATGGCGGAAGGGAATTATGACGGCTTTTATATCAGGGATTCCGATCCCGATACCAGCCCGTTAAACTATACCGATCTGCTGCTGGAGAGGGGCAATAAGCAGCTTTCCAGAGAGTGGAATATACCGTTGGATACGGAATGGACCACCCACTTTCGTATGGACGGTCAGGGGCGGAACGCTGCCGACAATTTCTTTTATGAACCATGGAGAGCCGGAGTGGAACATGCGGATGCCGACACCGTGGATCTGGGCTACTGGTCCATGCCTTTTTTTCTGGAGAAAGAGCATGCCGATTCCTATGAGATGATTACATATTCTTTGCCGCTGCGCCATGAGGGACAGGTATACGGCGTGTTGGGAGTGGAGATTTCCAGCAGCTATTTATATGAATATTTTCCGGTAACCGAATTGAACGATTCCCAGCAGTCGGGATATATGCTGGCGGTGAGACGGGAGGATGGCAGCTATATTCCTATGGTGGGGAAGGGTGTGCTTTACAACAGAGTCTGTTCCATGGGAGATGTCTTTAATCTGAAAGAAACGGAATACGAAAATCTTTCTTTGGTACAAAATACGTTGGATGATGACCAGCACATTTTTGCGGTGGTCTGTCCCATGAGGCTGTACAGTAACAACGTGCCCTATGAGAATACGGAATGGGTGTTTCTGGGGTTGAAGACGGAAAAAGATCTTTTCGGGCTGAGCCGTCAGTTATATGTATGGATGGTTCTTGCCATTTTTATCGGTCTTATTTTCGGTGTGATCGGTATCTACTTTATGGTAAGGCATTTGACAAAGCCTGTGCAGCTGTTGATGCAGTGTATCAGCCGGGGCAGCACGGGACTTCGGGAATTCAGGCCTTCCAACATTCTGGAGGTGGATGCTTTATATGATGTAGTGAAAAATCTGACGGACAGACAGAAGGAGGCGCAAAATATTCTTCGGGTGGAGAAGGAACGTTACAAGGTGGCAGTGGAATCGGCAACGGATACCTTCTTTTCCTATGATTTTCAGGAACATACTTTAGATATCGTAAATCATAAGACTTTGAGCGGACAGTGGAAATGTGTTGAGTATGAAAGCGGATTTATTGATCCTGAGTATATTTACGAATTTGACCGTATGGCTGTGATTAAAATGTTTCATAGTCAGGCGGATAAGCTTAATGTAGAATTCCGGGTAAACTGGCCGGAAAAAGCCGATTATAAATGGGTGGCCTTCTCCGGAAATGCAGTATATGATGCGGACGGCCAGCGCCGGAAGCTGGTGGGAAGCATCCGCAATATTCAGGAACAGAAGGAGCGGGAGGAAAAGCAGCTCAGAAGAAGTACGACGGACGGTGTTACCGGTTTTTATGTGTTCAGCACCGGTATGGCGAAACTCCAAGAGTACCGCAGAATACGCCAGACAGGTTATATGGTGCATTTGTTTCTGGATCGCCTTCAGGAGACAAATGAAAAGAACGGAATCGTATTCGGTGACATGATTCTCGAGGAGATCGGCGGACTGATACGAGGCTGCTGTCACGAGCTTACCGAGGAGACGGATTGGCGGACGCTGGAAATCCGGCTGGATGCCGATAAGTTTGTGCTCTGGCTGGAGAGGCAGTCCCGTCAGCAGGCGGAAGAATTTATAGAGAAACTGATCGAAAAAATCAATGAGACATTTCAGAGGGAGCTCTTCAGCATTGAGGTACGTTCCGGATTGGCATGTGCGGAGAAAGGGCAGACAAACGAAGAATTAATCCGTATGGCAATGCTGGCGCAGAACGCCGTGCCTGCGGGCGCGGTGCGGCCCTACATGTTTTATGAAGATATTCCCGAGGACAAAGATACGGTTCTTCCTGCTCTTTACGGGCGTGAGGTTAATTCGCTGGATTACAATGAGAATGTGAGCTTGGTATCTCTGGCATTGAATTTGTTTGGAAAGGGTGCGGATTTTCCTGCTCAAATGTCGCTTATGCTCCGCAAAATCGGCAGGTATTACCATGTCGATGACGTGCTGGTTTCCGTGTTGAAGGCGGATTTTAATTCCAATTATCTGCAATATCAATGGCATAAGAACAAACGACCCATTGCCGAGGGCGTAAAGCTGTATAATGAGGAAGAGAGGGAAAGCTTCTATCATTGGCTGGGGCAGACGGAGGTGAGATATTTCACTGAGGAAGACAGCCGGCGTAAGATGATACAATGTTTCTTATATGTAGAGCCGGGACAGCAGGGCGTGATACTGCCGATGTATGACAACGGAAATTATATGGGCAATATCTGTATCTTGGGAATCGATCCCCTCCTTGCGGAAAATGTTGAGGAGAATCATAATCTGGCGGAGCTTGGCAGTGTCATACAGAGCCAGTTAAATCAGAAACAGCATGATATTGCCAGCAAAGCAAAGTCGGATTTCCTGTCCCGCATGAGCCATGAAATCCGCACTCCGATGAACGGCATTATCGGGATGACGGCTATTGCGCTGCAGAATAATCAGAGTCAGGACAGAATCATGGACTGTCTGCAGAAAATACAGTCATCCTCCGGATACCTGCTGGGCTTGATTAACGATATCTTGGATATGTCTAAGATCGAGAGCGGAAAGATGAAATTGGATCCGGCCGAGTTCAGCATGTATGAGATGGTGGATACGGTCAGGGAGCTGATAGTGCCTCAGGCAGAAGCAAAAAATATTGTTTTTGAGCAGGATATAAAGCTGGAGCACACTTGGTTTTTCGCAGACAGGATTCGAATCAGTCAGGTATTGATTAATCTGCTTGGCAATGCGGTGAAATTTACACCGGAAAAGGGCAGAATCCTGTTAACCATACATGAGATGCAGACTACGGATACGGAAGCAATGGTTCATTTTGCGGTTCAGGATAACGGTGTGGGAATCCCTCAGGAGGATCAGAAGAGAGTGTTCCGGGCCTTTGAACAGACAACCAATAAAGATCCTTCAAAGCAGCAGGGCACAGGGCTGGGACTTTCCATAAGCGGCCGTCTGGTTCAGATGATGGGGAGCCGTATCTGCCTTGAAAGCGAGCCGGGTCTGGGAAGCACATTCAGCTTTTCCATTCATATGAAGCTCGGTAAAGGCATTGAAACGGGAGTTCAGGAAGAGGAAATATCCTTTGAAGGCTGTCGTATTCTGATCGTGGAAGATAATGAGCTCAATGCGGAGATTGCACAGAGCCTGCTGGAAGAACGTGGATTTCAGGTGGATTGCGTGTACGATGGCGCTCAGGCGGTGGAACGTATCCATTCTACGGAGCCGGGAACTTATGATGTGATTTTAATGGATATTATGATGCCGGTGATGGACGGATTGGAGGCAACCCGCACGATCCGCAGCATGGAACGCCAAGACTGCCATACTCTGCCCATTATCGCCATGTCTGCCAATGCTTTTGACGAAGATCTGAAGAAGTCCGTGGAATGCGGTATGGACGGATACCTGTCAAAACCCGTGGATGTGGAGAAGCTGTACCGGATGCTGCATAATGCCATACGGGGGACGAAACGGAAAGAAAATTTAGGCTTATAAAAGGAGAAAGAGGGTGCTTAGTTCTCCCTCTTTTTCCGTGTTCTCTCCGCATAGAGTGACGAATATCCTGCGGAGAGCATTTATCTGACATTTATGCTTCGACTGCCAGTTTTTTTACTCGTGCCAAGGCATTTTTTACGGCTGGAACGGCTAACAGAAGGATAGTGACAAACGCTTCCGGAGCAATGTAGGAAGCATTATAGCCAAGGGTGTAAGTAAGAATACCTACGGGAGTCTGCGTGGGGGCGTAGGCGGCGAAGAAGATGCCGCCGGACAGGACAGCGAAGGCATACCTGCCCAATACGCCTGCGGTATATCCCAGTAGAAGCCCTTGTTTTTTATCGCAAAAAAAGCCGGACAACCCTAAAGCGCCGAATGCCAAAGGGTAATCCACGATCATCTGCCATGGGGAATAAAATACCGGATCCAGTACAAACTGCAGTAGGCCGTAAGCAAAACCGGTAAGCAGTCCGGCTTTTGCTCCATACCAATATCCGATTAAGACCAGAAAGAGCATACTGAACAAGGTGACGGAACCTCCAAAGGGAAGTCGGGCGAATTTGATTTCAGACGTTACCAATGCCAGAGCCATTGCCACACCGGAAAAAACCAGTTGCTTTGTCGCCGATTTGAATCTGACACCGTTCCCCTTTTTTTGGCGGAACAGTATCGCGGCAGCAATGAGCAGCAGAATCAAAATGGCTGCGGTGATGATGCCGGGAAGGGTGAGCCGGAAGGCGCTTTCTTCTCCATTGGTGGGAATTGCAAAAAAATCAGACATAAAAAATCCTCCTTTTGGCTAAGGAGGGGCACAATTGGCCTGCGTATTCTGCAGGCTGTTTTGCTTCCTTACGCCGGTATTATCCGGTTCAAGTAATGAGGGTTAGGAGATGTAGGGATTCTCCAATCTCAGCGGTGTGCT
>Ga0137308_101842_pt1 | contig 17565 bp, 11 predicted proteins | sample Inofrocosms_June_FD_97181 | JGI IMG/M metagenome (GOLD analysis project Ga0137308, IMG submission 97181) | Mouse cecal microbial communities from Vienna, Austria - N-Acetylneuraminic and N-Acetylglucosamine D2O microcosms_June | ecosystem: Host-associated > Mammals > Digestive system > Large... | reverse complement strand
GAAAGCGCGCAGCCTGCCATGCTCCTTTCTGCCTGAATCAAACGGGCATCTCCTGTTACTTATAGCATACAAATACTGGTAAATGCAAGCTGTTTCGGCAAAAATTTAGAAAATTAATACTTTTTTTAGAAAATCCGGGGGCGTATGGCTTGACGAAATGCAAGAATATGTAATATACTTTGAGTACTATAAACAGGCAAGTTTTCGACAATCCTGGTTATGGCGTTTTAGCTTTGTTGGTTTTGTATTAATATATATTTTATGGAATTCCTGATGGTGCATTTTAGGAAAAGGAAGTGGTCATATGAAAATTGAAAAAGTGAATGAGAACCAAATCCGCTGTACCCTCACCCGTGAGGATTTGGCGGACCGGCAGCTCAAGTTAAGTGAACTGGCATATGGGACCGAGAAGGCGAAACTGCTGTTCCGCGATATGATGCAGCAGGCAGCATATGAATGTGGGTTTGAGGCGGAGGATATTCCCCTGATGATTGAGGCGATCCCCCTGTCACCAGATACAATTATTTTGATTATTACGAAGGTAGAATACCCGGAGGAACTGGATACGCGCTTTTCCCAGTTTGCTCCCGGCGACCCGGAGGAGGAAGCCCGGGAAGATTACATGGGGGAGGACAGCGATAAGGTATTCGAAGCAGCAGGGGCTGACGATATCCTGGACCTGGTGCGCAGGCTGCAGGAGCAAAGCAGGACGGCGGAAGGTAAGGAGCAGGCGGATAACTATATTTCTTTAGGAAAGATTTCGGAAAAGAAGCATAAGAAAAAAGAGGAACCTCTTGTAGTAGATATTACCAAACTGTTCGTGTTTGATGAACTGGACGAGGTGAACCGGCTGGCGCGGGTACTTAAGGGCTTTTACAACGGCTGCAACGTGCTCTATAAGAATAAGCTGAACCGGAAATATTACTTAGTAATCAGCAAGAGCCACCATACTCCGGAGGAGTTTAACAAGGTTTGCAATATTTTGTCAGAATATGCGCACCAGGAAAAATATTCCACGGCAATCCGGGCGTATTTTGACGAACATTACGAGCTGATTCTGAAAGAGGATGCATTACAGATTTTAAGTAAAATATGAGAACAGGGGGCTGTTACATTCAGGGTTTAACTACAGGATATGGCATAGGGTAGGCAGGCAATCCATATCTTGTATCTTCTTTGGATGTGGCAGCCCCTTTTGTACGTAGGAGGATGAAATGTCAGGAAGGGACAAGCAGTTCCCGGATCGCGGGGATGCTGGATGGGAGATAGATGACGGGCCTTTTGTAGCAGGCCCGGGACAAGATGAGCCGGATTTCCATGGAGGATATGGCTGGGGAATGGACGGCGTAAACGGGGCTGGCTGGGAGCCAAACATGGACGGCTATGGGCAGGCGCAGAATGGAATGGAAGGCTACGGCCAGGGGGAACCGGCTGGCTGGGGCAGCGGAATGGAAGGCTACGGCCAGGGGGAGCCCTCTGGATGGGATACAGGCATGGAGGGTTATGGCATGGACCTGGACGGTTATAGTGAGGAAGGCCTTGCGGATGTGGACCTGGAAGGGGATCTCCCTGCCAGGGGAAAAGGCAAAGGCCGAAGCCCCCAGGGACGGGCTTCTGGCAGGCGGAAAAGCCGGGGGAATGGGCAAAGGCCGCCTAGAAGGCCGGCAGGGAAAGACGGCAATGGCGGCCCTTCCAGGCCAAAAAGGGCCCAGGGCCGGAACGGAAGGGGCAAAAGGAGGCCCCAAAGGGACAGCCGCACGCCGGTTGCCGCAGCAGTTATCTTTATTGCCGCGGTCTTGCTGATTGCCCTGCTCAGCGCAGTCATTAAGAAATACAGCCCCAGCAAGGAGCGGGCTGACCTGAACGAATATTACAATGTCCACAGCCCGGAGGATATTGCGGTCCTTTTGGACGGCCAGCTTCTGGAAGAAACAGCGAAGTATTGGGATGGGCATGTGTATATGGACTATAAGCTGGTGCAGCAGTATTTAAACCAACGTTTTTACTGGGATTCCAATGAAAATATCCTGCGGTATGTCACCGATTCTGACGTAGTTTCTGCCAGCGCAGGCAGCAGGGATTACACAGTGACAAAGAAAACGGAGCACACCGACTACACCATAGTGAAAGTGGACGGGGAACAAATGTATCTGGCGTTAGATTTTGTCCAGAACTATACAAATATTGATTTTACCGTGCACCAGGCCCCCAACCGGGTGAAAATCACTTCTGTTTGGGGTAAGGTTTCAACAGCAGAGGTGCGCAAAGATACCCAAATCCGTATCAAAGGCGGCATTAAGAGCCCAATTGCAGCAGATTTGGAAAAAGGGGCGGAAGTCACCATTTTGGATGCCGGGGAAGACTGGAGCAGGGTATGCACAGAGGATGGCATGATAGGCTGGCTGCAGAATAAACGGCTGGGGGAACCGGCTTCAAAAACTATTTCAAGGGAATTTGAAGAACCAAAGTTTTCCCATTTATTGAAGGATGGGCCAGTAAGCCTTGGGTGGCATCAGGTGACGACACAGGAGGCAAACGGCAGGATTTCCGATATCCTCCAGAGCACCAAGGGCGTAAATGTCATTTCACCCACATGGTTTTACTTAAATGACAATGACGGGAATATTTTCTCCCTTGCCAGCAGGGAATACGTCAACTACTGCCACCAGAACAATGTGGATGTCTGGGCTTTAGTCAGCAACCTGGAGAACCCGGAAGCAGACAGTACGTATGTGCTGACCCATACGTCAGCAAGGGATTATCTGGCGAACCAGATTATTGCTGCGGCCATTGAATATGACCTGGATGGGATTAATCTGGATTTCGAGGCCCTAAGCGGCGAGGTAGGGGATTCCTACATCCAGTTTGTGCGGGAGCTTTCCCTGAAATGCAAGAATAACAATCTGGTGCTTTCCGTGGACAATTATGTGCCGTCCAGCTACACGGCTTTTTACAACCGGGCGGAACAGGCAGTGTTTGCCGATTATGTAATTATCATGGGTTATGACGAGCATTACAGCGGCTCCGAGGATATCGGGTCTGTGGCTTCCATCGGCTTTGTCCGGGAAGGGGTCGAGAACACCTTAAAGGAAGTCCCGCCGGAACAGACGATTTTGGCTATGCCATTCTACACCAGGGTCTGGGAACTGACACCCAAGGATGGGGCCGGGGAGGATGTGGAATCTGCCGCGGAAGATTACCTGCCCTACACGTTTACCTGCACGGAGGAAGGTATGCAGACCGTGGAAAACCGTTATACGGAAAATGGCGCCCAGGCGGTATGGTCGGAGGAGGATGGGCAGTATATTGCTGAATATGAGAAGGATGGGAAAACCTACAAAATGTGGGTGGAAAATGAAAAATCCCTGGAGGAAAAGCTGAAAGTCATGAAACAGAATAACCTTGCAGGGGCTGCATACTGGAAGCTGGGGCTGGAGAGGGCTTCGGCATGGGATACCATTATCAAGTATGTGAACTGATGTGCAGCGCTGCCAGGAAACGCGGCACATTATAAAATATAGAGAAAATAGGAGGAGGGTTTATCATTGAAAGAACATACGACAGGGAGGGTGACAATACCTACAGACGTGGATGTAGTGCCTGAAACGCTGGAACTTGTAAAACGCTGGGGGGCGGATGCAATCCGGGATTGCGACGGGACAGACTATCCAGAAGAATTGAAGGACGTGGAAGCAAAAGTTTATTCCACATATTATACCACGAGAAAAGACAACGAATGGGCGAAAGCCAATCCAGATGAAATACAGCAGATGTACATTATGACGCCCTTTTATACAGCAGTTGGGGAGGAATTGTCCATCTGCCTTATGGACCATCTTTACCCGGATATGCTAAAGGTAAATGACAAGGATGACATTACAAGATGGTGGGAAGTCATTGACCGTACCACAGGGGAGCCAGTGCCGGCGTCCCGGTGGGGGTACGAAGCCGTAACAGGGGAAGTGACAATCCATGGCGCAAAGGAATTCCATGATTACACAGTAAGTTTCCTTGCTTACATTATGTGGGACCCGGTGCATATGTATAATGCAGTGACAAATGGCTGGACAAACTTTGAGAAGCAGATTACCTTTGACGTGCGCCAGCCAAAGACAAAGGAATTTTCCATGGAGCGCCTGAGGAAATACATCAAGGACAATCCGCATATTGACGTGATCCGCTATACCACATTTTTCCATCAGTTCACCTTGATTTTTGATGAACTGGCAAGGGAAAAGTATGTAGACTGGTATGGGTATTCCGCGTCGGTAAGCCCTTATATCCTGGAGCAGTTTGAAAAGGAAGCGGGCTATCCGTTCCGTCCCGAATTTATTATTGACCAGGGCTATATGAACAATATTTACCGCATCCCCAGCAAGGAATTCCGGGATTTCCAGAAGTTCCAGCAGAGGGAAGTGGCTAAGCTTGCCAAAGAAATGGTGGATATTACCCATGAGTGCGGCAAGGAAGCCATGATGTTCTTAGGGGACCACTGGATTGGCACAGAGCCGTTCCTGGACGAGTTCCGTTCGATTGGCCTGGACGCTGTAGTAGGAAGCGTTGGGAACGGAAGTACCCTCCGGTTAATCAGTGACATTGAAGGGGTAACTTATACTGAAGGAAGGCTCCTGCCGTATTTCTTCCCGGATGTGTTCCATGAGGGGGGCGACCCGGTGAAAGAAGCGAAAATGAACTGGGTAACGGCAAGGCGCGCAATTTTGCGAAAGCCCATTGACCGTATCGGGTATGGCGGATATCTGAAGCTTGCAATGGAATTCCCGGAATTTATTGATTATGTGGAGAGCGTATGCGAGGAATTCCGGGTGCTTTATGAAAATATCAAAGGCACAACCCCTTATTGCATCAAGAAAGTGGCTGTGCTGAATAGCTGGGGGAAAATGCGGGCATGGGGGAACCATATGGTGCACCACGCCATTTACTATAAGCAGAATTACTCCTATGCAGGAGTGATTGAAGCGTTGAGCGGCGCGCCCTTCGACGTGCAGTTCATAAGCTTTGACGATATCAGGGAGGATCCGGCTGCCCTGGACGGGATTGATGTACTGCTCAATGTGGGCGGGGCAGATACGGCATTTTCTGGGGGCGCAAACTGGGCGGATGAGAAAATCATCACGGCAGTGAAACGGTTTATATACAATGGCGGCGGCTTTATCGGCATTGGGGAGCCTTCCGCCTACCAGCATGAAGGGCATTTTTTCCAGCTTGCAACCACCATGGGCGTGGAAAAAGAAACCGGCTTCACGCTGAACGTGGATAAATATAACTGGGAGGAGCATGGACACTTTATCAAAGAGGACTGCACCAAGGAAATTGATTTCGGGGAAGGCCAGAAAAATATCTATGCCCTAGAGGGGGCAAAGATTCTGGTGCATCATGATAAGGAAGTCCAGATGGCTGTCAACGAATTTGGGAAAGGACGCTGCGTGTATATCAGCGGGCTTCCGTATAGCTTTGAAAACAGCCGTATCCTGTACCGTTCCATCCTTTGGTCTGCCCATGAGGAAGGGAACCTGTACCAGTGGTTCAGCACCAACTTCAATGTGGAAGTCCATGCATATGTAAAAAATGGAAAATACTGCGTAGTCAACAATACCTACGAACCGCAGAAAACAACCGTCTACAAAGGCGATGGGACAGGCTTTGAGGTGGAACTTGGGGCAAATGAGATTATTTGGTATGAAATTTAACGGATAGAGGAAAACGTAGCCGGCAAAAGTTTGCACAGGGGCTGCTGTACGAAGGAAATGCAGAATATATTGCATGTGTTCTCCTTGGTGCGGCAGCCCGGTTTTTGTCTTACAGGAAATACTGTGTTACTGTGAAGTGATAAAGTGCATGGATTTCCTATAAGAGAAAAACAGTTATGCGCAGCTCGCGGAGAGGAAATTTATTGCTGCGCAATCCGCTCGCGCGCGGAGAATGCGCTGTGCGCATTCTTTTTTACGTAGGGCTGCCAGTCACAACAAATAAGCGTCCCGTCACTTCATTCCTAAAGTTTTTCCAGAAAGAGTGCCGATAACATAAATAGCCGGAAAATGTGCCAGTGGGCTGATTTTCCCAGATGAAATTGTGAGGAAAGGAACGCCGTGCATTGCAGCCTGCGGCGGTGGGGAATCCCAGAGGTGGACAGCATTGAATATTGCGATTTGTGATGATGAAGGATATGTGCGCGCCTATATACGGGAATTAATCGGGCAGCAGGAGGCAGGCTGTAAGATCAGTGAGTTTTCATCCGGGCAGGAGCTGCTGGAATCCCAAGGGCTGGGAAATGGGGACAGTGAACCCCCATCTGGCAGCAAGGGGCAGGAAGGCATAGATATCCTGTTCCTTGACATTTCCATGGCGGGCTTAGGTGGGATGGATGTGGCAAGAAAGCTCAGGAGCCGTGCCGGGGCCGGAGGAGAACCCATTTTGGGCAGCCTGCCCCTGATTATTTTTGTGTCAGGTTACCCGGAATATGCAGTAGAAGCCTTTTCCGTCCATGCGTTCCAATTCTTGGTAAAACCTATTAGCGAAAAGGAATTTCAGGAAGTGTTTGGGCAGGCGGTGCGGGAATACCGCTGTCTGGCAGGGAAAAAGCGTCCTGCCCCAAAGGAACTGCTGGTCCGGGCAGGGAATACCACCAGGAAGGTCCTGGCTGGGGACATTTATTATGTGGAGAGCAGCAACCGCAAAGTAATCCTGTGCCTGGGCAATGAGAAAATCACATTTTATGGAAGGATTAGCCAACTGGAAAGGGAACTTCAGGAACAATTTTTCCGGGTGCATAAAGGCTATCTGGTAAATATGGAGCATGTGGAGCGGTACAGCCGGACGGAAGTGTGGATGAAAAATGGCGACCGCGCACTGATTTCAAAGTACAAATACCAGGATTTTGTAAAAGCATACCTGAAATTCATTTCGGAGGGATGCCATTGAGCCAGGATATCTATGAATGGGTAATTAACTATACCGGGGTATTCCATGTTTTGGCGCAAGCCTTGCTTTTTCTGGCCTTGTGGGGCATATTTTACCCGGAAAAGGAAAAAAGCAAGGGCTTTCTGGCTGGGGCGCTGGCAGGCGTGAACCTTCTGGCAGCCCTGTGGCCGGGGCTGGCGTCGTGGGTCCGGTATCCCCTTTCAGCAGCTTTGGTGCTGGCCTATGCCTTTGTGCGGCACCAAAAGCGTTTGGAAAAAGCAGTGTTTGTGCTGCTGCTGTATTATAACCTCCATGGGCTTAGCTTTCTGGTTTCCAACAGTATCCACCAGTATGGGATGGATGAGTATTTCGGTCATCTGGATGCAGCTTCGGCAGATTACCTCCAGTGGGTTTACAGAGGGGCTGCCGCAGGACAGGTGGTATTAATAGGTGTCTATAGCGTTCTGCTTTGGGGCCTGATGGGCATTTTAAAAAAGGTGGTGGAACAGCCATGGGAGATGGGCTGGCAGGATGTGGTGTTCCTGTCCTCCCTCAATGTGGCGGGCGGTATGCTGGCACGCATGGTATTTGATATTTCCATCGTGGAACTGGAACAGGGGATATTCCTGCTGTTTGATGCAAAGCGGGATATGATATGGAAAATCCCAGTATTGGCCCTGCTGATTTATCTGGGGGAGCTGGCTGCCATTTCCATTTTCCAGAAATACCGGGAACTGCAGAAGGAGCGGCAGCAGCGCTTTGTGGAAGGGCAGCAGATAAAGGCTTTGGGACGGCGGCTGGAGGAAGCGGAGGACTTCTATGGCAGCATCCGGAAAGCACGGCATGAGATGAAAAACCACATGGCAAACCTTAAGGGGCTGGCAGCCAGCGGGAATTTTCAGGCCGCAGGCCATTATATGGAAAAGCTGGAAGAAACCATGGGGACGCTGGATTACCAGTTTGCTACGGGGAACCCTGTGACGGACGTCATTATTAACGACAAATACCGGAAAGCCGCAGGGGCGGGGATTGAGTTCCAGGTAAGGTTTTCTTATGTGCCTGAGTTTGCCATCCCGGCATTTGACATGGGCATTTTACTGGATAACCTTCTGGACAATGCCATAGAAGCCTGCGGGAGGATGGAGGGGGCGCAGCGCTATATCCGGCTTAACCTGAAGCGGAAAAACCATTTCCTGCTGCTGGAAGTGGAAAACAGCTTTGACGGCATAGTAAATTGGGAGGAAGGCAGGCCGCTCCCGGCTACCAGAAAACAGGCTTCCTTAACTGCGGAAAAATGGGCAGGGCCATTGGCGGGAGGGGAGCATGGGATTGGCTTAAGCAGCGTAAAGGAAATTGCAGAGCGTTACCTTGGAGTTATGGATATTAAAATAAATGGGAATGTGTTTAAGGTTACTGTGATGCTGCAGCAAAATACCGCAGGGGAACCGTAATTCCCTGCCAGCCTGCGGCAGAATGAAGCGCAGGGTGGCGACAAAGAAGAAAGCAGGAGGTATCTAGTATGAGAGTGACAGACCAGATTATCAATGAAACAGCAAGGCGGGCAGGCGTCCCGGTAAATATGTCCCTTGTGGATTACCTGAACAAGAGCCAGAAGGATGATTTCTCAGATGTGTTTGGGACAGAAGCCAGCACAAACCTAGCGAAGAAAAACAGCTATGAGAAATTAGAAAAAAAAGCGGAAGAATTGGTGAAAAATGCACAGGCATTTTTGGCAGAAGGCCAGGATTCCATGTTTGCCAAGGCAAAGGAAAGCGGGGACTATGAGGAAGTGTACAGCCAGGTGGAAAAGCTGCTGGACAGCTATAACGCAACCTTGAAATCCTTAAAGGGCAGTTCATCCACGCTGGACAGCTATTACAGCCAGATGCTCAAAGATGCCGCAGGGGAGAACAGCGAGGCCTTAAAGGCAGCAGGGATTACCATAGGGAAAGACGGAACCTTAAGCATTGACAAGGAGAAGCTAAAGGAACTGGATAAGGAAAGCCTGGAGAAGTTATTTGGCCCTTCCGGCACATTTACAGAAAAAATTGCCTTTCTGGGAGAGCGGGTGGCTGACAATGCAGGAGCCAATGCTTTAAGCTATTCCAGCAAATACAATGCCAGTGGGAACAGCTATGCGGCCTTTGGGAGCAAATATGATATTTGGGGATAGGGAAAGGAGCAGCGATGTCTCAGAATACCATGTACGTAAATTATATGACGAAAACGTACCACAATTTTCTGAAAAGTTATGAAGCAGGGCAGAAACAGGCAGAATCTGTATCGTTTGCAGATAAAATAGCGGAAAAAAGGCTGGAAACGGCAGATTCCGCCCAGCCGGTGATTTCAGCTAAGGAACTGACGCTGGAAGAATACAAGGAGTATATCCATGATAGGATTTCGCAGATTCCAGTGAGCCCCTCCCAGATGGATTCTTCTTTTTCCGTGCATATTTCGGACGAGGGGTTTGAGGCCATGAAGGCTGACCCGGAATATGAAAAATGGGTATTGGATACCTTAAAGAGAAGCTTTGGGTTTGACAACCCATGGGCTGGCATTTGCGGCGGCAGCTTTGTGGTCCATACATTTGGGGCCACAAAGGAGGAATACAGCGGCCAAAGCTGGAGCCTGGGCTACCAAAATGGAAAAGGGGAAAGCCTGTTCCAGCGGGAATCTGAGGACAGCTTCTGGGAAAGGCGGGTACAGCGCAGGAAACACCTGCAGGAGCAGTTGGAGGAATTGCAGGAAAAGCGGATGCTGGATAAGCGTATGCTGGGGGAGGATTATGTGCAGCAGACGTATTTCTCTGCGGAACTGCTGTTTGCTGGGGCTGGGGAAGCTGAAAAAGAAAGCTAACAAATATCCCCCCTGTAAGGATGGATACTTTTGTTCACAGGGGGGAGTTCCGCGGGCAATGGGCTGGGCAGCCGCGCCTGCGCGGATATTTGGTGAATGCTGCGGGAGCTAATTATCCTGCCTGAACGGGCGGAGAGTTTATTTGGCTTTGCCGCTCTTTTTTCTCTTATAGAGAATACCGTGTTACTGTGAAGTGATAAAGTGTATGGATTTCCTATAAGAGAAAAACAATATGCGCACTCGCACAAGAGGTAAAATATTGCTTCGCAATTGTGCTCGGCGCGCAAAGTGTCCAAGCCCCCTCATGAGTGAGGGGTTAGGGGAGCTGAAGTGGGCTTGCCCACTTTGTTCTATTGCTCCATGCGCTGTACAGGGTATTTTTCCCGGACTTCTTATAGCTTCGGAGCCGTACATAATATTTGCTGCCTGCCTTCAGTTTTTTGAAGGTGCATGTAGTTTTCGTTACATTCTGCCTTTTCAGGTTTTTCTTGAAATTCTTGCTGGTGCTTACCTGTACCTGATATCCGGTAGCCCTCTTGTCCTTTGCCCACTTTACTGTTAATTTCCTGCTTTTCCCAACAGAGAGGGATTTTACAGACGGCTTCTTTGGATAGGCCTTGATAGTAATTTTTACGGAATCTGTTTTTGTCTTGGCTGTGATGTATGCGATTCCGGTGTTCTTGATGGTTACTTTTCCGTTTGTTTTGCCGACAGCGGCTATTTTGCTGTTGGAGCTTTTGTAAGTCAGGCTGCCGTTAGAGGTTACCTTAAGCTTGAAGGGCTTTGTGCCGTAGGAAACGGTGTAGGCCCTCTTTTTGCAGGTGATGGGCTGCTTTATGTTGTTGGTATCAGCAGTGCCATTGCCGCCCGGTGAGCTGCTGCCGCCCGAAGTGCCGTTGCCGCCCGGTGAGCTGCTGCCGTCCGAAGTGCCGTTGTTCCCAGTGGTGTCATCAGCTTTGGTTATGGTAAATGTTTTGGTTACGCTCCCCTTGTAATTGCCTTTGCCTGTGACAGTTGCCTTTGCAGTCCCCACATTGACATTGTCGGTGTAGGAAACGGTGTAGTCTGTGCTTGGGATAAGGGTTTTCCCGTCTAAAGTTACCGCTACGGCTGGGGTTTTGGCTTTTCCGTCATAGGGGTAGGTGGTTTTTTCCAAGGTTACGGCTGCTTTGGAGATGTCGGTTTGGGGCGCAGGGCCCAGGTCTTGCCCGTTAAATGGGAACCCATTTTCTCTTGCGTAAGCTTCTGCAGCGGAACCGCTTTCCCCAAAAATGGCAAAATCTGAAACTTTCCAACAATAAGTAGGGCCGTCGGGATCTTCATAACAGCGAAAACCAAATGCATGCATCCCAATGGAAGTAACGCTGCTGGGGATGGTAATGCTTTTCAGTTCACAACTCGCAAATGCGCCGGAACCGATTGTAGTGACGCTGTCCGGGATCGTAACATTTGCCAGGCTGCGTATAACATCATCCCCTGCAAAAGCCATGCTGCCGATTTCAGTTACGCTTCTCCCTTCAATTGTTGATGGAATCACTGCGGTACTGCCGCCATCAAATTTTGTAATTTTTATGGTGTTTGTATCTATATTTACTTGATACCCATAATCTCCTTCCCAAGCGGTCATTCTTATCTGGAAATAAACCGACTTTGTTCCAGTATAGCTGCCGATACCTGTGACAGTTACCTTTGCCCGGATGGGGTTTTTGGGAGTATACATTTCAGTATTGTCGCTGTAGGAAACGGTATAATCAGTGTCTTTGGTTAGTATTTTTTCGTTTAGCTTAACGGTTACAGATGGTGTTTTCGGCGTTCCGTCGTAGGCGTATATATTTTTTTCATTTTCCAGTGTTATTTCGGCGTTGGAGATGTCGAAGTTGCTTGTTTCATCTTCGCCGGTGCTGGGAAGTTCTCCCTCCGTTGATTCTTCGGCCTGTACTTCCATGCCATACAAAGGCATCCCCGTAACTGCCAGCAGCAATGCCAGCAATCCTGCAAGCATCCGTTTTGCTTGTTTTGTTTTTTTCATTCTTTTTCCTCGCTTTCTTTTAGACAAAATGATTTGTTCCACAGAAAACCAAAGAAAAAGCAGGCTAAATAAAACCGCAGCCTGCTCATAAACTCCGATTTCCCACCCGGAATACCCCAAGGGCAGACAATGTTTAGTGCCTACCCTATAGGAATATCCCTGTGAGAAACCAAGAACAAGGCGCCGGTATGCGTTCCACACCTAGCACCTTGTCATATTATTTCAAGGCTTGCATCACTTTCCTGCAAAAATACACTTCCATATTGTAAATCAAGCCAATATCGCTTATAATAACCTATGTGTATCGCAGAATGTTTCTGCATTGTGTGGTAGTCGGATTACCTCCCATTGCCCTGTACTACTGCCAATAGTGCAGGGTGGTACACCTTTGATTGTTCCTGATATTCTCAAACCTATTTTAGCACAAAGCTATACTGATAACAAGCACAAAATTAGTTCACTATTCATTGTCTACAGAGAATCCTTAAGGCCATCCTATCGCTTAATCTTACCGCTCTGTTTTGGGCTGCTCCATGCGCTGTATAGGGTGTTTTTCCCAGATTTCTTAAAGCTTCGGAGCCGTACATAATATTTGCTCCCTGCTTTCAGTTTTTTAAAGGTATATGCAGTTTTTGCAGTATTCTGCTTTTTCACGTTTTTCTTGAAATTCTTGCTGGTGCTTATCTGTACCTGATATCCGGTAGCCCTCTTGTCCTTTGCCCACTTTACCGTTAATTTCCTGTTCTTGCCTGTTGGCAGGGATTTTACTTTTGGCTTTGCAGGTCTGACTTTGATGGTGATTTTTACGGAATCTGTTTTTGTCTTGGCTGTGATGTATGCGATTCCGGTGTTCTTGATGGTTACTTTTCCGTTTGTTTTGCCGACAGCGGCTATTTTTCTGTTGGAGCTTTTGTAAGTCAGGCTGCCGTTAGAAGTTACCTTAAGCCGGAAGGGCTTTGTGCCGTAGGCAACGGTGTAGGCTCTTTTTTTGCAGGTGATGGGCTGTTTGGAATTGCTGGTTCCTGCAGAACCATTGCCGTCCGAAGTGCCATTGTTTCCTGCGGGGTTATTGGCCTTGGTGATGGTAAATGTTTTGGTTACGCTCCCTTTGTAATTGCCTTTGCCTGTGACGGTTGCCTTTGCGGTTCCCACATTTACATTGTCGGTGTAGGAAACGGTATAGTCTGTGCTTGGGCTAAGGGTTTTCCCGTTTAATGTTACGGTCACGGCTGGGGTTTTGGCCTTTCCGTCATAGGGATAGGCGTCTTTTTCCAGAGTTACGGTTGCTTTGGAGAGGTCGGCCTGGGATGGGGTGCCTTGGGAACCGCCATTCTGGGATGGGCCAGTTCCGGGTGTTGTGCCAGAATCTCCGCCTGTGGCAGGCTGGTTAAATGGGAAGCCATTTTTTGTTGCATAAGCTTCTGCCGCAGAGCCGCTTTCGCCATAAATAGTAAAATCTGCTACTTTCTTATCACTGATGTCACCACCGTCGTCTGGATCCACTTCATATTCACAAAATCCAAATGCATGGTAACCAATAGAGGTCACAGTGCTGGGGATAGTAATGCTTTTCAGGTTCCTCCAATGATAAAATGCGTAGCTGCCGATAGAAGTTACGCTTGCCGGAATGGTAAGGCTTGCCGGGCTGTCAGAACTGAACCAGGACGACCACAGAGAGAATGCCTCCTCGCCAATAACAGTTACGGTTTTCCCAGCAATTGTTTCTGGAATCTTAGCGTCGTTGTTCGCGCCATCATATTTTAGGATTGTTACGCTGTTTCCATCCTCATTTACTTTATACTTAAAATCTCCCTCCCAACCAGTTTCGCTGATTGAGAAGTTTACTGCCGTGCTCCCGTGATAACTGCCCATGCCTGTGACGATTACTTCTGCACGTCCGATTTCTGTATTATTATTGTAGAAAACAGTATAGTCAATGCCCTCAGTCAGGGTTTTTCCGTCCAGTTTTACTGTTATAGCTGGGGTTTTGGGGGTTCCGTCCCAAACGTAACCGTCATCTTCTCCTTCCAGTGTGATGCTGGCATCGGAAATCATAGCGGACGTAATAAATGAAAATCCATTTTCTGTTGCATAGGTTTCTGCTTCGGAACCTTTCTTACCATAAATGGTAAAGCCTGAGATTTTTTCTTTCAAATCCTTGTTAAAATCATTACGTTTATAGCCAAAAGCGTAGCTATTAATAGGCCCTATGTTGGGGATGGTAAGGCTTGTCAAACTGGTGCAGCCTAAAAATGCTTCAGAATGGATTGCATAAGAGCAACAGCCAGGCAAGAGATTAAGGTTTGCCAAATTGCTGCAGTTTTCAAAGGCATGGTTCCAAATTGTATCTACACTGCTTGGGATAGTAAGGCTTTCCAAGCTGCTGCAGTCCTTAAATGTCGTATGCTCAATGGTTGATAGATTGTTTGGTATGTTAACGGATTTTAAACCGCTGCATCCCTTAAATGCGGAATAGCCAATAGATGTGACATTATTTGGGATAGCAAGGGCTGTCAGGCTACTACAGCCATAAAATGCACATTCGCCAATGGAAGTGACGCTGTCTGGAATGGTAAGGGCTTCCAAACCGTTGCATTCTTGAAATGCATAGGGAGCGATGGAAGTGATGCCTTCTGGGATATGTGAATTTTTGCAGCCTGATATAAGGGTATTATTTCCTGTCTGTATAATTGCATTGCAATTGTTCCTGCTATCATATACTGTATTCCCTTCTTTTACTTTTATGGTTTCCAGATTACTGCAGCCACTAAACGTGTCGCTAGAGATAGAAGTAGCGCTGTCTGGTATAGTAAGGCTTGTTAAACTGGTGCAGTCTTTAAATGCAGAGTCGCCGATAGAGGTTATGCCCTCTGGTATGGTAAAATCTGCTAAATTGGTGCATCCCTTAAATGCACAGAAATCAACCGTAGTGATACTGTCCGGGAGAGAAAGGTTTGCTAATTTGGTGCATCCCTCGAATGCGCTGTTACCGATATAAGATACATTGCCAGAGATGGTAAGGCTTGTCAAACTGGTATTTTGATAAAATGCCTCATTACCGATAGCAGTCACGCTTTTCCCATCAATCTCTGATGGAATCGTAACGCTTGTCTCTGTTGTTTCTCCGGAATTATAATGTGTAATCATTACACTTTTTCCATCTTTATTTACCATATAGTAAAAATTCCCATCCGTCAGTACTTCATCTGCCGCTCGTACTTCCATGCCACTTAATGGCACTCCCGTAACTGCCAGCAGCAACGCCAGCAATCCTGCAAGCATCCGTTTTGCTCGTTTTGTTTTTTTCATTCTTTTTCCTCGCTTTCTTTTGGGCAATGTTTGCTGTTCCACAGAAAACCAAAGAAAAAAGCAGACTGAATAAAATCGCAGTCTGCCCAACTCCGATTTCCCACCCGGAATACTCCGAGGGCAGACAGTGTTTAGCGCCTACCCTATAGGAATATCCCTGTGAGAAACCAAGAACAAGGTGCCGGTATGCGTTCCACACCTGACACCTTGTTACTTTATTCCAAGGCTTGCATCACTTCTGCAAAAATACACTTCCATATTGTAAATCAAGCCAATATGGCTTATAATAACCTATGTGTATCGCAGAATATTTCTGCATTGTGTGGTAGTCGGATTACCTCCCATTGCCCTGCACTACTGCCAATAGTGCAGGGTGGTACACCTTTCATTGTTCCTGATATTCTCACACCTATTTTAGCACAAAGCTATATTGATAACAAGTACAAAAATCATTGTTTTCTTCATGGGAAAATCAAAAATTTGAAGAAAAAGAGGAACCTTATTGCTTTATTTTATTGCTCTGTTTTGGGCTGCTCCAAGCGCTATACAGGGTGTTTTTCCCAGATTTTTTGTAGCTGCGGAGTCTTACGTAGTATTTCTTTCCTTCTTTTAGGTTCTTAAATGTGCATGAGTTCTTTGGTGTATTTTGGTTCTTTGCAGGTTTTTTGAAATTTTTAGCAGCGCTTATCTGTATCTGATATCCTGTCGCCCTTTTATCTTTTTTCCATTTTACGGTCAGCTTCCTGTTTTTGTCTGATGCCAATGATTTTACGGCCGGCTTCGTTGGCCTGACTTTGATGGTGATTTTCACGGAATCTGTGTTTGTCTTGGCTGTGACGTATGCGATTCCTGTGTTTTTGATAGTTACCTTTCCGCTTGTTTTGTCAACAGCGGCTACTTTCCTGTTGGAGCTTTGGTAAGTTACGCTGCCGCTGGAGCTTACATTAAGCTTAAAGGGTTTTGTGCCATAGGTAATGTTGTAGGTCTTTTTTTTGCAGGTGATAGCCTGTTTGGCAGTGTCAGGCGGGTTAAATGGAAATCCGTTTTTTGCTGCATAGGCTTCAGCGGCAGAACCGCTTTTACCATAGATGGTAAAGCCCGACATTTTGCTATCCTCGTCACCCCCATCATCAGGATCAGGTTCCGAATAATAATAGCCAAATGCGCAGTCGCCGATAGAAGTTACGCTGGCTGGGATGGTAACGCTTTTTAAACGGGAACACTTATAAAATGCGTAGCTGCCGATAGAAGTCACAGTGTCCGGAATGGTAAGGTTTGATAATTTGTCTTTGCCCTCAAATGCATGGCTATCAATAGAGGTTACATTTTTCCCGGCAAGCTTTGCTGGAATCTTGAGGCTTTTCTGGTTAGGCCCCCTTGTAATTGTTATGCTGTTTTCATCCTTCGCTTTATATTCATAACCTCCCTCGGAGCCAATTTTGGTTATGGTAAATGATGTTGTCAAGCTTCCTGTGTAATCGCCTTTGCCTATGGCGATTGCTTTTGGAGACTCATATCTCCACCTTGGCGCGTCTTCCTCTATCACATCTATATTATAGAGGCAGAAAACGGAATAGTCGGTATCCTGAGTTAGCGTTTTTCCATCCAGTGTTATGGTTACAGACGGAGTTATGGTTGTCCCATCGTAGAGATATTCGTCTTTTTCTAGTGTTATGCTGGCATCGGAGATGTTTGTCAGAGGAGTAGTGGAAATAAATGTAAAGCCGTTCTCTGATGCATATGTTTCCGCTGCAGAACCACTTTCGCCATAGATAGTAAAATTCGGGATTTTCTCATTGGAGCTAGTGTAACCAAATGCAGATTTACCGATAGAAGTCACGCTGGCCGGGATGGTAAGGCTTGTCAAATTGCTGCAGCCCTTAAATGCGGAATCACTGATGGAAGTTGTAGAATTTAGGATGATAAGGCTTGTCAAACCGCTGCAGCCTTCAAATGCAGATTTACCGATAGAAGCCACTTTTTTGGGGATAACAAGGCTTGCCAAACCGCTGCAGCCTTTAAATGCAGAATTGCCGATGGAAGTTATGGTATTTGGAATGATAAGGCTTGTCAAATTGCTGCAGCCCTCAAATGCAGAGTCGCTGATAGTAGTCACTGTGTATCTTTTGATAGAACGTTCTGGAATTGCGACAGTTCCTCCCTCTCCAATATACTTTATAATTTTCACGGCATATTTAGCAGCGAATGAACTTGCCTCTTCATCTTTAATGATAAGTTCATATTGATAATCTCCTTGTGTCTGTGTTTTCGCTGCCTGTGCTTTTATGCCATACAAGGATATTCCTGTAACCACAAGCAACAATGCCAGAAGTCCCGCCAACAATCTTTTCGCATGATTCATTTCTTTTCCTCGCTTTCTTTAAAATATGTTTATTTGTTCCACAGAAAACCAAAGAAAAAAGCAGACCAAATAAAACCGCAGTCTGCCCAAC
>Ga0137308_101841_pt1 | contig 17567 bp, 14 predicted proteins | sample Inofrocosms_June_FD_97181 | JGI IMG/M metagenome (GOLD analysis project Ga0137308, IMG submission 97181) | Mouse cecal microbial communities from Vienna, Austria - N-Acetylneuraminic and N-Acetylglucosamine D2O microcosms_June | ecosystem: Host-associated > Mammals > Digestive system > Large... | reverse complement strand
ATTTTGAGGTTGTTTTTTGGGGCTGGTGTGAGGCATCTATTTGTGCTAGTCCTTCTTTTGACCCACACCCCGACCCACACGCGGAAATAAACGAAAACGGCTGGAACCTTCCGGGTAGGAAGTTCCAGCGATCTTTAATAAGTTTTACATAATCAAAAATGTGGAGAAAATACATGAAGCTATTCCTGACAAGTAAGATTGGTGCAACTATTCACAGAAATGGGTTATGAATCCCAGGACAAATTGATAATCATTGGGGATTTTTAACACGCTTCAAGGAAACGGTGAAGTCGACCAAGCAGATGATTTACATTTCCAGCTCCCCGGAAAACAACGAAAGGGTATCGGATTGGTTTGATAATACCATTGCCGCATTGGACAAAGCTAAGATTCATTTTGAGAGGAACATTTTGGTCAACGCTCAAAATGCAATGCTCTTAGGTGAGTTGATAGGGCAAAGTGACGTAGTTTTTCTGTCTGGAGGGCATCTGCCTACTCAGAACCAATTTTTCCAGGACATTAAGCTAAAGACGCAGTTATCCAATTTCAACGGTGTAATAGTTGCGCAAAGTGCTGGCAGTATGAATTGCGCGGGAACAGTATATGTGTGTCCGGAGTTGCCAGGCGAAAGTGTAGATTCAAATTTTCAACGTTTCCGGCCAGGGCTTGGGATTACGGATATCAATATTATTCCCCATTACAATGATAACCGAGAGCTAATACTTGATGGGAAAAAATTCTATGATGAGATCGTTGCCCCGGACACATTTCAAATCCCACTATATGTTCTTTCAGATGGAGCATACTTCTATATACACGATAAAGAAACAGAGGCCTTTGGAGAGATTTACCTTTTCAAAGAGGGAAAATGGGAACAGATTTCGGGCTTTTTTTCATGAGATGCAGTTCCAAACCATATGAAAGCTGATTTAACCATGAACCAAGCGTGTAATCATCCAAGCGGGCCACATCCAAATCTTTGGCATTGTCTTTTGACAGCGACAGCTTTTCCTTAACCTCTGCCTGGGTTTTGCCGAGCACATTTTTGATGATTCGCTTGCCGGTGACTGAATCATAGCCAGCGGTGTAGCGACCTTCCCAGCGGCCGTCTTTTCTTTTGCGAATGTTTCCTTCGCCGTTGCGCCGTTGTTCGCGGAGGATTTGTGCCGCGGCTGGAGGCGAGGCAGGCGCCCCTCACAAATCGCTACAAATGCCCCAAAACGGCGTTCTGGGCCTGCTCTCTTCTTGCTCCTCGAGAGCGGCCCCAGTTCGCCTGACAAGGCCCTCACAGGGGCAACAAACGGGTCAGACCCGTAACTGGCATGTCTGGTCATGCCGCCATGGGCGCCAATAATAGCGAAAACAACGACGAACACGCCGGATAGTTTGGGTTCACCAAAACTATCCCGCATCCGGGTGGCCGGTTCTTTTCTGCTGCTTTTCCCTAAACTGACGTTTGACTAGGGTTTCTTTTTTCAGTTTTCCGAAACGCCGCATTCTCCCTCGTTCCCAGCTTTTGCTCGAACCTGTCCTTACGGGTGTCCTCAGGAATGGGTGTGGGGTACCGCCCGTTGAAACAGGCGGCGCAAATACCGCAGCTCCCCGCCAGCCGGTCAAGGGCGTCTACCGGCAGATAGCCCAGGGAGTCTGCCCCAATGATGGCGGCAGTCTCCTCTACTGTATGCCTGCACGCAATCAGGTTGTCTTGGGAGTCGATGTCCGTGCCATAGTAACAGGGGTGCAGAAATGGCGGCGATGACACCCTCAGGTGTATCTCTTTGGCGCCTGCCTCCCGCAGCAGCTTGACTATGCGTCCACTGGTGGTCCCTCTCACGATGGAGTCGTCCACCAGCACCAGCTTCCGGCCCTTCACCGCAGACTCTATGGGGCTTAGCTTAATGCGCACCTGGTCCAGACGCTGGGCCTGGATTGGAGAGATGAATGTGCGGCCAATGTACTTGTTCTTAATGAGTCCCATGCCATAAGGGATTCCGGATGCCCTGCTGAAGCCCAGGGCCGCGTCCAGACCAGAGTCCGGCACACCGATAACCAGGTCGGCGTTTGCGGGGCGCCGCGCTGCCAGCAGTTCTCCGGCCCGCTGCCTTGCCAGGTGCACGGGTATTCCGTCCAGCACCGAGTCGGGCCTTGCAAAATAGATATACTCAAAAACACAGAGCCTTTTCGGCTTCCGGCCGCAGTGCTCTCGGTATGACGCCATTCCGCCGGGACCGAAAACCAAAATTTCCCCCGGCTCCAGGTCTCGCTCAAATTCTGCGCCAATGGCCGCCAGAGCGCAGCTCTCTGAGGCCACGGCGTACCCGCCGCCGGAAAGCCTGCCGTAACATAATGGCCGGAAACCAAAGGGGTCCCGGGCGGCTATGAGCTTTTGGGCGGACATAAGCACCAGAGAGTAGGCTCCGTCCAACTCGTCCATGGCCGCGCAGAGGGCTGTTTCAATGGAGGGAGCGCGCAGGCGCTGCTGGGTGACAATATAAGCGATAATCTCCGTGTCGCTGGTGGTGTGGAAAATAGCGCCGGAAAGCTCCAGACTGTTTCGGAGCCCGGCGGCATTGCTAAGGTTGCCGTTGTGGGCCAGGGCCATTTTCCCTTTCTGATGGTTCACCTCTATGGGCTGGCAGTTCCTGCGCCCGCTGCCTCCGGTGGTGCCGTAGCGCACATGGCCCACCCCCATGTTTCCTTTAGGCAGGCGGCCCAGCGCCTCTGGGGTGAACACCTCTCCCAGCAGGCCAACGTCCTTATGGGACGCGAAGACACCGTCATCGTTTATTACAATCCCGCAGCTCTCTTGTCCCCGGTGCTGAAGGGCAAAAAGGCCGTAATAGCAGAGCTCGGCCGCCTCCGCGCGGTCTGGCAGCCACACACCGAAAATTCCGCATTCCTCATGTATACTCATGCTTACCTCTCCTTTATTCTCCGCTGGCCCCATAGTTTGCCAGCACTCTTGCCGACGGGTCGTCTACTTTACAGCCCTCCCATTCCGGATTGGGCATCCAAAAACCATCGATTAGCTGTCCCTGGCCAGGATAGTATTTCTCAAACAACTCTCTATACAGCAGGGCTTCTTTCGTAAAGGGCCGGGCGTGGGTATAAGACTTGCTTTTTGCCTCAAACGCCTTGTCTGTGTAAAGCCCCTCGGCATACTCCTTCAAATAGTCCACCATAGAGTGGCCTACCGCGTCGGAAAAAGCCGCTTTTTCCCGCCAGAGAATTTCCTCCGGCAGAAAATCCCCCTGGGCAAAAGCCCTTCGCAGAAGATACTTGCCCTTGCCGTAGGTATTCAGCTTTTTCTCCGGGTCAACAGACATAACGTACTCCACAAAGTCCAAATCGCCAAAGGGCACCCTGGCCTCCAGAGAGTTGGCGGAGATACAGCGGTCGGCCCGGAGAACATCGTACATATGCAGCTCCCGGATGCGTTTCTCGGATTCCTTCTGGAAAGCCTGGGCGCTGGGGGCGAAGTCCGTATACTTATAGCCAAACAGCTCATCGGATATTTCTCCAGTAAGAAGGACCCGGATGTCTGTATTCTCATGGATATATTTGCATACCAGGAACATGCCCACACTGGCGCGGATAGTGGTAATATCGAATGTCCCCAGGACCGCCGCCACTGTCTCCAGAGCGTCCAGCACGTCTTGTCTGGTGATTATAACCTGGGTGTGGCTGCTGCCGATAAAGTCCGCAGCCTGCCGGGCATATTTCAGGTCTATGGCGTCGCCCTCCATGCCAATCGCAAAGGTGCGGATTGGCGTTTTACAGTACCGCTGCGCCACGGCGCAGACCAGGGATGAGTCAAGACCGCCGGAAAGAAGGAATCCCAGCTTCGCGTCTGAAACCAATCGCTTCTTTATGCCCGCGGTGAGCTTAGCCCGGATGTTTTCGCATATCGTGTCCATATCGTCGTGGCAGACCCTCTCGGTCCGGGAAATATCCCTGTAGGGGACAAACCTCCCGGCTTTGTAATAATGTCCCGGCGGAAAGGGCCGTATCTCCCCGCAGAGGCCTATCAGGTCCTTGGGCTCGCTGGCAAAGAGCATGGCGCCGCTTTCCCCCCAGCCGTAGTACAGGGGACGGATGCCGATGGGGTCCCGGGCGGCTATGTACTCTCCTGTGTTTCCATCATATATAACACAGGCAAATTCCGCGTCCAGCAGGTTAAACATGCCGGCGCCATACTCCCTGTAAAGGGGCAGCAGTACCTCGCAGTCAGAGCCGCTTTGAAAGACGTATCTGTCTGCGAGCTGCTGTTTGAACTTTTCAAAGCCGTATAACTCGCCGTTGCAGACCACATAGCTGCCGTCCAGCTCAAAGGGCTGCATGCCCTGAGGGCTTAGGCCCATGATAGCCAGGCGATGGAAGCCCATAAAGCCGTTGCCAGTATCGATAAACCGGGTGTCGTCCGGGCCCCGGGACAAGCTGCGGTCAAAGCATGCCTTTACAAGGTCAGGCTGGTTGCAGGGGCCGCAGCAGCTGATGATCGAACACATAAGAATCCCTCCGTGAAAGCGGAACAGGCGGGGTCACACCGAGCCCCGCTTTCTCCGCATGGCATATTATTCTACGTCCTGCAGCGCGTCATATCCGGTCTCGCCGGTGCGTACTTTCACTACGTCCTCCACATCATAGATAAATATCTTGCCGTCGCCGATATGGCCGGTATACAGCACTCTTTTTGCCGTCTCTACAACCGAGGAGACCGGTACCCGGCTGACAACGATATCCACCTGTATCTTGGGCAGAAGGCTGGCTTCCACCTGCACGCCTCTGTAATACTCGGGCTTGCCCTTTTGTACACCGCAGCCCAGCACATGGGAAACCGTCATGCCGGTGATGCCCAGGGCCATCATGGCGGACTTCAGGGCCTCGAACCGGCTCTCCCGGCAGATAATCTCAACCTTCGTGAGCTTGGGCACGCCGTCAGGAACCAGGGTGGGCTCTTTTTTCACCGGGATAGCTTCAGCGGCCGGCGTGTCTCCGGTAACGGCTATGGCATTCCCGCAGCCGTAGTCCAGGCTCTCAACCGCTGGGGCAAAGTCCGCGTAGGCGCTTAGCAGGCCGTGTTCGGTGCTGTCAAGGCCCTTGATCTCCTCCTCCGGCTCAACGCGCAGGCCAACGGTTCTTTTGATTATCACAAACGTGACGGTCATCAGCGCAGCCGTCCAGGCAAGGATTGCCAGGATGCCCAGCAGCTGTACCCACAGCAGGCCGGGGTCGCCGGTGTAGAACAGTCCCCTGAGGCCTGCCGGAGCGTCAGGGTTAGCCAGAAGCCCCACAGCGGCGGTGCCCCATACGCCATTGGCAAGGTGCACGCCTACAGCGCCTACCGGGTCGTCGATGTGCAGCTTGAGGTCCAGGATTTCGACCACCGCGACCACCAGAATTCCGGAAACAATTCCCACAATCACCGAACCCAGGGCGTCCAGGGCATCGCACCCAGCGGTAATACCCACCAGGCCTGCCAAGGATGCGTTCAGACACATGGAAACATCCGGCTTACCATTCTTTATCCAGGTGAACAGCATGGTGGTAACCGTGGCCACTGCCGGGGCAATGGTGGTAGTCAGGAAAATAGAGGCCAGGGAGGTGTTGTCCCAGGCGGCCGCGCCATTGAAGCCGTACCATCCAAACCATAGGATGAAACAGCCCAGAGCCCCCAGGGTGATGGAGTGGCCGGGTATGGCGTTTACCTTCTTCACCTTGCCTTCTTCATCCTCCATGTACTTGCCAAGCCTTGGACCCACCAGAACGGCCCCGATCAGCGCCGTGACGCCGCCCACGGAGTGGATGGCCGCAGAGCCGGCAAAATCATGGAAGCCCAGCTGGACCAGCCAGCCTTGGCTGTTCCAGACCCATCCGGCCTCAACAGGGTATACGAACAGGGAGATTACTCCGGAATAAATACAGTAGGACAAAAACTTGGTGCGCTCGGCCATAGCGCCGGAGACAATGGTGGCCGCCGTGGCGCAGAACACCAGATTAAACACAAAGCTGGAGGCATTTTCTTCAATAAAACCAGGAAAATTACGGAATATATCCAGGTTAGGTATACCGATAAAGCCCATCACGTAGTCCTCGGCCATCATCAGGCTGAAGCCCAAAAGTACGAACACCACTGTGCCAATGCAGAAGTCCATCAGGTTCTTCATAATAATATTGCCCGCGTTTTTGGCTCGGGTGAAACCGGTCTCCACCATAGCGAAACCAGCCTGCATAAAGAACACCAGGGCCGCGCCAATGAGAAACCAGACCCCGAATACCTGTGTGCTCACAGTTTCCGTCACCAGGGATATAATCTGCTCTGCTCCCATAATATCCACACTCCTTTAAGTTACAATGTTTTCACCTTACGCTGAAAAGTATATCGCCGTAACTGGGATAGGGCCAGAACTCTTTGGCAGTGATGGTCTCAGCCCGGTCGCATACCATCCGAAGCTCCTTCATGTGCTTTAAGAGCACATCACGCACCGTGTAGCCCTGCTCCTCTACCGTGCCAGAGAGCTCTCCGACAGCTTCCTCCAGCTGGCCCGCGCGCTGAGAAATCTCATGGGCCAGCTGTGACAGCTCCTTTATTAAATCCAGCTCATAGGCACTGTCCAGCCTGGCGTCAAGTGATTTCTTTGCCGAGGCGGCCTCCAGCAGCTTTACGGTGTAGGTCTCTACTGCCGGGGCAATCTGGCGGCGGGCCATGCTGACCATAGTGTTTGCTTCTATGGTAACGGTCTTGACATAATTTTCCAGCATAATCTCACAGCGGGATTCCAGCTCCGCCCGGCTGTACACCCCTTGGGAGGTGAGCATTGTCACATTTTTTTCGTCCAGCAGATGGGGCATGCAGTCCGGGGTGGTGGGATAGTTCAGCAGGCCGCGCTTTTTAGTGGCCTCCTCTATCCATGAACCGTCATAGCCGTTGCCATTAAAGATGATATTCTTATGGTCCTTTATTGTTTTGCGTATCATCTCATGCAGGGCGGACTCAAAGTCCGCCGCCCCCTCCAGCCGGTCGGCGTATATCCTCAGGCTCTCGGCTACAGCGGCGTTCAGCATGATGTTGGCACAGGCAATGCTGTTGGAGGAGCCCAGCATACGGAACTCAAACTTGTTGCCTGTGAAAGCAAAGGGCGAGGTACGGTTGCGGTCCGTGGTATCCCGGTTAAACTTGGGCAGCACATCAACCCCCAGCTTCATCTGGGTTTTCTGGGCCCCGGCATAGGGCGCGCCGGTCTCTATGGCCTCCAGAACGCCGTTAAGCTCATCGCCCAGAAATATGCTGACAACCGCCGGAGGGGCCTCGTTGGCTCCAAGCCTATGGTCGTTGCCTGCGGTGGCCACGGCTATGCGCAGCAGGTCCTGGTAGTCGTCCACAGCCTTGATCACCGCGCAGAGAAACAGGAGGAACTGGGCGTTCTCATAGGGGGTCTCCCCAGGGGAGAGCAAATTTACGCCCGCGTCGGTAGAAATGGACCAGTTGTTGTGCTTGCCGCTGCCGTTTACCCCGGCAAAGGGCTTTTCGTGCAGAAGGCACACCAGGCCGTGCCTGGCGGCTACCTTTTGCATAACCTCCATGGCCAGCTGGTTGTGGTCCGTGGCCACGTTGGTGGTGGTATAGATGGGGGCCAGCTCGTGCTGTGCGGGCGCCACTTCGTTATGCTCGGTCTTAGCCAGTATCCCCAGTTTCCACAGCTCGTCATTCAGCTCCTCCATATAGGCCGCTACCCGGGGTTTTATTACGCCGAAGTAGTGGTCGTCCATCTCCTGTCCTTTGGGAGGGCGCTTGCCAAAGAGGGTACGGCCGGTGAAACGCAAATCCGGGCGCTTATCATACATCTCCTGGGTTATGAGGAAGTATTCCTGTTCGGGCCCCACAGAGGTGCGCACGCACTTTACCTCCTTGTTGCCGAACAACCTGATAATGCGCATGGCCTGATTGTTAAGGGCCGCCATGGAGCGCAGCAAGGGTGTTTTCTTATCCAGAGCCTCGCCGCCGTAGGAACAGAAAGCTGTAGGGATACACAAGGTTTTTCCCTTTATAAAAGCGTAGGAGGTGGGGTCCCAGGCGGTATATCCCCGGGCCTCGAAGGTTGCTCTGAGACCTCCGGAAGGGAAGGAGGAGGCGTCGGGCTCGCCCTTAATCAATTCCTTGCCGGAAAATTCCATGATTACTCCGCCGTCGGGGGAGGGAGAGATAAAGCTGTCGTGCTTTTCGGCGGTAACGCCGGTAAGCGGCTGGAACCAGTGGGTATAGTGGGTGGCGCCCTTAGATACCGCCCAGTCCTTCATAGCGCTGGCAACAGCGTCGGCCACCCCAGGGTCCAGTCTGGCGCCCCTTTCAATCGTCCTGCGCAAGGACTTATATACAGCTGAGGGAAGGTTGGCTTTCATCACCCGGTCATCAAAGACCATGCTGCCGAAATATTCCTGAACCAGTTTCATAATACGCACATCCTCTTTTACAAAAAAAATAAGGCAGGGGCGCTCTCCGGAGTACCCGCTGTCTGCACTCCCGGAAAGACGCCCTTGCCTTTACCGTGCCCCATTATACGTCAGTTGGGGCTGTTTGTCAACCCTGTTTTGCAATATTTTCTTTTGGCGTTTCATTTTTTTGAAAAAAATTCAAGTTTTTTTGGCAAGCCCTTGACATTCTGAAAGATAACGCATATAATAAATTCAAATGAGCAATGGCGTTCATTCCGGCCCAGGGAATTCCTGCGCCCGGGACGAGCGTTATTTTTTTGAAAATTTTTATTAAGGATATGGTACTATGGAAATCGAAGGTCAGGTCCGCATCCCCTCCGGCTGTGCCATCGCGGCCGTCATCTCGAAAGAGGGCCGCAGAATGCCCGGCAGTATAGTCTCAGAGGCCATGCGCCCCATGCACGAGCGCTCCAACGGCCTGGGCGGCGGCTTTGCCGGGTACGGCATCTATCCGGCTTACCGGGAATTCTACGCCATGCACATGTTCTTTGACTGCAGGGATACCCGCAAGTCCTGCGAGGCCTTTTTGAAAGAGCGCTTTGAGCTGGTCCAGTCAGAGCTGATTCCTACCAGAAAGATACCCTCTATCACCGGCGAGCCGATCATCTGGCGCTACTTCCTCTCTCCCTTTCCCTCCCTGCTGAGAAGCCTGCAGCTGGACGAGAAAGAGTTTGTGGCCCGAACCGTCATGAAAATAAACGCCGAAATAAAAGGAGCCTTTGTGTTCTCATCCGGAAAGAATATGGGGGCGTTCAAAGCCGTGGGCTATCCCGAGGACGTAGGGGAGTTCTATCGCTTAGAGGACTACGCCGGCTACGCCTGGTCCGCTCATGGGCGGTATCCTACCAATACCCCGGGCTGGTGGGGCGGTGCGCACCCCTTTACCCTGCTGGACTGGTCGGTGGTACACAACGGGGAGATTTCTTCTTATGACGCCAACCGGCGGTATATAGAGATGTTTGGTTATCAGTGTACATTGCAGACGGACACGGAAGTTATTACATATATAATGGACTACCTGCTGCGGGTACAGGGGTTGAGCCTTGAGGAGGCCGCGTCGGTGGTTGCCGCCCCCTTCTGGAGCACGATAGAGAGCAAAACGGAGCACAGAGAAAAGCATATTTATCTGCGCAGCATGTTTCCCAGCCTGCTTATTACCGGACCCTTTTCCATCGTATTGGGATTTACAGGCGGGCTGATGGCCCTGAATGACCGGCTAAAGCTGCGCTCCATGGTTGTAGGCGAAAAGGACGACAGGGTGTTCATCGCCAGCGAAGAGGCCGCAATCCGGATGATGGAGCCGGAGGCGGAGCATATCTGGGCTCCGGCGGGCGGCGAACCGGTTATTGTGAGAGTAAAGGAGGGGGCGTACTGATGGGCATAGACTTTATCTATCCGGAATATGAGGTCCGGCGGGATGCTGGCCGCTGCACAGGCTGCGGCGCCTGCATAAAACAGTGCTCCCATGAGGTATACGCCATAGACGGCAGAAGCGGAAGAATTACGGCTGACGACACAAAATGCGTCAATTGCCAGCGCTGTGCCAGCTTCTGTCCTGCCCGGGCGCTGAAAATTGTCCGTTCAGATTATGCCCCCATGGGCAACTCCAATTGGCGGCAGTCGGTGGTCCATGAAATCTATAAGCAGGCCAGGACAGGCGGCGTGCTGCTGTCCTCCATGGGCAGTCCTAAGGAAATCCCTGTGTATTGGGATAAACTCCTGCTCAATGCCTCCCAGGTGACAAACCCTCCCATCGACCCTTTACGCGAGCCTATGGAGACAAAGGTTTTCCTGGGCCAGCGGCCGGAACGGGTGGTAAGAAGGCCTGACGGAAGCCTGGATACCACGATGCCGCCCCTGTTGGAACTGTCCATGCCTGTGATGTTCTCCGCTATGAGCTACGGCTCCATCAGCTATAACGCCCATGCCGCCCTGGCAAGAGCCGCGGATGAGCTGGATATCCTATACAATACTGGCGAGGGCGGGCTGCATGAGGATTTCTACCGGTATGGGCCCAACACCATCGTGCAGGTGGCATCCGGACGGTTTGGGGTACATAAGGGATATTTGAACGCCGGGGCGGCCATTGAGATAAAGATGGGGCAGGGAGCAAAGCCGGGTATTGGGGGTCATCTGCCCGGCGGAAAAATTGTGGGAGACGTGGCCAGGACCCGTATGGTACCCGAGGGCTCCGACGCCATTTCTCCTGCGCCCCACCACGACATCTACTCTATTGAGGATTTGCGGCAGCTGGTGTTTTCCCTTAAGGAGGCCTCCGGGTATCAAAAGCCGGTCATCGTCAAGGTGGCGGCAGTGCATAATATTGCCGCCATAGCCAGCGGCATTGCCCGCAGCGGAGCAGACATTATCGCGATAGATGGTTTCCGGGGCGGCACCGGCGCGGCTCCCACCCGCATCCGGGACAATGTGGGCATCCCCATCGAGCTGGCCCTGGCGGCAGTTGACCAGCGCCTGCGGGACGAGGGTATCCGTGGGCAGGTAAGCCTGGTAGCCGGCGGCAGCATCCGCAGCGCCGCGGATGTGGTAAAGGCTGTGGCATTGGGGGCGGACGCCTGCTATATTGCCACAGCGGCTATGCTGGCCATGGGGTGCCATCTCTGCCACACCTGCCAAACCGGGCGCTGTGCCTGGGGCATTGCCACCCAAGAGCCGGAGTTGGTGAAACGCCTGGACCCGGATGCCGCGGCAAAAAGACTTATAAACCTGATGACAGCCTGGAGGCATGAGATGAAGGAGCTCATGGGGGGAATGGGGATCAACTCCATCGAAGCCCTTAGAGGCAACCGGCTTATGCTTCGGGGCATAGGACTCACCCAAAAGGAACTGGACATCTTAGGCATAAAACACGCGGGGGAATAACATGGAGACGATAAACATACAGGGCCTTGGATACCGTGAGATAAACGAGCGCCTGCGGAAAACCGCCGCCTACAGGCTTACCGGCTGCTGCGGGGAAAGGTTTCTTGGCGCCGGCATGGACGCCGGAGAACTGACAATAGAAGGCGTGCCCGGGAACGCTCTGGGGGCTTATCTCAACGGCGGAAGCATCACCGTATATGGTAACGCCCAAGACGCGGCGGGCGACACCATGAACGCCGGCGAGATCATCGTGCACGGCAGCATTGGGGACGCCGCGGGGTATGCCATGCGGGGCGGGCGCATATTGGTGAAGGGAGACGCTGGGTACCGGGCCGGAATCCATATGAAGGCTTATAAGGACAAGGTCCCAGTGATGATAATAGGCGGCAGAGCCGGGAGCTTTCTGGGAGAATACCAGGCCGGGGGGATTATTATTGTGCTGGCGCTGAACGGCGGCAGGCCGGTGGGTAACTTCCCCTGCACCGGAATGCACGGAGGAAAATTGCTGCTGCGGGGCTGCTGGGAGGATATCTCTTTCCCTGCCCAGGTGAGCGCGCAGCCGGCAGAGCGGGAGGAACTGGAGGAGGTGCGCGGGCAGCTGGAGGCCTTTTGCGTTGCCTTTGGGTATGATCTTTCCGAGGTGCTGAACAGCCCATTCACCTCTGTGACCCCGGACAACGGGAATCCTTACCGGCAGATGTATGTGATGAACTGAAAGGAGCGGCGACCATGAAATATACGCAAAACGAGGTCCTGCAGTATGTAAAGGAAGAGGATATTAAGTTTATCAGGCTGGCCTTCTGCGACGTATTTGGCCGGCAGAAGAATATCTCCATCCTGCCGGGGGAGCTGCCCAGGGCCCTTGCCCAGGGCATCCCCTTTGACGGCTCCGCCATTGCGGGCTTTGGGGACGAGGCCTATTCGGACCTGCTGCTGCACCCGGACCCAGATACCCTGACAGTGTTGCCCTGGCGGCCAGAGCACGGCAGAGTAGTGCGCATGTTCAGCAGCGTGAGCCTGTCCTGCGGAACAGACTTCCCCGGCGATACCCGGCGGCTTCTGCAAAGGGCAGTGGAAGCGGCGGAAAAGCTGGGGCGCGGCTTTTTCTTCGGGACCGAGCAGGAGTTCTACCTGTTCAACCTGGACCAGAATGGGCAGCCTACTTTGGAGCCCTACGACCAGGCGGGATATATGGACATTGCCCCCGAGGACCGGGGGGAGAACATCCGCCGGGAGATTTGCCTAACCCTGGAACAGATGGGCATTGCCCCGGAGAGCTCTTACCACAAAGAAGGGCCGGGCCAGAATGAAATAGATTTCCGCTACTCTGACCCCCTTACCGCTGCGGACAACGCCATGACTTTCAGGACGGTGGTGAAGACTGTAGCAAGGCGTAACGGTCTCTGGGCAGATTTTTCACCCAGGCCCCTCCCTGACTGGCCAGGAAACGGCTTTCATGTCAATATATCCGTGCGCTCAGAACACAGCGGCGACCTCTGTCATATAATTGCCGGAATACTGGAGAAGGCGCCGGAGATGACGGCCTTTCTGAATCCAGTGGAGAACTCATACGCCCGGTTTGGCAGGTTCAAAGCTCCCAGGTATATCTCCTGGTCCAGCGAAAACCGCTCTCAACTGGTGCGCATCCCCTCCGGTTCCGGGGAATACCGGCGTGCCGAACTGCGCTCCCCGGACCCTGAGGCCAATCCTTATCTGGCTTTGGCACTGATGATACAGGCGGGACTCTACGGCATCCGGCAGCGCTTGGACCTGCCTATGGTAGCGAACTTAAACCTGTACAAAGCGCCTCCCGAAGTACTTGCCCGGTACCGCCAACTACCGGAAAGTTTGCCGGAAGCCCAGCGTCTGGCCTGGCAGAGCGCGTTTATCCGGGAGCATATGCCTGCTTGTGTGCTGGAAAGCTTCTGCAAGCAGTAAGCCTTGAAAAAAGAGGGGAAATTATGGCACTGGAAGAGCAGGTCTATCGTATGCTGGTTATATCCGGCCAGGACAAATTCAACAGGGCGCTGGAAGATTTTTTACCCGGCGTATTCCGGGCCCATACCCGTTTCGCCGGAAGCATCAGCCAGGGGCGTAGAATGCTTGCTGAGCGGGTCTTTGATTTTGTGCTGGTGAACTCGCCCCTCCCGGACAGTGCTGGAATGGGATTTGCCGTGGATATTAGCGAATCACAGGAAAGGGTGGTGGTACTTATGGTCCGCGCAGAGCTGTACGGCGAGGCATATGCCAGAACCTCTATACACGGCGTATTTACACTGCAAAAACCCCTATCCAAGGGCGGCATGGACCAGGCTCTTAGATGGATGGTGAGCGCCCGGGAAAAGCTGCGGCAAGTGGAAAAGAAGACCCTTTCCCTGGAGGAGAAGATGGCGGAAATACGCTTGGTAAACCGAGCCAAGTGGATACTGATAGAGTCCTGCGGTATGGATGAACCTCAGGCCCACCGCCATATTGAGAAACTGGCAATGAACCATGGCGTTACAAAGGGACAGGCGGCTCAAATGGTCCTGGAAGGGGAGTTTGTATGAAAACACGGTTTTTACTTGGCCGGGACATCTCTCAATTCCCCGTATGCCCCCAGCGCAATGCGCCCTATAGATAACGGAATTGCTTAACCCCACTACTGGAAAACATTAGTCAAAAGCAAAATAACGAAAACCGAAAGGCTAGGGCCCTACCAGCTTGAACCGCCCCCGTCAAGAAGACAGAGAAAAATTTAAAGGAAGTTTATAGCGTAGCGGCGCTGTGGCAAAGAAAGATTCGGGTATGTACCACTGTTGATGTATTCAGGGCTTTTTGTCACCCTGTGATTCCCATTATACCGATTTTTTCCTGGCCCACAAGTACGCGCTTTTTTGTGGGGTAGTTACATAAAAGTAATCCACCCTCTTGACAGGGCGGGTTTGATACAATACAATTGGAGCGTAACATGATATTTTGAAGTATTGGAGACTGACATATGCTGACCAAAGAAGAACTCCCCCAGTGCCCAGTGGCCAGCTCATTGGAAACAAATGGAAACTTCTGATTATCCGCAACCTGCATATGCGCCCCTGGCGGTTCAACGAATTGCAGAAAAATTTGGAGGGAATCAGCCAGAAGGTGCTGACGGATTCCCTGCGTGCTTTGGAGTCGGACGGTCTTGTCACCCGTACGGTCTATGCAGAGGTTCCGCCCCGGGTAGAGTATGCGCTGAGCGAGTTGGGAGAGACCATGCGGCCTATTCTGGATGCTATGGAGCAGTGGGGGGCGGGGTATAAAGTGATGGCTGGGGAAAGGGGCTGACCCTATTCTTTGTTATGCGGCACAATTTTTGAGGTCGATTTTAGACTTGGCGCGAGGAATTTCCTCAAATCTTTTCTCCTTCTGACCCACACCCCGACCCACACGCGGAAAAACTGTGTGGAGACAGTGGAGCAGATAGGGCGAGAAACTTTCTGTATGTGTGCAGGAAAGCGCTAAAAACTGCCCGAAAGCGCTCAATGCACGCTCCCCACACTGTTTGTAATCAGCAGGTCAGGGGTTCGAGTCCGTTCACCAGCTCCAAATTGGGCGGTCCGGCCCGACAGGAAGGCCGGACAAGCCTTGTATAAAACTTCATAATTTATGGGGGAGTTCCCGAGTGGCCAAAGGGGGCAGACTGTAAATCTGTTGTCGACGACTTCAGTGGTTCGAATCCACTCTCCCCCACCAAGATAAGTTGACAGATCCATCCATTTGGTAGCCTGCCAACTTTTAATACATGGAACGCGATAAACTCGTTATACAGCAGTGGTTTCACTGTTGTATTTCTATTTTGGGAGATGATTTAAAATGAATGCAATTCAGAAAAGTGAAGCAATCAAAGCCGGTCTGCGGAAAGGCTTTCAGGATGGCAACTCCAAAATGGCAAAGCGTAAATGCTACGGGTATACGCTCAATTTCAACGGGGAGTTGAAAACAAATTCAGACGAAACCAAAGTGGTACGCTGGATATTTGAGCGTTACCTTGCTGGCGATAGCTTAGGCAAAATTACTGTCGGCTTAGAGCGACTGGGTATTCCCTCCCCCACCGGCAGACTCAAATGGAATAGAGAAGGAATCGATAAGCTGCTCTCCAATGAAAAATATACTGGACGAGTACTGCTCCAAAAAACAATCAGTACGGGCGCTGCACAGATCAAAAATGATGGCCTAGTGGATCGGTATCTCTTTGTCGGTACCCATGAGGCCATCATTTCTGATAAAGTGTTCAAAGCGGTTCAAGAAGAAAAAAAGAGGCGGAGCAAAGCCACTGGAAAATAAATTTGCAATCGGGCTGCCATTCTGATAAAATCAGAATAAGGAAAATTGTCGCAGAGGATGCTGGACGGCAAGAACCTATTTAGGTACTTGATATCATGGATACGCATTCTTTGGCAGAGAGGAACCTTTAGTTTTGCCGCTTTACTGTTATGTCAATACACGGCAGGATGAACAGAATGGTCGCATTAGACAGCAGGAACAAAGATACGCAAGTCATATCAAATAATCCGAACTGGAAAAATGTAGGTATTTTCTCTTAGTAGCTGAGGCTAGATTGTGTAATGACCCAATAATGATTACTGCAATTATGTTGTAGAGGCCTTAAATTCTCAATCGGTATTTGAGATTTTCCCAATCGACTCTGTGGATGCAAAATTGAATTGGAGATCTGATCGTATGAAAAATAGAGAACTGCATTCGGAATTCACTTTTCAAATTGAGCCAAAGCATTATTTTAAGCACAACTATTTAACATACTGCAATGATGTATTGGTAAGTATGTTAAAATATGCCGACGAAGAGAAATTGGCAAGTGTCAGCATTGATTTCGATAATGGCGAAAGTGTTGAACTTGAGCACAATGAAAATTGGCAGGAATGGCTTATAACACATGGACATCGTAAAGAAATGTATGCGGTATATTATAGGCACACTTTCTTTTCACTTGTCGCAGATTTTTGCAGCTATATTCTTGAATCAATAAACTGTGCTGCAAAAATGAAAGTTGCAATTTCCTATGCGTTATTACGAAAGCCTCTCAAAGATACTCTCGGCTATATTGAATGGCTGCGTGTTGATAGAAATGGCATACTTGATTTGCTTGAAAACGGAAAACCAGAGGATTTGATTATTACCAAAGAAATGGCCAGAAAACATACTTCAGTGATTGAAAGAAACTGCAAGATGAGCAGTTTTTTCGATTTTCGTTACAATAAGGCAAGCCAAACCAGTTTAGAGCATATATGGAACAATGCCAATCATTTGATAACCACTAGATATAAACTCTCCAAAACTGAGCCGGGCAACCTCAATTTTGTTTTTGCAGATGAAACTATTCTTAGAAGATTTTCAGATTACTACTATGTTACTGTCCCTGCTATTATGTCGTATGCAGTAAATTTGATTTGTGAAATGTTTGAAGAATTTGCGCCACTCAACAAGTACACTATTCTTATGAATAAGCTAAACCGTACACTGCGTTCATTGGAAATGCTTGAAACTATCTCCTTTGAAGATGTAAAAGAGATTTATTCGGGTGGCAGTGTACCAATAGTCTGCCCAAGATGCGGTCTGAAGATGAAAATGACAGATAAAAGAATGCAGAAATTTATTAGCAACAAATGCACTTGCAGTCGCTGCTTTAAAACCATAAAAACCGGAAGATATATTTTTGATTGGGAAAACGTTGATTTTGCTTTTATCGAATGACGTAATTATTGAACATGTTTTCTAGAGTGGTTATATCACTTAAAGAAAGTCAAGTACGCGCTAAAACTGCAAAATGGAGACATTGATTGGATAAAGAGTTCTTTGCGAGGGTTCAGATACTCACACTGATTTGGCAAAAATATCTTTTTGGTCGTGCGTTCACAAAGTCTGAGAAACCGCATGGTTGTGCGGTTTCTTTACTTTTTCTTGAGGTTGATGGTTTGGCTTTTACAGTGGCTTAGCACAGTGGGGCCTTGTTTCTGTGCTGTTTGCGTTTTGCATATTTTTCCGGATATTGCGGATATTTTCTCATCATCCTATTTGGCGTGGTGCAGTACTGATTTGGCCGTCGTCGGTTTTGACCCACACCCTGACCCACACGCGGAAATAAACGGAAACGGCTGGAAACTTCCGGGTAGAAAGTTCCAGCCGTTTTTCTCGTTTGACCCACACTCACATGA
>Ga0137308_101840_pt1 | contig 17595 bp, 24 predicted proteins | sample Inofrocosms_June_FD_97181 | JGI IMG/M metagenome (GOLD analysis project Ga0137308, IMG submission 97181) | Mouse cecal microbial communities from Vienna, Austria - N-Acetylneuraminic and N-Acetylglucosamine D2O microcosms_June | ecosystem: Host-associated > Mammals > Digestive system > Large... | reverse complement strand
GTTTGAGGAGGTGGAATGATGAACCATGCAATACAAGTTAGTAAGTTAAGGAAAAGCTATGGCAGCCATATTGTTCTTAAGGGACTTAATTTTCAAATCGAAAAAGGAGAAGTCACAGGGCAAAAAAGGCGTCTGCATCTTGCCCTTGCGCTTATCAGCAATCCAGATATTATTTTCCTCGATGAGCCGACTGCGGGACTTGATGTCGAGGGCAGGCTTTTGCTCCATGAGCAAATCCACAAGCTCAAATCACAAGGAAAAACAATTGTCTTGGCAAGCCATGATATGGCGGAGGTAGAAACCTTATGTGACCGTATTGCCATTTTAAATCACGGAAATATTGTTTTTTGCGGCACAGCTTCGGAACTTACAGACAAGATTGGAAAAAAATATTTTATCCATATCAAAACGCTGAGAGGGGACAGTACTTTTGAAACAGACAATATTGAAGATACTTTGATTTCTCTGCTTGGCGAGTTGAAACAAAAGGAAATTCACGTGTTAGATATTAAAGTTGACCGTGGCACACTGGAACAGCATTTTATGGAAATGACGAGGAGGGAAGCAGAATGAGTGGTTTTTTATATGGCGTTGCGTTACAGTTGAAATTGGATATACGAAGCAAATCTTTGTTAGTCACCTGCTATATCATTCCGCTTATATTCTTTCTTCTTATGGGCGGTATTTTCACTTCTGTTATGCCCGGTATGAGAAGTACGCTCAGCCAATCTATGATTGTGATGAGTGTTTCAATGGGGGCATTTATTGGACTGCCGCCATCGCTGATTGAAACTTATGGAAGTGACATAAACAAAATCTATAAAGCAAACGGAGTGCCTATCTATCTAGGCCTTGTTACAATGTTTCTTTCCACATTTATACATTTGATGATTGCCTGTGCTGTGATAGTACTGCTGTCTCCCGTGCTATTTGAAGCAGTTTTGCCAGCACAACTTCCGATTTTCTTTTTTGCACTTGCCATATATATTATTGTGTCATTAAGCATTGGAAGTATTTTAGGATTGATTATAAAAAATCAAGCGAAATTGACGATGACAGCGCAGTTAGTGTTTCTGCCTTCAATTATGCTTTCGGGGATTATGTTCCCTATTGATTTGTTACCCGATTTTCTTAAAATGACCGGGCGTATTTTCCCCGCTTCCTGTGGATACCGGTTGATGTTGGATAAGGGCTTTTGCCTTGAAAATCTGTGGTATCTAATCCTTGTCTTTTTTATGGCGGTAATTGTATGTGGAATACTTTTGAAGAAACAGAAATCAAAATAGTTGGGTGATAACCGTATGGATAAAAATGAATGGATACTTTGCCCCATTCGCGGCGGCAAAACCCGAGACAGAATCAGAGAAGATACGGTTTTAAAAAACTATCCTCTTTACTGTCCGAAATGCAAGCAGGAAGCCTAAATTGATGTAAAGAATTTACAAATAACAGCCATACAGAGCCAGACGCTTAAGACACAGAGCCAATGAACAAAAGCCAAGGGTATGTTTTTAAAGGCTACCCCGAAGCAATCACTAAATACATGTCCAGGGCAGAAAAAAATTAGGAATTCCAGAGGAAGCTATCTTGAGGATGGGGGATGGGAAACCGCCCATCCCCCATCCTCAAGATAGCTGTGTACCGCCATTCCATGATGGAAAAAGAAGAAACCGCGAAACGGGAAGCATCTGGCAGGTTGGAAAATCTCCTACTTAACCCCAAAACCCTATGACAAATTCCATGACAAAAAATGCTATTCCTACCCATCATATGGCATTGATACATGTGATAAAAGAAAGAATAAAAACAGCGGAAATCCTTGATTCCACAATGATTTCCGCCGTTTTTACTATTTATGCCATACTCGATGCGACAGGATTTGAACCTGCGGCCTCTGCGTCCCGAAATTTGAAAATGTTATTCTTCTACTCTTTGTAATGATAAAATCCCTTTATTTTTCAGTCTTTTCCCTCATTATGTTTTTTCTACCTCTTGCAATTTTGACTAACATTTTCCCATTTTGTTAGTCAAATATTAGTCATATCCCAGCAGCTTATTTATCCTCCCAAACGCTTTCATTAACGACGCATTATACATTGTTTCATATTCCTTTTGGAGCTGCCTGTATTCTTCCATCAGTGCATCATACTTTGCCCATCTCATATAGCGTGGCTTCGGGATATGCCATAAATCTTGTATGGGTAAATCAGGGTGGTCTACTTCCCAGTCAACATACTGTAACTTTTTCACCACAAGCCAGTACATTTTCCTCCGTATAAGGGAAAGACCGCTCCGCTGTTGGATTCCATAGTTGAGCCTGGCGCACTTCCGGCACTGGTACAGCCCGTCCTTCTTGTAGAGGTGCCTGACGCGCTTTTGGCGCTTAGGGCATAGGAAGTACAGCCTGTATGACAAACCGTCCACATTGGGCACTTTGGACAGCCCTAGAGGGTATTCCCGGCCGTTATGGCTTATTCTTGCCGTATCCTCCATAAGGTTATAATAAATCTTGCCGCCCATGACAGGATAATGGTATTCTCCATAATCTGATAGGCGTTCGAACCAGTCCGCATATTGAAGCAGTCTGAAACTGTCAATCCGGCAGTATTCCTCTACCCTGCCATGCGTCCTGTTATGCCCTCCGGAATTATAGTTGCCCATCCTGCCCCACTTCCTTCCCTGCCAGCATATCGTCCAGGATGGCAAGGGTGAACTTCCTGTATGCGTAGAAGCTGTTCCGGCAGCATGGCATCATTTCCGCTTCTCCAAGCTCCCACTTAACCGCCATCCTGTCAAACGACTTCCCTTCCATGATGGAAGAGACAATCCACTCCGCTATGCGCGGTTCTGCCTGTCTTGCCGCTTCCTGCACTAAGTCTACATACTTCCCTTCCCTGCATTCATTCAGCAATGCTTTTGCCCGGCCTGCTGTCAGGCCATATCCTGCATAGCTTTCCTGCATCCCATAGCCACCACGTTTCCTGCGCATCCCTATCCACTCCTATACAGAAATCCCCTGCCGCCGTATGGAAGCAGGGGGGAGATATCCACTTTGCTGCCTATGCTTTACTAGCTACCTTTGCCATTGCCGTTTGCTGTGCCTGGTAATAAATAGCTTTGGCCTTATTCTCCAGGATAAACGCATCATAGCAAATCCTGCCTTCCACCAGGGAACCGCTGATCCCTGGCGGGTCTGCATGAATCTTGTAATCCTCCAGCTTTGTCGGTGCAACCGTGGCGCATGGGTGGGCTATCATGAAGCCAAAGTCTGCCGGGAGCCGCGTTGCTGGTATTTTAATGACTGACAGGCCGTCAATCATGGCGATAACACCCTTAATCCGCAGTTCGTTGGCGATATCCGTTTCCATCACGATATCCCTGCATTTCTTCATCAAGACATACACATCCGGCGTAACCGTCAGATACCGCCCTGTTTCCGGCACTTCTGCGTTATCCAATGCATTGTTGCCCTTGATGATTTCATCATAGATATTTTCTGCTGTGATAGCAATTGCATCCGGCTTATGCCCTGCCCCAGCGCACATTACGCCATAGGTATATGCATCCACCTCGGGGATAACCACCTGACGCTGCTGCCTTGCCAGTGCGGACGCTGCTGCAAGCTGCTGCTTTGTTTCATCCTCATCCAGCTTATCAATCACAAACGTGAAGGAACGGTCTTTCTTAAGGGTAAACTCCTCTGTCGTTGCGTCCAAGTCCTCAACCGTGCCGTACCTGCTGCCTGTAAAGCCAGATGCAGGGTTGCGGTTATAATCGGCCATCTCACTTGTGCCGACCTTATACACCTTTACCGTATGCGCCCCTGTCCAGTCAAAATCATTGTTGGTAAGCAGGGATTTCTTACTCTCTGTTGTAAATAATTCATCCACATAGGGAAGAAACTGTGTTACTAAACTAATCGCCATAAATATTAATCTCCTTTACAAATTCATGGCCTGCCGAATCAAATCCGTACCTGCCCGCCGCGGTTCCGACTTGTCCGTGAACTTCGGGGCGGATGCCGCCGCTTTCATCCTCGCTTCCATCTCCAACTTTTCCGCTTCCGATGGCGTGCGCTCCTTAATCAGTCCGTCAATGATATCTAAGGCCTTGTTAAATGCTTCCTCACTGCTGCAGTTCAGCGCATCCAGAATGTTTTCCGGGTATCCCCTGTCAATCAGTTTCTGGCGGCTGTTCAATCTAAATTCACGCTGTAAAAGCTCCTGTTCCCTTTTGGTGATTTCCTCGGATGATTTCGCCCTGTCCTTTGCAAGCCTGTCCTGCACAATGCGGTTTACATCATCCTGCGTAAAAATTTTTCCCTCTATTCCCTGTCCGGCTGCCAAGTCTGCGTTCTGGTTCATATTTTCTGTATTCATGCTTATCCTCCTATTTTTACGCCATAGTAGGCTGTCTTCCGACAAACAGAAAAGGCATGAAAAGATTCCATTCCAAATGAAACCTTCCCACGCCTTGTGTATGGCTTCCGTCCAGCAGAACCGCTGTCCGGGGTACTCCAATATTCTGTTTGCCTTGTAGTTATTATAGCAGATTATGGGTGGCTTTGCAACGCTTATTTCGCGCGCGTAATCGTGTTCATAAACTCTTTCTTGCATCTGCTATACGTTCAGGTTTTGCCTAAATCAACGGCGAATTTACACTTTTTTGCGCATTTCCCTCTGGTATATTTACTTCCAGGTAGGCGCGTTTATATCGCCCATTTTCGCCCTTATCTTCCTTGCACGACTTAATTATCGGATTCAATAATTTAAGCACTGTATGGAGTTCCTGCGGCTCCTCGTAGCTTATTCTTATCTTTGTTGCCATCCTGTACCCTCATCATTCTTCAAATATTTGTCAATCACAAGAAGAACTTTACAGATAAAATCATGCGCGGATCTGCTCAAACCGCCTGCATACTTTAAGCACTCACTTTTAAACTGCTCCTGCTGCTCCGGTGTCTTTTTCCGTAAACCAACGGTAATCTCTGCAATATCCGGGATGCACTGATAAAACAAATCTAATTCTGTCATGCTTGCACCTCTTTTCCTCCTGTCAGCAGGGATACGGCGTACTGAAAACCGAAAATAAATCCTTGTTTCTCGTTTTCAGCTTTACAGTTGCAGATTTCATCTTCATATTTCCTGTAAAGTTCATCGCCCATTGTTTTTTCCAGTTTGTTACCTGCTTCTTTCACTTCTGGCAAATCCTTATAATATTCGTCCAGTAAATGCAGATTGTAATACAATTTTTCAAGATTGCTCATAATATCATTCTCCTTATACTTGAATTTCCCCGGAAAGCCGTGGTATTATGTACCTGTGATGTGTACGGCTCCGGCTGTGCCTGCCCCTGCCAGTGTTGGCGCACTGGCAAGGGCATTTTCATTTGCTTTCCAGCCTCCCGCGCCTTTCGAGGTAACGGTATATGATGGCGCACACCTGCCGGATAATCTGGCCGTCACCCTCTCCAAGCCGATCAATCAATGATGATAATGTTTCACTTCCCACTGCAATGCTCCTTTCTGCCCCCTATAGGTATTTGCGTGCCTATGGGACGTTTTAATATGTGCTGACATTGCCTGTGATACATAAAAACTGGTTTTTCCCATTTACGGAAATGCAGCCGTCAATGTTCTTGTCCAGGCTGTCCAGTGATACGGCAATCTCTGATAAGTTGCTGTTGATTCCTTCCAGTGCATCCACCAGACGGGTTAGCAATTCTTCGTTCATGTGTTCTCCTTTCCTGTCCACAATGTCCACATACTTTTTTCCAACAAACTATCCTTATATACATTACCCCTATTTTCTTTATATTTTTCTTTTCTTTATTATCTATTGTGGACTGTGGACAAATGGTAAAATATACTGAATTTATAAGGTTTTAGCATGTCCACAATGCTGTCAACAAACGCCGTCCACAACATTACTTAAAGGGCAAATCACACTCCATATCATCCATGCTTATTTGAGTGAATCCATCTGTGGACGAATCAGTGTGGACAATTTTGTCCCATGCACGCTGCTTTCCATATTTAGGAAATCTGACTTGTGTGTCGCTTGTCGGATGCTTCTCCCATCCAATAATTGACTTATTCATTATGGCACTAATCTCTCTCAATTCCCAAGGCTTTGGCTCCTGGAATTCATTCCTCAAGGCTTCCCTGTATATCATTATGGAACATACCGAATCATACTTACAGTTATCCAGCCAGTTTTGGATTATGCCGACTTTTGGGTCTTCCGGGGTAAACGACTGTTGTATTTCTGACAACGCATTTCTCAATTCCTTTGGGAATATCAAGGAATATTCTTTGCTTCTGTAAATCTCCATGGCTTCTGCCCATGCCTGTTCTATAAACGCCCTGGTTTCCTCTTCATTTTCCAGCGGATGAATCTCAGCCGCCTTCATATTGGTAAGCACGGGGATAAATCTTCGGTTCCCAGTCTTATCGTTCGGCAGGAAGTCAAGGTTGTTTGTTGTTCCAATAAAAACACACTGCCGGGGAAAATCATGGGGATATTTATCATAAGGCACTTTGTAGGTATCTTTCTGTCTGCTCAAAAACGCCTTTATCGCTTCAACTGTCTTTGTATTGGCAGTTGCAAGCATTTCTGAAAACTCAATGATCCAATGCCCCTGTAACTTACGGTACACATTTTCATCATCAAGATTTTTAATATCGTCCGTGAACCATTCATCTTTACACGCCAGCAGCCTTGCAATCGTAGACTTTCCGCCCCCCTGTTCATCTTCCACAAGGCACAGCATGGTTTCAAATTTTACGCTTGGATTATGCACCCTTTCAATGGCTCCAAGCATGGTCAGCTTCATAGCCTGTATCGTATAATCTGACTTTTCCGCTCCAAGGTATTTTGGGAGCAGATTCTCGATATACTTCTCCCCATTCCATTTTAGGCTTGCCAAATATTCCCGTACAGGATGGTAAGAATGCTGGTGTGCGATAATGTCAATCGCCCGTGGGATAGTCTTTTCATGCGCCAGTCCGTAAGTTGTTTCCAGATATAGCCGGATATTGTTCAAATCATTGTCAGACAGATTCACAGAGGACTGATTCCACCATGCCCCTAAAACTTCAATTCTGTCCGTCATTTCATTGTAACGGAACATTTCTTTCAAGCAGTTGTCATAATTAATAACAAGCACGCAATTTCCGATTGTCTGTTTTACTTTTCCGTTCTTGTCAACTGATAACCCAATACTTCTGACAGCTTCATCCACTGCTGTTTTCTGCTCACCATCTCCGACTCTGTTTCCTTCCGCTTCCGTTGCTCCCCACCTTCCTTCCGTCTTTTCTCCCATTGCTTTTCACATTCCAGCCGGTACCAGTGCGCCACAGGCCTAATCTCGGCTTTATAGGCCGCTTCATACTCTGTAACCCAATCATTGTAATACTGCCTTGCCCTGCTGCATCCGGCTTGTTCCAGAGCAGCTATCGCCTGTTCTGCAAACCCGGGGCAGCTAATCTCATTGGAGTATATGCTCCTAATGAACCCTTTCGTCAGGCGCATCCCCGGCCGGATGCCCGCAAGCAGTTCCTCTCTGGATGCCACCTAGTTGCCCTCAGGTTCCCCAGTATTCAGGTAATCCACCAGCCTGTCCCAGTTAAGCAGGTACTTGTTCCCTGCCCTGATATGCGCAATTTTGCCGTTAATGCACATCTTCCGCAGCCAGTCATAGCTTATCCCTGTCCGGCTGGATGCTTCCTTTAGTGTCACCATCTGTACTGTCTGTCCCATCTGATTTCCCTCCATTCTGCCGCGCTTTGCCAATCATACGCATAATCTCATTGTGGCGTTGCATGAACTCTTTGCTTCCTACGCCAAGCCGTTTTTCTTCTGCTTCTACCATTGCGTTAAGTTCTTCCTCCGTCATAAAGTTACCTCTGTACATTGATAGTAGGCCAACTTCCATTATTGTTTTCCAGCACGCTTGTAATCTTAATTCCCTTTTCCGGTTCTTCCGGAATCTGAATAATATCTTTCACATATTCCTGTGAAACCATAAGCGGCGTTTCCCCTTCTTCAAATTCAGGATTGTAAAACATATCAATGCCGATAGTTACATTATCAACCTGCCGTTCTAACTCTAGCATTATGCCGCTGTCCATGTGGTTGATTCCGATAAGAACCTTTGCTACCGTGAACCCCTCCATCATACTTTCATTTACCTCTGCATAATCTCTGAATACTTTCTTTGCCATTGTCTTTCTCTCCTTTCTTAGTCCTCCAAAATTTCAGTTACTTTTGTTTCCAATGCCTGTGCCAGCTTGCCAAGTGTCGCAATCTTACAGCCGCCAGCTTTCATAATGCGACGATACGAAGCATAGCTGATTCCGGCTTTACTGCATAAATCATAGGGATTCATACAGAGTTCTGCCATTCTCAACTGCACCTTGTTCTGGCTGATTTTTAAGTTAGTCATTACTGTTGCCATTTTGTCTTCCTCGCTTTCTTTAAAATAGTGTTTGACAGGACAAATTTGTTCTGCTATAATGCACATCATACAGAACAAATTTGTTCTTGTCAATACTTTTTTAGAACTTTTTTGTTCTCTACTTTTCAAAATATATTTGTTGTGTTATTCTTGTTATATGGAGGTAGCACAGCATGACAATAGGTGAAAACATAAAACGAATTCGACAAGAAAAGGGATTGACACAGAAACAGCTCGGTAATTTATGCAATCCCCCAATGGCTGATTCAGCTATAAGACGATATGAAGCTGGTAAGGCTAACCCCAAAACAGAAACACTCTGTAAAATAGCTGATGCTCTGGGCGTACCTGAATATGAATTAAGAGGGCTTGATGGCAGCATTCGTGTTAATTCAAATCCTGAAAGAGAAAAATTGGACGAAGAAGCACAAAAAATATTCATAAAGCAAATGTCTGGTGAAAAAATTACAGAAGAAGAATCTCAAAAAGTTTCTGATTATATTGAACGCGTAAAAGAAAGTTATGATAAACTTAACGAAAGTATAAAAGATTATATTAAAATAATTGGTAAGTATTTAAATGAAAATACTCAAATGCCTGAGGAAATCGCTCAAACCCTTAAAGAAAATCTTCAAAAGCTTACAGATTTAACACCTACCATGCCAGACTTTTATGAGAACTTAAACGATATTGGTCGGGAAAAAGCCGCGGAACAAATTGATATGCTAGCCAAAATCCCCGAATATCAAAAAGAACCAGACGAACCACCCCAAGACTAACCAAGCCACTTTTGGCTTCGGTTCTGTCCGAAAAATGGACAATCCAAAACTGGCGCATCCAATCAGATGCAGGGGTGCATCAAATTCGGCGCAGGGGTGCTGGTAATTATGGGGCAGGGGGCCTTAAATCAGGGCGTCTCCAAAATAGAGATACCTGGTAAAAGCCAAATGGCTCTAACCACGGACAAATGGCTGTCGTTGGCTCCATTCGCCCCATTCAGACGTTTTGTGCATCCATTGATAGAATTTTACCATCAATAGCCATTATGCCCGTATATGGGCGGCTGGGAGTGCCACAGGGCACAATTCAGCAGACCAGATTCTAAATCGGCAAATTCCTGCACCATGACAATATAATATGCTTAACCGGGGAGCTGGGGGACGCGCTTCTCACCCAATCCGAGACCTTGACGGAAAGGGTGGTGCTTATGGTTTCGTGGAACGACATTTTTACTTTTGTCATCATGCTGATGGCAATACTTACTTACATAGATAACCACAGACATAAGAAATAGCCGTCCTGTGCTCTGCAAAGTTTAGGAACGGCTATTCTTAGCTAATTACTTTATAACGCCGGGTCGGGTGAGTGGCTTCACCTTCCGGCTCCCTTGTTAAGCATATTATAAGCCATCCATGCAGGAATTTCAACCCCCAAATGAAAATGCCCCGGCACAGACAATACCGGAGCCTTTCAGATATACCATAAAGGATTATGATATACATACAACATTGAACAGATACAGTATATCACAGTCCTTTATAAAATGCACCCATTTTTAAGAAAGGACTGATAATATTATGGCAAGCATCAGGAAAAGAGGGAAAAGTTACCAGATAACCGTGAGCAATGGCAGGGACATCCATGACAGGCAGATTCTGGAAATGGCCACATGGACGCCAGACCCAAGCAAGACGGAGAAGCAGAACCAGAAGGCGTTAGATCGGTTCGCCATGGACTTTGAGGATAAGGTAAAAAGCGGGAAATACCTAAAAGGCGAAAAGATGACTTATAAGGAATATTCTGCATTATGGCTCTCTGAATATGCAGAAAAGCAGATGGAACGCACTTCCATTGAACGGTGTGAAAACTCCCTGAATAACATTATCCTGCCGGCAATCGGACATTTAAGGCTGTCAGAGATACAGCCGCTGCATTTAACCAGGCTGTACAGCGGGCTTGCGGAACACGGCTACACCAAGAATGGGAAACAGAAGCCATACAGCGCAAGGACTATTAAGCGTATCCACCAGATTATCAGCAGCAGCCTAAATACAGCCGTGTACTGGCAACTGATAGAAAGCAGCCCCTGCCAGCGCGTAAAGCCCCCTAAGGTAGAAAAACAGGCCGATGTGAAGCATTTTACCTTAGAGCAGGCAAAAGCCTTCCTTAACCAATTAGACACGCCCTATACAGTTGCCCATTGGGGACGTACAAAGAAGGACGGTTCTGAAAGCAGGAAACACTATGAGGAAAAAGAGATCCCCCTGCAGTTCAAAGTGCTTTTCCATCTGGCAGTCTTTGGGGGGTTCCGGCGCGGGGAACTGGCCGCATTAACTTGGGACGACATTGACTTCCAAAACCTCACCGTCACCATCAATAAGGCATCTGCCAGAACAAAGGATGGCATCATCACGAAAGCCCCCAAGACCTTTTCGTCCAACCGGACAGTGACACTCCCAGCCAGCACAATGAAGCTAATCCAAAAATATAAGGCAGAGCAGCAAAGATACCGCTTATCCCTAGGGACCTACTGGAAGGGCAGCAATTACCTGTTTATCCAAGACGATGGAAAACAGATGGACATATCAACACCTAATAAGGTCTTTAAAAAGGTTATCCGCATATACAACGAAACGCATGAGGATAAATTGCCGGAAATCACATTACATGGCCTGCGGCACACATCCGCAACACTTCTGATTGCCCAGAACGTGGACATAAAAACCGTTTCAAACCGCCTTGGACATTCGGAAACATCCACCACAATGGACATTTATGCCCATGCCCTGCAAAAGCAAGATGAACTTGCAGCAGAATCCCTGGGGGAATTATTTGCCACAAAAAAGCAAAAGAAGTGTTAGTCAATTGTTAGTCAAAGATAAGAAAAGCACTCCTTCACGGAGTGCTTCACTTTTGCCACAAGCCTTATTTTTACTGGCTTTTCGTTACTCGATGCGACAGGATTTGAACCTGCGACCTCTGCGTCCCGAACGCAGCGCTCTACCAAGCTGAGCCACGCATCGATATCACTATGGCATAATAACATATTTTTCAAAGTTTGTCAATAACACAATTTCCCAAAATTTCTAAAATTCCCCTCACTGGTAGCCATTACACCAACAATCCCTTGTATCACAACAGGTTCCCAGTCCATCCCCCCTGTTTCCATGCCGCATCACGGCAGGGAAAGGCAATCTCCCCATTTGCCCAGCCAGCTATTCTTTTTCCTCCATCACGCTCATATAAGCAGGGCGGATAATCTTATTCATCCCAATCAGTTCTTCCATCCGGTGGGCGCTCCACCCAACAATCCGGGCAATGGCAAAAATCGCGGTGTAAAGTTCCATCGGAATCCCCAGCATCTCATACACAAACCCGCTGTAGAAGTCCACATTGGGGCTTACACCCTTGAAAATCTTCCTTTTGCCTGCAATCAGCTTAGGCGCCAGTTCTTCTATGCTGTTATACAGGAACATTTCGTCCCCGCGGCCTTTAGCCCCAGCTAATTTTTCCACATAGCCCTTAAAGACGCGTTCCCTTGGGTCTGAAAGTGAATACACTGCATGGCCCATGCCATATATCAGGCCTTTATGGTCGAATGCTTCCCCTGCAAGGATTTTCGCAAGGTATGCTTCAATTTCCTCTTTGTCATGGATATCTTTAATATTCTCCCGGATATTTTCTATCATCTCCATTACTTTAATGTTGGCGCCGCCGTGCTTCGGCCCCTTCAGAGACGACATTGCCGCCGCAATGGAAGAATATGTGTCGGAACCGGAAGAAGTGACTACCCTTGTGGTAAATGTGGAGTTATTTCCGCCGCCATGTTCCATATGCAGCAGCAACGCAACATCCAGCACTTTCGCTTCCAGCGCACTATATTTTTTATCCGGCCGCAGCATCATCAGCAAGTTTTCCGCCGTAGAAAGCTCTGGTTCCGGACGGTGTATGTACATACTGTCGTCATTTTCATAATGGTTATAGGCATGGTAACCGTACACCGCAAGCATCGGGAAAATACTAATCAATTCAATGCACTGCCGCAGGCTATTGCTGATAACATCCGAAGAATTGACTTGGCTGTCATACGACGCCAGCGTCAGGATGCTCCTTGTCATGGAATTCATAATATCCTTTGTGGCGGCTTTCATAATTACGTCCCTTGTAAAATTCGTAGGAAGGGTCCTGCAGTTTGCCATGATTTTACAAAATTCCTTTAGTTCTTCTTCATTAGGCATTTCCCCGAACAGCAGGAGATAAGCGGTCTTTTCAAAACCAAACCCATTTTCCCCTACCTGCTTTACTAAGGTCTGCACATTATAGCCCCGGTACCATAGCTGGCCGTCACAAGGCGTTTTCACGCCGTTTACATCTGCAAAAGACACAATCTTTGAAATTGTCGTAAGCCCAGTCAGGACGCCTTTCCCATTCATGTCACGCAGCCCGCGGTTTACCCCGTATTCCTCAAACAGCGCATCGGAAATGCTGTCATTTTTCCTACAGGTTGCCTCTTGCTTCATGGCATAATCCATCAATTCGTTTTCATTTCTCATAGATCCGATCCCTCCTAAGCTTTAAAACCTTGGTTGATTGTTTAATTTTAAACTATTTTAGCACAAAAGCATACCACTGCCAACTGATTTTAGAAATATTTAAGAATTCCATAACGCTTCCCTGATATTCTGGCTAAAATTCCTTGAAACTTATAGCCGCAGGCCCTTTAGAAACTCTAAGAATTCCGTAACGCTTCCCTGATATTCCGGTTCACTTTTTTGGAAACCTGGAGCAGCACCCGCCGCTCCTCCTCCGTTACGCCATTTAATATCATGCTGTACATCTGCCCCCGCAATTCCGTAGCCCGCCCAATAATCCCCACCGCTTCCTCGGTCAGCACAAGGTGCACGCACCGCCGGTCCTCCTCGTCCTGCACGGTATGGATAAGCTGCTGCTTCACCATCCTGTCCACCGACTGGGAAATATGCCCTTTATTAAACAAATTCAAGCTGCAAATATCTTTTGATGTATTGTTTTCTCCGGATTTATAAAGAAAATACAGAATATCAATATCAATTTTCCGCAGATGGTATTCTTCACGCAATGATTCGATTTTCCGGTTGTATAATGTTTGAAATTGGGTTCCCTGCAGAAGTCCTTCCAGCATCCAGTCCATCGATCCTACCTCATAGTTTAATTTTAAACTAAATATACCACTTGTCCCTCAAAAAATCAAGTGGTATATTTATACAAAACTTAAAAATAATCTTCTGTTTTCTACAGATTCCTACACGGCTATCAAGTGTCCCGCAAACAGGCAAAAACCATTTTAGGCTTTACCAATTTCGGCGCCTGGAAGCAGAACGCAGATCATCAGCCGATTATTTTCATACTTAGCCGATATCGTCCCACCCATTTGCCCAACCAATGTTTTGGCTATTGCCAAGCCTAAACCTGTGGATTTCCTGGCAGCTTCAACCGTATAAAATCGGTCAAATAACTTTCCAACCTGCACTTCATTCAGGCTGGCCGCCGTATTTGTAAAAGTGATTTCCCCCGTTTCTGTCAGGGTAATATCTAAATCCCCGCTGCTATACTTCATTGCATTGTTCAAAAGGTTCGAAAATACACGGGCTAATAAGGACTGGTCAAGTACCCTGACAACATTTTCTTCCGGCATTTGTATCTTCGGGGTAATGTCCCTTTCCTTCAGCGCAAAATAGAAGGCGGCTATGCTTTCTTCTAAAACCCTATTTACTGCAACAGGTTTTTTGTCTGAATGCCTGCCTTCGGAAATGACAACTGAATAACGGAACAGTTCCCCCGTTAACTCAGCCATCACTTCTGCCCGGTTTCGGATTACCTGAATATAGCGTTTTACTGCTTCCGGCGTTTCTTCCTGTTCCAGTAAGTCCAAATACCCGCAGATAGCAGTCAGCGGCGTCCTTAAGTCGTGGGAAATATTTGTAATGGCATCTTTGAGTTCCATATCGCCCTGCTGGAAACGGTGCCTTTCTGCCCGCAGCTTACGAAGCCCTTTGTTTATGCTATTTGCTAAGTTACGCATATATCTGTCCCCTGAAGAACTATCAATCAGCGTATTGGTATCTGTTATGAGCCTGTCGGCAAAGGCATCTGCAATTTCCTTTGCGGCTTTTCGCAGGATATAAATTTTTATCAGCAAAGCAATGATGCCCACAGCCATAATGCCAATGGAAGCCCAGAACCATAGTTCCATTATAAACTCCTTACTTTAAGTCTTTTTTATGAAACAGCACAATACCAGAAGCGGTAAATACAAGGAAAATCCCCAAAGAATACACTGGCAATACCTTTAGGTCTGGCGCAGTCCTTCCTGCTAATTGAAACATTTGGCCTGCCGGGTTTAAATTGAGGAAAGCCTGATAAATTTCTTTTTCCATTTCGCTGGGATATTTGGGGTTTTTAATTTTTTCCGTTACTATTTCACCATTCCTTATGGAAGTGATTGGCGTATACTCTTGCGTCTGCAGTATTTTCAGGCAGGTAAGCGCCGCCATCATTAAGCTAAAAGCAAGCATTATACTAACGGTTGCTGTAACCGCCTTATTCTGAATGGCCATTGCTATAAAAGTAAATATGCTGGAATAGGCAACAATGGTTACAAATATACAGCCCAGCAGCATCAGCAGCTTGGAAATTGGAATTGTTATTGCGCCAAACAGCGGTATCCCAATGAAAGAAACAACTGCTGTAAATACCATATAGGAAAATAAGCTTGTAACCGTAATTATTACAAAATTAGATACATAAATATGAATTCTCCTGTGCCCAACGCTGATTTTATTCCGGATGGCGCCGTCAGAATATTCCACCCCTAAAAACAGGCTTGTAAATATGGCAATCACAACGCCTATTACCGTTGCATAGTTAAGCATTAATTGCTCTGCTTCTATGGTGTCCCCGTAATTTTTCATACTGCGGTATTGTGTATAAACCACAAACAGCGCAAGGCCAATGCTGAATGCCGTCAATATCCAAAATAATTTATTTTTCCTTAATCTCGTAAAGCCTGTATGTAACAATTTAACCATTCTTACCACCTCCAATAAGGCTAATATAGTAGCTTTCCAGGCTTTCGTCACGCTCCTGTACAGAAATTAGTTCGCAGTTTTCTTTTGCCAGTGCAGCCGCCATGCAGGATATGTTAACTTTAGCATATACATCGGCGGTTTCCTCCGTAATTATCTTATAATCAATTTGCATTTTATCAAGCACACAGGCAAGGGCTTTTGTATTGCTGACTTCCATACGGACACACTTTTTGCAGGCTGCTTCTAATTCTTCTGCACTCATTTCTTTTACAATGTGTCCATTGTCAATAAAGCCATAATGGGTTGCCAGCTTAGATAATTCGCCAAGAATATGGCTTGAAACCAAAACGGTAATCTGCCGCTCCCGGTTAAGCTTTAATATCAGTTCCCGAATATCAATGATGCCTTGTGGGTCAAGGCCATTGACAGGCTCGTCCAGAACCAAAAAATCAGGGTCGCCTGCAAGGGCAATCGCAATGCCTAATCTTTGGCGCATACCCAGGGAAAAGTGTTTCGCTTTCTTATTCCCTGTATTGCCAAGGCCAACTAACTGCAAAATTTCCGTTACCTCATCAAAGGACGGGAGCCCAAGGGTAAGGTATTGCTGTTTTAAGTTATCCTCCGCCGTCATATCAAGATAAATAGACGGCGTTTCCACAACAGACCCCATCCTCCTCCGGGACTTTACAATCTCCTTATCCGTATGTTCCCTTCCATACAGAGTATAACCGCCGGATGTCGGCTCCTGCAAACCGCAGATCAGGCGGATAAGCGTTGTTTTGCCAGCACCATTTTTTCCAATAAAGCCATATATCGCCCCTTTTGGAATGTTCATAGATAGTCCGTTTAACGCTTTGAAATGTTTATAATTTTTGCCCAAGGCGTTAGTCCTGAGAACATATTCCATCAAACTTACCTCCTTTATGTGATGCTGAAATTCTACCGGGAAATGGTAAAGAAACCAGTAAAGAAAACCGTAAAGAAATAGTAAAGATTCACTCTGCCCGCATTTTAAAGCCAATCCCCCAAACTGCTTCGATATAATCTTTGCCTGTTACTTCACGGAGCTTTTTCCGCAAATTGCTTATATGCATTTTAAGGGAACTTTCCGTGCAGTCCGGCGTATCCTCACTAATGCGGTCTAACAGAAGTGATTTTGTAACAACTTGTGTCTGATTCTGCATAAGCATTTTAAGAATAGCATATTCCGTCCTTGTCAGTTTTACCCCAGCTTTGTCCACAGCCACACTATGCGTATCCATATTAAGAATAATATCACCAAAAACCAAAGAAGGGCTTATGGGTGTATTTGCCGCATTGCGGAGGTGGACTGCAATTCTTGCTAAAAGCTCCTTAGTATGAAATGGCTTCGTTACATAATCAACCGCGCCGCCAAGCAGCAAATCCACCTTATCCTCAACTCCAACTTTAGCGCTGACTACAATAACAGGTATTCCCTTTATCTGCGGAAGTATTTCTTCGCCATTCAGCCCCGGCAGCATCAAATCCAGCAGCACCAGGTCTGTTTTTCCGCCAGCCAAAACAAACAGCGCCTCCGTCCCGGAATAGGCACGGAAAACGCCATACCCTTCTTTCGTGAGCGCTTCTTCAAGTACGTTCCCAATATGGACATCATCATCAATAATCAGAATATTTTTCATAATTACACCACCCCCATCCTGTTTTAATAGAAATAACCGTACTCCGGGACATGCCAGCCAGCCCTGCCAGTTGGCTTTGGGACAGCTTCTGCTTCGCCCTGCTTTTCTCCTTATCCACCCTTTCCTAAAAATAGAATAATTCTTCAAACTTTTTATCTAATGCGATGCATAGTACCAGTGCCAATTTAGCCGTTGGGTTAAACTGTCCTGTTTCAATAGAACTAATCGTGTTACGAGATACACCAACCAGTTCTGCCAGTTGACTTTGTGATAACTTCCTCTCTGCCCGTACTTCTTTGAGATTATTTTTTAATATAAGCTTGTCTTCCAAATCATCACCACCTTATAAGATCGTAGATGAAACAATACTGCATTTGTACTTTCCTGTTTCAAAACCTCTTTCTCATAAA
>Ga0137308_101838_pt1 | contig 17616 bp, 19 predicted proteins | sample Inofrocosms_June_FD_97181 | JGI IMG/M metagenome (GOLD analysis project Ga0137308, IMG submission 97181) | Mouse cecal microbial communities from Vienna, Austria - N-Acetylneuraminic and N-Acetylglucosamine D2O microcosms_June | ecosystem: Host-associated > Mammals > Digestive system > Large... | reverse complement strand
CTGTTTTTCTGTCGAAATCAAAGGCACCTCGGACATTTGTGTAACATTTGTAGTTTATGCTTATAGTAAATCAATATTGGGGGTGCGGACACATGAAAAAGATACTGCTGATCGATGACAGCGACACCTATATATGGCGCCTGCAAAAATATTTACAACGGCGAGGCTACCCGGTAGAAACGGCTTCCACACTGAAAGAAGCTCGGACAGCCATCCAAGAGGAAATGCCTCTGGTAATCTGCTGTGATCTCGACCTGCCGGACGGCACAGCAATGGAGCTGTTTCATGCGGCGCATGAGAAAAACGGCGCTGCGGAGTTATGACAGCTTTGCCGAGACTCGGCTTCCACTGAAAAAAGCAAGCCCATAAGCCCGTAGAGCATTTTTATGATTTTAAACAGCTTCCCCCGGTCGGCGGGGGTGTTCATGGTAACAAGAATGTCCGTAAGGTGGTTTATGGTGTCCATGTCGCCGCCTGTCGTCACCCAGACCATTTCCGCAAATGGCTGCGTGACTGCCCCGGCTACAAGGTTTATCTTATCCTTGCTGATTTCGCCGGACGGGGTTATAATACCCCTGTCTAAAAGTTCATTTTTCATGTCGTCCTCCTATAATTTGTGGTGCTAAAATGGTGCCCGGTCTTACAAAACCAACTTATACGGGGATATGGCATGATATAAAAGGATAAGCGGAAAACCTTGACTTTAAGCCATTCCTGCAAGATGTTATAAACAGTTACGGGAGCTTATAAGAAGCTTTTTCGGTTACTGTTCACTCGCTGTCGCCGCGAGGTGTTTTCACGCTGTTTCTGCGTGATAAACCCGAGACAGACATGCGCGAAATCGCTGTTTTGCGATTTCTGTGCATCGGTTACTGTGAACGGAGTGAACAGTAACCTTTTTCGCTATAAAATCAATAAAAAATTAAAATTTTTATTGCAAAGAGATTTTTGCTGTGTTATAATCAATTTCATTGAAGCCGCTAAGTGAAAAGCGGTACAGTAAGAGAAATATTATCCTGAGAGTAAGGAATGCCTGACAACTTCTGCTTTAACATTTTTGGTTGCATATCATACAATGGTAGAGTACTCGGCTGTTAACTGTGTTGTTGTAGGTTCGAGCCTTGCTCGGGGAGCATAGGACGTGGAAGTGCAGGAAGGAGCCGGGGAGCGCAGGATGGAGTTATCCGCAGCGGCAGCCCTATGTGCTTCCGGAGGGACGGCACAGGGGAAGCAGAGAAGACAAGGCTCCATGGTCAAGCGGTTAAGACATCGCCCTTTCACGGCGGTAACGCGGGTTCGATTCCCGTTGGAGTCATTTTTTAATTATTTGTGCATATAATTAAGTATAGCATTGTGATGGGTAAGGTTCTTGAATGCTTTTTGAATTATTTTGTATATATTTGGCGCAGTAGCCAAGCGGTAAGGCAATGGTCTGCAACACCAGTACGCACCGGTTCAAATCCGGTCTGCGCCTCTCAGAAACCCCGATTTTCCGGGGTTTTTTGTTATTTCCTTTTTTCTAGTCTCTCATTTAGACTTAGACAATGCAGGCAGCGATGTAAGTATTCATATAAAGGGCGGGAAAATGAATGTTATACTTTATGCGGGAATGTGTCCGGTGGAAGAATAGAGAAAAAGGTTAAGTCCTTGATTCATTATTATTATAGAGGTGATAGTTTGAGGTACTATATTGCGGATCTGCATTTTTTTCACGCTGCTATGAATGTCAACATGGATTGCCGTGGATTTGGCAGTGTGGAGGAAATGCATGAATATATGATTGAAAAGTGGAACGGTAAAGTTCGTCACAATGATGACGTAATTATTATCGGGGATTTGTCATGGGGAAAAGCGGAGGAAACGAATGCACTTTTGAAACGATTGAACGGCCGGTTATACCTTATTTCGGGGAATCATGATTACTTCATTACGAATAAAAAGACGGATATCCGACGTTTTCAATGGATTAAGCCATATGTAGAATTGTCCGATAATAAGCGCAAGGTGGTATTATGCCACTATCCCATTATGTGCTATAACGGACAATACCGTTTGGATAAGAACGGAAATCCTAAGACTTATATGCTTTACGGGCATGTTCATGACACCATAGACCAAAGACTAATAGACCGATATCAAGAGATAGTGCGTGGCACCATAACCAGAAACATGCAAGGGGAAATGCAGCAGATTCCTTGTAATATGATTAACTGCTTTTGCATGTATTCCGATTATGTGCCATTGACTTTAGACGAGTGGATAGAAGCCGATAAGAAAAGGAGGGGGTGAAGTCTTTAAATTTGTGAGAAGACTTCACCGATTGGTGCCTGAATCAGCAGATCCGCATGATTGTCCCTCGGGGTAGCGGATTTATTGATCACCACCAATTTGTCGCCTTGAAAATAGTCGATTAGCCCGGCGGCGGGATAAACGGCTAAGGAAGTTCCGCCGATAATGAGCACTTGAGCTTTTTGGATAAAACGCAAGGCAGAATTTATTGTTTTTTGGTTAAGTCCTTCCTCATACAAGACCACATCGGGTTTTACGGAACCGCCGCATTTTCTGCATTTAGGGATGCCGGAGGTTTCTTGTATGTATTTCACATCATGAAATTCACCACAGCTTTCACAGTAATTGCGCAGTACGGAACCGTGCAGTTCCAAAACATTTTTACTTCCTGCCGCCTGATGCAGTCCGTCAATATTTTGGGTAATAACGGCTCGGACTTTTCCTGTTTGTTCCAGCTCGGCCAGTTTCAGGTGGGCAGTGTTGGGTTTGGCATCCGGAAACAGCATTTTATTCCGGTAGAAACGGTAGAATTCTTCTCCGTAATGCCGGTAGAAGGTATGGCTTAAGATGGTCTCCGGCGGATAATCATACTGTTGGTGGTATAGACCGTCAACGCTTCTGAAATCCGGAATGCCGCTTTCCGTGGAGACTCCGGCACCGCCAAAGAAAACGATATTATCGTAGTTCTCAACAATTTTCTTTAGTTCATTGATAGTGTTTTGCAAATTTTCCATCATAACTCCTCTCCGGGATCGCTTTGCTCGTCAAATGGACGCATGAGAATCTGTTCAAGCAGGTTCGGCAGATGCTTATGTGTCCATTGACTCTGCTCCTTGCGGATATTAAACCATGATTACAGGTCAATCATGGCATGGATGGCCATACGGCCCCTTCCTGTCTTGAATATGGAATCATTATACCATGATTACCATAATCTACAGGGGATTTTCATTATTATATAAGAAAATCTTAAGAAACGGAGGGGTCAGCGCTATTGAGCAAATCTGACGAAATATGTTATAGTATATTTATGAAAAAAGGAAAAGAGCATCTCATACCATTGGAAAAAAGCAGAAGAGTGATCTATTTGGACAGGCGCGGAGCAGAGGTTAAAAATAAATTTATAACGGCTGTTTTCTTTGGCGTACTTGGAATATTCAGCTTAATTTATTTTATTTTTCAACTTTTTTTTGTAAATACAGGTTCCAATTTCTTTATGATTTGGAGTATATTAGCTGCCGGATGTGGGCTGCTTGCTTTTTTCCTGGCGCATAGGTCGTGGGTGGCGCGGATTCCGAGGTGGATCAGGAGAACTATAGGCTTTATATTCGTTATAGGCACATTGTTTTTTCTTGTGATTGAGGGATTGATTCTCAGCCGGTTTGCGGCGGTTCCAAAACCGGGAGCAGATGTATGTATCATCTTAGGAGCACAGATAAAGGAATCGGGACCCAGTGACGTACTGCAGAGGAGATTGGATAAAGCGGCGGAGTACCTCCGGAATAATCCGGACACATTGGTCATTGTTTCCGGAGGACAAGGGAATAATGAACCGATCAGCGAGGCGCAGGGAATGAGGGATTACCTGATTGCCAAAGGGATTGCGCAGGAGCGTATCGTTATGGAGGATGCATCCACAAATACATTGGAGAATCTGGTATATAGCGCAAGGCTGATTGATAAAACAAGGGACAATGTGGTAATCGTGACAAATAATTTTCATGTATTCCGCGCAATGTCCATTGCGAAGAAACAAGGGTACGGCACCGTTCAGGGGCTGGCTGCAAGTACCCACTGGGCGAATCTGCTGAACAATATGCTGCGGGAATTTTTCGGAGTGGTAAAAGACTTTCTTGCGGGTAATTTGTAGGGGGGCATTTTTGCAAAAACGGGAGAGGAAGTATAAACAATAAATATAGAAAGAGGTAGAACATGGAGATCAACGTTGGAGACATGTTGAAGTTAAAAAAGCAGCATCCTTGCGGAAGCAAAGAATGGGATGTCCTGAGAGTCGGTGCGGATTTCAGAATTAAGTGCAGAGGATGCGGACATCAGATCATGATAGCCAGAAAGCTATTGGAAAAAAATATAAAAGAAATATGTCCTGCCGAGTCTTAGAGCGTGTGTTTTTGTTTTGCGTTACAAATCCGAGACAGCCGTGCGCGAAATCGCTGCTGCAAATCTGAGACAGCCCTTCCCGCGAAGGCAAAATCGCGTCTCTATGCAATTTTGCGAGACATGCGGGCGCCAAAACGTATTCTTTCCGCGTTTTGTGTGCATCTTGTAACGGTTCAGTGACCTGTCTGAACTGTTACCCGATAATATATCGGTTTCGGAAAATAATGTGCAAAACACTTGAAATATATGAGGGTGTATGGTATCATATTTATTCGTGATGAATAATTTTCCTTGCGCGCATGTAATTGCGGGCCAGAGACCAAAAGGAGGTAACAAGCATGAATAAGTATGAATTAGCCGTTGTTGTTAGCGCTAAGATCGAAGATGAAGAGAGAGCTGCAGTTGTGGATAAGTGCAAGGCTCTTGTCGAGAGATTTGGCGGTACCATCACAGAAGTGGACGATTGGGGCAAGAAGAGACTTGCTTATGAAATCCAGAAGATGAAGGAAGCTTTCTACTATTTCATCAGATTCGATGCTGAGAGCACTGCCCCGGCAGAAATTGAGAGCCGTATTCGCATTATGGACAATGTAATCAGATACTTAATCGTTAAACAGGACGAGGCTTAATAGAAAGCGAGAAGAAATATGAATAAAGTAATTCTTATGGGACGTTTGACAAGAGACCCTGAAGTGAGATATTCACAAGGAGCCAGCCAGACCGCCGTAGCGCGTTATTCCGTTGCAGTGGACAGAAGATTTAAGCGTGAGGGCGAACCTGATGCGGATTTCTTTAACTGCACATCATTTGGGAAGCAGGCTGAATTTGTTGAGAGATATTTACACAAAGGTACGAAAGTGGTTCTCAGCGGAAGAGTTCAGAACGATAACTATACCAATAAGGACGGACAGATGGTGTACAGTGTCCGAATCATAGTAGAAGATATTGAGTTTGCCGAGAGTAAGAATGCATCCGGCGGAAACGACGGAGGTTACAATAACGGCGGATTTGGTAACGGCGGTTACAATAATGGCGGTTATAATAACGGAGGCGGTTTTGCAGGTGCAAACAACGCACCGGCGGCGTCCGGAGCCGGTGACGGTTTTATGAACATCCCTGACGGCATTGACGAAGAATTACCGTTTAACTAAGTGAATTTGAAGGATAGGAGGCATTGACATGGCTTACAATAAAGCAGAGAAACCCGATTCTCCCATGAGAAAAAAAGGCGGAGTCCGCAGAAGAAAAAAAGTCTGTGTATTCTGTGGTAAAGATAATGTGATTGATTACAAGGATACCAACAAGTTAAAGAGATATGTATCCGAGAGAGGAAAAATCCTTCCCCGCCGTATTACCGGCAATTGCGCAAAGCATCAGAGAGCGCTGACCGCAGCTATCAAGAGAGCGCGTCACGTTGCATTGATGCCTTATGTTCAGGATTAAATGAAATTCTGGTAAGGGAGCTCCGGCTGAAAAGCCGGAGCTTTTTGGCTCATTGTAACAGTTCAGACAAGGCACGGAACTGTCACGAGAATGCACATAAAACGCGGAAAGAATGCGTATTGGCGCCTGCATGTTCCGCAAAATTGCATGGGGATGTGATTTTGACTTCGGGAGACGGGCTGTCTGAACTATTACGGTTCAACGTTACTGTTCGCTCCGCGACCAGTAACGCATGCACAGAAACCGCAAAACAGCGGTTTCGCGCAGGCTGCCCTCGGGTTTGTCACGCAAAAACGCGTGAAAACACCTCGCGGTGGCGTGGGAGTGAAAAGTAACGGTTCAACAAAACATTTCGACATTCGACAAATTAAATTGTGGCATAGTCAACAAGAATATGATAAAATGAACGGTAGGGGCGGAGTATTTTGACTCTGCGCTGTGAGGTATACCGTATGAAGAAGAGAATTAAGTTAAAGGGCCGTATAAAAACATATATACAGTTTAGCATTTATCTTGGCATATTGATGATAGCTATAGATGCAGCCATGTTCCTGATAGACCTGCGGGCCGGAGCGTTGCTGTCCGGTTTTTGTGTTCTCTATTTTGCCATTACACTGTCTCGTTATTTTTACAATAAACCCATCATTATGAATGAGCTTATAAGCTTTGCCACGGAATACGGGCAGATACAGCGCAAGCTTTTGCGTGATATGGACTTGCCGTATGCGCTTTTGGATGATTCGGGAAAAGTCATTTGGACAAACATAGCTTTCGAGACAGTGGTACATCAGCCCAAGGGTTACAATAAGTCTATTACATCATTGTTTCCCACTATTACCAGAGACCGGCTTCCGGATGATATGGGAGTGGACGAGGCACAGTATGAGCTGGAATACGAGGGAAACGAATTTGTTGCCAAGTTTAAGAAAATATCTCTGAAAGAAATGGCGGAACACAGTGATATGATTGATGCCAAGGACTACAACGGCTATCTGATCGCACTGTATCTGTATGACGAGACGGCGCTTCACATTGCGCTGCAGGAAATAGATGACCAGAGTCTTGCAGTGGGAATGATTTATCTGGACAATTATGAGGAAGCGCTGGAGAGTGTGGAGGAAGTACGCCGCTCGCTGCTGATCGCTCTGATTGACCGTAAAGTGAATAAGTACATTTCCGCCCTTGACGGCATTAGCAAGAAGCTGGAGAAAGACAAGTATCTGGTGATTCTGCGAAAGAAAGCCATTACAAAGCTTCAGGAAACACGCTTTGACCTTTTAGAAGAAGTGAAGACGGTGAACATCGGAAACGAAATGGCCGTTACCATCAGTATCGGTGTGGGTCTGGACGGTCTGACCTACGCTCAGAATTATGAGTTTGCAAGAAATGCCATTGATTTGGCTCTCGGACGCGGCGGAGACCAAGCGGTTATCAAGACACCCGAGAGTATTACCTATTACGGCGGAAAGAGCCAGCAGGTGGAAAAGAATACCCGTGTGAAGGCTCGCGTAAAAGCACATGCCCTTCGGGAAATTATTACCGGCAAAGATATGGTGCTGGTAATGGGGCACCGGATGCCGGATGCAGACAGCTTTGGCGCCGTGGTGGGGATTTACCGGATTGCCCAGACGCTGGGGCGTAAGGTTCATATAGTTTTAAATGATATTACGCCGGCGATTCAGCCCATGGCAGACTTATTCCGAAATAATCCCGAATATGAAGAGGATATGATTATCGGGAATCAGCAGGCCATTGAAGCCGCAAACAGCAATGCGGTGTTGGTGGTGGTGGACGTGAATAAGCCCACGCTGACGGAATGCCCTGAGCTGCTGAGGTTCTGTAAATCGGTGGTAGTGTTGGATCATCACAGGCAGGGAACGGAGACTATCGAGAATGCAACCCTTTCCTATGTGGAGCCATATGCTTCTTCGGCCTGTGAGATGGTTTCCGAGATATTGCAGTATACCTATGACAATATTAAGATTCATCCGGAAGAGGCAGACTGCATGTATTCCGGCATTATGATTGATACCAATAATTTTATGACTAAGACAGGGGTTCGCACCTTTGAGGCTGCCGCTTTCCTGCGGCGTAACGGTGCGGATGTGACTCGTGTCCGAAAGCTGTTCCGGGAGGATGCCTTGGAATATAAGGCCAAGGCGGATGCCGTCAGTCAGGCAGAAATATATAAGCAGAGCTTTGCCATTTCCATCTGTTCCGCGGATGATCTGCCAAGCCCCACCGTAATCGGCGCTCAGGCGGCAAATGAACTTTTGAACATTAAGGGGATTAAAGCCAGCTTCGTACTGACGGATTATCAAGGGAAAATATACGTCAGCGCCAGATCAATTGACGAAGTGAATGTGCAGATCATCATGGAGCGCATGGGCGGCGGCGGCCATATGAATATAGCGGCCTGCCAAATGGAGGGCGTGGGTATTATTGAAGCTATCGGCGCTTTGAAGCATACCATTGATTCCATGTTGGAGAATCGGGAGATATAGCGGAGTATAGTTGATATACACAAAAGCGGATTGTGAAGAAACCAACAAGATAAAGGATGCTGCAGAAACAAACGACAGAAATTTACAGGATATAGAAAGGGGTTTGATTGCATGAAGATTATTTTACTACAGGATGAGAAAAAGCTTGGCAAAAAGGGTGATGTAATAGAAGTCAGTGAAGGATATGCCAGAAATTTTATTCTTCCTAAGAAGATTGGTGTGGAGGCTACCCCTAAAAATATGAATGATTTGAAGCTGCAGAAGGCAAACAGTGATAAAATTGCTCAGGAGCAGCTGGATGCGGCAAAGGAGATGGCTGCAAGGCTGGGGGACAAGCAGGTGGTGGTTAAGATTAAGGCAGGAGAGGGAGGCAGAGCTTTCGGCTCGGTATCTTCCAAGGAAATCGCAGCCGCTTGTAAGGAACAGCACAATATAGAGATAGATAAAAAGAAAATTCAGCTGCCGGAGAGCCTGAAGAACTTCGGCTCCTATGAGGTTGCCGTAAAGCTTCACCCTCAGGTCACGGGGAAGCTTACGGTTAAGGTATTGGAGGCATAACCGGATACCCGCAGCAGAGTTGGCGGATCCGCATACATGCTCATAACGCAGGGAAATAAGCAGAGGATACGACAGATGCCGGCAATGGAAGAAAATGTATTAAAGAGAATATTGCCACACAGTGTGGAGGCGGAGCAGTCTGTTATCGGCTCCATGATTATGGATAAGGAAGCTATTGTAGTGGCATCCGAGCTGATTACGGGAGAAGACTTCTATAATAGGCAGTATGGTATACTCTTTGAGACCATGGTGGAGCTGCATGACAGTGACAGCCCTGTAGATCTGGTAACACTGCAAAATAAGCTGAAAGAAAAAGATGTGCCACCGGAAGTCAGCAGTTTGGAATTTGTACGAGATTTAATTACGGCGGTTCCTACTTCGGCGAATATAAAATATTATGCCAATATCGTGGCGGAGAAGTCTACACTTCGTAAACTGATTCGCTTAAATGAAGAAATAGCAAATACCTGTTACGCGGGAAAAGAAAGTCTGGAATTTATCTTGGAGGACACGGAAAAGAGAGTGTTCCAGCTGGTTCAAAAGCGTACTACGGATAATTTCGTACCGGTTCGCCAGATTGTCATGAATGCTATGGACAAGATTGAGATAGCGGCAAAAAATAAAGGGAGCGTCACAGGTATTCCCACGGGATTTATTGATTTGGATTACCGCACGGCCGGAATGCAGCCCTCAGACCTGATTCTGGTGGCAGCCCGTCCGTCTATGGGAAAGACTGCTTTTGAGCTGAATCTGGCTCAATATATGGCCTTTAAAAAGGATTTGACGGTGGCGCTGTTCAGTCTGGAGATGAGTAAGGAGCAGCTGGTAAACCGTATGTTTTCCTTAGAGTCTAACGTGGATGCCCAAAAGCTTCGTACCGGCCAGCTGAACGATCAGGAGTGGGAGCGTCTGATAGAAAGTGCAGGAACCATCGGCAAGTCCAAGTTGATTATAGATGACACTCCCGGTATTTCCATTGCGGAACTCCGCTCCAAGTGCAGGAAATACAAGCTGGAATATGATCTTTCCATTATTATGATTGATTATTTGCAGCTCATGTCGGGAAGCGGCCGAAACGAATCCAGACAGCAGGAAATTTCGGATATCTCCCGGTCTTTAAAGGCTCTTGCCAGAGAGCTGAATGTCCCCGTCATAGCGCTTTCACAGCTGTCCCGAGCCGTGGAGCAGAGACCCGATCACAGACCCATGCTTTCGGATCTGCGTGAGTCCGGAGCCATAGAGCAGGATGCGGACGTGGTAATGTTTTTATATCGTGATGATTATTACAATCATGATACGGACAAGAAGGGGATTTCGGAGATCATCATTGCAAAGCAGAGAAACGGCCCTATCGGAACAGTGGAGCTGGCATGGCTGCCTGAATACACTAAGTTCGCTAATTTAGAGCATTCCAATAAAAAATACGAGTAACCTACGAAAGAGAATGAACAATTGAGATTGTTGGTTCTCTTTCTTTTTTTTACACAAGGGTGTCATGACAAGCATGTCATCCGCTATTTCAGAAAGGAGATAGTATGAATAATTATCTATTTATTTCAGACGCAGCAAAAGAAGTGAAGGTAGAAAGCCATGTATTGCGTTATTGGGAGGAGGAGCTGCACCTTCCGATTAAACGAAACGAGCTGGGACACCGCTATTACACGGAGGAGGATGTAGAACGTTTTAAACAGATTAAGGGAATGAAAGAAAGGGGACTTCAGTTGAAGGCGATTAAAATGATTCTGAAGGATGGAAAATTGGACATGCTTGTGCCCAAAGAAAAAGGCGGTCAGGATACGGAACCGGGAGAATCGGAAGACAGCAGACAGGATACCGTACAGGAAGCGGAGCCGGATGTAAGGCAGGTAACTAGGCAAAATTACATACAGGGTGCGGAGCAGAACCGGGCGAAGAGCATGAATCAGGATATAATGCGAACTACCATGCAGAATATGGGACAAGCCCAGATGCGGACGGCAGGAAGAAGCGCCATGTCTGGCAATATAGCTATTGATGTGGTGGAACAAAAGGAAACGGCAGTATCGGCATCGGACAGCAAGGAGGAGAAATCCAGACGCCTCCAATGGCTGCTGCAGCAGCTCATCCGCGAGACTCTTCAGGAAAATAACAGCGAGCTGTGCCGGGAAATCAAAGAAAGTGTGGTAAAAGAACTGGATTATCAATTCAGGATGCAGGAGGAGAGGGAGGAAGCGCGGGATAAGCTTTTGGAGGAGCGCAGTGAAGAATACTATCAGAGAATGGATGAATTACTGCGCAAAAAGGCTAAGAAGAGAGGGCTGCGGGTCAAAGCCGCCGATAAGGGAAAGACCGGTGACAAAGCAAAGACCGGCAAAAAGAACAAGGCCGATGATAAAAATAAAACGTTAGATAAGACAGAGGCGGAAATCGACAAAGAAATTTTGGAACTGGCTATGGAGAGTATTCCCGGAGATAATCTATTTGATACGAAATCCAAGGATGATTCTGCCAAAAAGGCGGAAAAAAAGAAAAGGCACTTCTTTTTTTGAAGTGCCTTTCAAGGTTTATTTCATATGTTTATTCCGGAATTTCCGCAGTACCGCACATTTCATTAAGCTTGGGAAATTGCACCGGTAGGGCATGCACCTGCACAGGAACCGCAGTCAATGCACTTTTCGGGATCAATTTCAAATTTGCCGTCCCCCATGCTGATAGCGCCTACAGGACACTGAGCCTCACATGCGCCGCAAGCTACACAAGCATCACCAATTGAATATGCCATAATAATATCCTCCTTAATGTCTGATAGAAATTTATCAATAACTGTATCTATTGTAATATAAAAGGTGTGAAATTACAAGACTTATTTCAGCTCCGCCCGCCTTTTCTTAATGCCGTTTAAAATAACCTGCTTTTTGTCCAAGAGAACATTTTTGTCCATGGCGGGGACGCCTGCCAGCTTATACTCCATACCGAGCTTCTCATATTTTGCCTCTCCCATGGTGTGGTAAGGAAGTACGTCAAGTGCTTTTAAATTGTTGAATTGTCCTATAAAGTATCCCAGATCAAAGAGGTATTTGTCATCGTCCGTTATTCCGGGAACTACCACATGGCGGATCCACATATCTACCTGTTTCTCGTTAAGATATTCCGCAAATTTCAAGATATTTGTGTTGGACTGCTGTGTCAAATCCTTATGTTTTTCCGGATCAATGTGTTTGATATCCAGCATTACAAGGTCGGTAAGCTCCATAAGCTTGTCCAGCTTTTCACGTTGGGCGGCATTCTCCGGATTGTAGGCAATACCGGAAGAATCAATGCAGGTGTGAATATTGCGTTTCTTTGCCAGAGTGAACAAATCAATTAAAAAATCTATCTGCATCAGCGGTTCTCCGCCGGTAACGGTAAGTCCGCCGCCGTTGACATAAAAAGCGCTGTTTCTTTCGTACTGTTCGATAATGTAAGAGGGCTCCATCAGAGTGCCGCCGTTCATTTCCCAAGTGTCCGGGTTATGGCAATAGGCACAGCGCATGGGGCATCCTTGTACAAATACGACAAATCTCGTTCCGGGGCCGTCTACGGTGCCGAAACTTTCCAATGAATGAATTCTGCCTTGCATAAATAGCATCTCCTTCCAGAATTGTGCTGCCATATGTCCGGTGTATTCACCGCATATGGTTGAAAGAGCCGTTTGGCCGCTTTCTGTCTTGCATACGGATTTATTATACCAGAAACCTTATAAAATGAAAAGTCTTTCGGAGACTTGCATAAATTTTCGGCCTGCAAGGCGTTACTGTTTACTCGCTGTCGCCGCGAGGTGTTTTCACGCTGTTTCTGCGTGATAAACCCGAGACAGACATGCGCGAAATCGCTGTTTTGCGATTTCTGTGCATAGGTTGCTGTGAACGAAGTGAACAGTAACTGCAAGGCGGAGGAGGGAGGCGATGCGGCGGCATCGTCTCACCGGCGACAACGATGCGGACAGGAATAGAGATGCGGGGAATCGCTGTTCAGCGGTTTTGGTGTAAATGCCGCTGTGAACGGAATGGGGAGTAACGCGGTGAATTGTATAGATGAATGGTCTTGGAGATAAGGCGGTATAGCGGTAAAAGACGGAATGTTACAGGTCTTCTTCCGGTTTATGGTATACTTTAATAGGAGTAGAATCGGTAGAATGGTGAGTCTACCGCAGGTCGGTGGTATTCTGCCATAGAAAATGATAGAGTGGCTCTAAGGAGGTAGCTATGTTGAATCAAGAGAAAACAGGTAAATATATTGCCGAGAAAAGAAAGCAAATGGGAATGACACAAAAACAGCTTGCAGAACAGGTGGGGATAACGGACAAAGCCGTTTCCAAATGGGAGAGGGGAAAGAGTATTCCGGACAGTATGGTCATGGAAGAATTGTGCAGAACTCTTCAAATCACTATGAATGAATTCTTCTCCGGAGAGGATATACAGGAGGAATACTATTCCGACCGGGCAGAAGAAAATATTAGAGATCTCATGGAAGAGAGCAGCGAGCAGAAAAAGAGTTCCAAGATTGTGGTGATATGTCTGGCAGCAGGTTTTGCCGCAATTCTTATCGGGTTATATGCCACATCCATGTATTTTTATGGGCTGAGTGATATCATTGCCTTTATTGATATTCCTTCGCTTTTCTTCATTATAGGAATCGTATTGGTCATTTTGGTTTTGGTCGGAGCCGTGATTCCTTTTGTAAAGGCATTTATTATTTGCTTTGGAAAGGCAGAGGCGGGGGAAGAGCAGCTTCGCGGGTCGGCGGGAGCAGTGAAAATTACGCTCGTTTTAAATCTTCTGGTAGGGGCATTCATTTTCGTAGGGCAGGTGATACTTATGCTTTCCACGGCATCGGAAACGGAAGAGGTCTATAGGAAACTTTCCGTTCAGCTGGTCACAATTTGGTACAGTGTTCTTTTAGATTTGTTGTTGATTCCTGTGCTTTACCGTCTGCAGCGGAAAGTGTGAACGGAATGAAGATTTTCTAAGGTTGGAAAGAGGGTGTGTAAACACCCCCTCTTTGTACCCAACCTAAGAAAATCTAAATCATTCCGGGAAGAACGCAAGAGCAGCGTTCTTCCGGCCTTGCACCAGTTCATAAATTGTTTGTGCCGCCGATGGCGGCATGTCTGGAAGTGTGAAAGGAATGAAGTTTCTCTAAGGTTGGAAAGAGGGTGTGTAAACACCCCCTCTTTGTACCCAACCTAAGAGAAACTAAGTCATTCCTCGAAGAATCGCTGGCGCGATTCTTCTTGCCTTGCACCGATTCATTGATTGTTTGTGCCGGCTGCGTCGGCATGTCTGATAAGGTTGAATAAAAAGCGTATTCAATTATTGAATAGAGTGCGCGCCATAGCGCGCAGGTGGGGATAAGGTTGAATAAAAAGCGTATTCAACTATTGAATAGAGTGCGCGCCGCAGCGCGCAGGTGGGTATAAGAATGAGAAAAGAAGCGTTGTTTTTAAAGTTATATCGAAAGAAAATGCCGGAAAATATCATTATATTTTTGCTGTTTACTTTATTGGCAGCCGCTATTTCCATGGTTTTATTTGTTCAGAAAAATAATACATATTTGTTCCAAAGCCAAATGGAACAGGCAGGATTTGCAGATCATGTGGAGTTTGCATATCAGAGTGCGGAGAATATTCTCGGAATCATTGCAGCGGCGGCTGTTTTCATAGGGGCAGCAGGAGGGGTGATTCTTATCGGATTTCGGAACAAAGCTTCCGAGAAGTCCATTGTCATGATGCACATTTTCGGAATGGGGAAAAAGGATTTGGCAGTGAAGGCATTGCTGGATGCGGCCGTCTATGCGTTTATGTCATCTCTTTCGGGCTATGTGGGAGGATATCTGCTGTTTTTGCACTTTGCGCTAAAGATTTTAAAGACGGAGATTTCCTTGACTTTTTTTTCTACCTCCGGGGTTACGGTATTTTGTACGACTCTTGGGCTGATAGCATTTCTGCTTTTTTTCGGTAATTTATCTATTGATTTCAGGATGGCGGAAAAACCCGCTGTGGAGGCTCTGTACCAAAGAAAGGGACGAGGGGAAGGGCATGGCGCCCGGTATGTATTGGCGGCAGAGCTGTGTGGAATCTTGTTGTTTTCCCTTCTGGTGTTTCATGTGAAAAAGAAGCATTTATTTGTCATAGGATTGCTGGCCGGTCTTCTGTCTGCTTTCTTATTTGCGGTGTTTCATTTCATTTTTGGCGTATATACCAAAAAGCATAGAAAAAATAAGAAAATATGTAGTGTAATAGATCTGAGCTTTTGCTTTTTGTGCAGCAGGAATCAACGGGATGCGTTATTGTCCATTGTAATATCAATCGGCACGATCTTTCTTTGCTTTGCGGCAAATGTGGGATTTAACATCGGTGACATGCTGCGCAGCGCATATCGGGATAATATGGGATATACGGCGCTGATCCGTGTAGATGAATTTGAGCAGAAGGAACAAGTAAAAAGCTGTCTGGATGAACAAGGTATTCCGTATACTTTCGGGTATTCCAAGTTAATGAATTACTCACAGCTATATCATATGGATGGCGAAGAGGGAAAATTCCGGGCGCTGGTTATTGAGAAGCAGACAGACAATAATCTGCATTTTTATGTACCGGAAAACAGTATTCTCGTGGAAAACTATTTTGCGTCCCGCTGTAATATCGAGGAGGGCAAAAAAACAGATTCATTTGGCAGTAGTGTGGAATGTATCGGCTATCTGACGGACAATCAGTATCTGAGTCTGGTCAATTACAATTTTATTATAAATAAAGCAGACTGGAATTTAGACATTGATGACTCATGGAGCGCTGTTTTTTTGACGGACTTATCTGCGGGAAAAGAGCAGGAAGTAGAAAAAATGCTGGAGGGTCTGCCCTGTCATATGGAATCGGCATCCAAATTGATTGATGAGTTAAAGCAGATGATGTCGGATTATCTGGATATCCTGATTTTGGTGGCGGGAATGATTATGCTGGTGACTTCCGCAATATTTTATACGGTGATCCGAAGTGATCTGACAGGCAGGCGAACCGAAATGTACCTTTATAGAGTGTTCGGGGCGTCCTTTGCCAAAGCGCAGAAGGTTATATTTTATGAATATATGATGATAGCTTTTATTTCATCTTTTGCAGTGTCCTTCACCGTTATGGTTTGCGGCGAGATATATTTTTACTTTGGGCTGAGAAAGCATTTTCCGATGTCCCTCCCTATTACGGCGGCGACAACATTGTCAGCGGTTATTTTTATAGTTTTGTGTTGTCAGGCGGCGGGATTGTCAAACGCGAGAAGTGCAAGGGTGGAGGTAATCAGGGACGAATAAGGACAAAACGGATAGAATTGGGAAAGGATGTGGTTTTTTGCAAAAAATAATAGAAATAAATCATGTGGGCAAAGTAATAGAGAATGACCGGCAGAGGAATATTATATTGAAAGACATCTGTTTTTCTCTGGAGGAGGGGACGGTTACGGCCATCGTGGGCAAAAGCGGGTGCGGGAAGAGCACATTATTGTCTATTATAAGCGGAATTGATGCGCCTACCAGCGGATCGGTGAAACTGTTGGGAAAGGATTTTTACAAGATGAATACAGCCGGACAGGAACAATTCCGCAATGAGAACATCGGCATTCTTTTCCAAAATTATCATTTGATTCCGGAATTGACATGCGAAGAGAATATCAGAATGCCCCTCTGTTTTTCAAAGAAAAGCAAAACCAATGAAAAGAAATTGGATCAATGGATACAGGGGGTGGGTCTGGCTCAGAAGAAAAAGCTGTTTCCCAACCAAATGTCGGGAGGAGAACAGCAGAGAACAGCCATTGTCAGGGCAATCGTAAATAATCCTCAAATGTTATTTGCAGACGAACCCACCGGGGCGTTAGATTCGAAAACCGGGGACAGTATTATAAAGTTCTTGCTTCAGTATGCGCATAATGCAAATAAGACGATACTGCTTGTGACCCATGACAAGGATATTGCGGCACAATGTGACAGAGTGATTGAAATGGCTGACGGGAGGATTGTGTCGGCATAAGGGATCTGCCGTGGCAAAAACAAAAAGAAAAACGAAAACTGATAACCAATGTTTTTTGAGGGTGAAAAGCGCCGCAGGCGGCGCTTTTTTGTGCGGAAATAACCGTCCGGAGGTAATCATGGACAATTTTTTGCAAATATGCTACTCTATAATAGTATTTAATAAATATGATTGCGATAAAAAAAGCGCTGCGTCCCGCGAAACAGGCATTGAACGAATTAAATGCGACATTTGCGAAAGCCGTATGTGAAGCCGCTTCCGGAGTATTGATTCTGCCGGAAACGGAAAATCAGCCTTTTATGCCGGATCAGGAATCATTGTTCATGGAAATACGGAAACATTTTATTCAGGCACTGGGTGAAATGAAGGTGTTATCTTACGAAAGACTGAAAAGGGTCTTTTTTCCCGTCACGGTACAGACGACAAAGCAGCAAACAACACAAACGCCAGACCGTCAGACATTACAAACAGAAGAACAGCAGACAACACAAGCATCGGATAAAACAGATGTGCCGCCTGTAGTACAACAGCCGACATATTCCATAGATTTTAACGGACTACGACTGACAACGGAATCGGTTTCTTTGACGATAAAAAGTATTATAAAGATGATATAATGAGGGAGGAACAGAAAGGAAGGTGGCAGTGCATGATACATGCAGAGATCGCAAT
>Ga0137308_101836_pt1 | contig 17619 bp, 12 predicted proteins | sample Inofrocosms_June_FD_97181 | JGI IMG/M metagenome (GOLD analysis project Ga0137308, IMG submission 97181) | Mouse cecal microbial communities from Vienna, Austria - N-Acetylneuraminic and N-Acetylglucosamine D2O microcosms_June | ecosystem: Host-associated > Mammals > Digestive system > Large... | reverse complement strand
CAGTCCCAGCTCCTCCAGAACCTCACGGACCTCCTTCTGGGCCATGATGTTGATGATATTATTCCCCAGGGCACGGCCCATGAGAAACTCCATGGACAGATAGTAGAGGGTCTTGGCGTCCTGCTTCTCATACTCCTTGTGGCTGGCGATCCACTCATCAATGATCACATCCTTGACCGCATAAGCCACTGCCTGGTAGATCTGGTCCGGTGTCGCATCCTCGATATTCCTGCGGTACTGGCTCTTCACGTTGTAGATTACGGACTTTTTAAATGTCTCCTTGTCAAATGCCTTCTTCATGTTCTGATTTCCTCCTCATCTGCCCTGCTCTCAGTCAGGGGCAGTTCTCTGAAGTCTTCCGTTCACACATGCGGATCGAGACGATCCAGGCCACAACCGCTCCGGCAGTTTCGGACAGCTGTGGCATCTGCCCTGTCCAGAGGTTACCTTTTTTCAACCCCTAACATTCCTTTCTCACCGTTGATATTCCATTCCCTGGAATATCCCCCCATCTGTCCGGTGAGAATCTCATCTGCCAGTACCTCGCCCCCGATCTCATCTCCGTGATCCTTCAGGATTCCTGCAATCCGTTCATTGCCCTCCTGGAACACCCGGATATGATCCGTGACCTCAAAGCCGGCCTCCTTGCGCATGGTCTGGATCTTGCTTACCAGCTCCCGGACAAAGCCCTCTTCCACCAGCTCGGGCGTCAGATTGGTATCCAGGGCCACGGTAATACTGTTATCGCTCTCTGACACATAGCCCGGGGTCTGCGCCATATCGATCAGCAGATCCTCCTCCTTCAAAACCACAGTCTCCCCGCCAAAATCAAAGGTCAGGGCACCTTCTGTCCGGAGGGTATCCATAGCCCTGTTGCCATCCACCTCTGCCAGGGCCTTGCGGATATTGCCAAGCTGTCTGCCGTATTTGGGGCCTACAGTCTTAAGCTGGGGCTTAAAGCTGTAGGAGGTAAAGCTTCTCACATCCTCTACGAATTCCACTGACTTCACATTGAGCTCCTCCTCAATGATATCCACGTAGAACCTGGACAAGTCATGATCCGCCTTCACATACATCCTGCCGATGGGCTGCCGGTTCTTGATATTGGCAGTATTCCTGGCAGCACGGCCAAGGACCACCACCTTGAGAACCTCGTCCATATCCGCCTCCAGCTCCTTGTCGATCCAGGCTTCATTGACTGCCGGGAAATCACACAGATGGACGCTTTCCGGCGCATCCCTGTCAATACTGCGGACCAGATTCTGGTAGATATCCTCGGTCATGAAGGGTACCAGGGGCGCGGCCACCTTGCTGACCGTCACCAGGGCCGTATAGAGGGTCATGTAGGCATTGATCTTATCCTGCTCCATCCCTTTGGCCCAGAAACGCTCACGGCTCCGGCGCACATACCAGTTGCTCATGTCATCCACGAATTCCTGCAGCGCCCTGGCCGCCTCCGGGATCCGGTAGTTCTCCAGATTCTCATCCACATCCTTCACCAGGGTATTCATCTTGGACAGCAGCCATTTATCCATAACCGGCAGCTTGTCATAGTCCAGATGAAAGCGGGTGGCATCGAACTGGTCAATATTGGCGTACAGTACAAAGAATGCATAGGTATTCCAGAGGGTACCCATGAACTTGCGCTGTCCCTCCTGAACAGCCTTCCCGTGGAAGCGGTTGGGCAGCCACGGCGCGCTGTTGATGTAGAAATACCAGCGGATCGCATCAGCCCCATAGGTTTCAAGGGCCTCAAAAGGATCTACGGCATTGCCTTTGGTCTTGCTCATCTTCTGGCCGTTCTCATCCTGGACATGGCCCAGAACGATGACATTCTTATAAGGAGCCTTGTTAAAGATCAGGGTGGAAATGGCCAGCAGGGAGTAGAACCATCCCCGGGTCTGGTCCACGGCCTCGGAGATAAAGTCAGCCGGGAACTGCTCCTCAAACAGCTTCTGGTTCTCAAAAGGATAATGATGCTGCGCAAAGGGCATGGCCCCGGAATCAAACCAGCAGTCAATAACCTCCGGCACCCGCTTCATCTGCCTGCCGCACTCAGGACAGGCGATGGTCACCTCATCGATGAAGGGCCGGTGCAGCTCGATCTTATCCGGACAGTTGGAAGACATGGATTTAAGCTCCTCAATGCTTCCGATGGAATGCTGGTGCCCGCATTCACACTCCCAGATATTCAGGGGAGTGCCCCAGTAGCGGTTCCGGCTGATGCCCCAGTCCTGGACATTCTCCAGCCAGTCCCCGAACCGGCCCCTGCCGATGCTCTCCGGGATCCAGTTGATGGTATTGTTGTTGCGGATCAGATCCTCCTTGACCGCGGTCATCTTGATGAACCAGGATTCCCGGGCGTAGTAGATCAGGGGCGTATCGCAGCGCCAGCAGTGGGGATAGCTGTGTTCGAACACCGGCGCGGCAAAGAGCAGTCCCCGCTCATCTAATTCTTTCAGAATGATGGGATCTGCCTTCTTCACAAAGGTTCCGGCCCAGGGGGTGTCCCCGTTCATCTCGCCTTTGGCGTCCACCATCTGGACAAAGGGCAGGTCATATTTTCTGCCCACCTTGGAGTCATCTTCACCGAAAGCCGGGGCGATGTGTACCACGCCGGTACCGTCGGTCAGGGTCACATAGGTGTCGCAGGTCACATAGTGGGCCTTTTTGGACTGCCTTCCCACCACCTGGGCGGTGCAGGCAAACAGCGGCTCATACTCCTTGCCCTCTAAGTCCTTACCGGTATACTGCTCCAGGATCTCATAGGCGCCCTCGCCCAGAACCCCGTCACACAAGGCCTTTGCCAGATAGTAGACCTGGCCGTCCTCCTTCATCTGTACCTTCACATATTCATAATCCGGATGCATACACAGTGCCACATTGCTTGGCAGGGTCCAGGGTGTGGTGGTCCAGGCCAGGATTGCGGCATCCTCTCCCTTCACCCGGAAGCGGACGATAGCCGAACGCTCCTTCACATCCTTGTAACCCTGGGCTACCTCGTGGCTTGAAAGGGGAGTTCCGCACCGGGGGCAGTAGGGAACGATCTTAAAGCCCTTGTAAAGCAGTCCTTTCTCCCAGATCTGCTTTAAGGCCCACCACTCGGATTCAATGAAATCATTGTGATAGGTAACATAGGGATCATCCATATCAGCCCAGAAGCCTACGGTTTCAGAGAAATCCTCCCACATGCCCTTGTACTTCCAGACACTCTCCTTACAATGGGCGATAAAGGGCTCCAGACCATACTGCTCGATCTGCTCCTTCCCGTCCAGGCCCAGCATACGTTCTACTTCCAGCTCCACCGGAAGCCCATGGGTATCCCAGCCGGCCTTTCTGGGAACCCTGTTTCCCTTCATGGTTCTGTAGCGCGGGATCATATCCTTGATGACACGGGTCAGCACATGGCCGATGTGGGGTTTGCCGTTGGCCGTAGGCGGCCCGTCGTAGAACATATAGGTAGGGCTGCCGTCACGCTGGTCCATGCTCTTTTGGAAGATATCATTGTCCTTCCAGAATTGCCCGACCTTCTTTTCCCGCTCTACAAATTTCAAATCTGTAGATACTTTCTCATACATAGTTCCTTACCTCCGTGAAATGTGGTGGAATCGAAAAAACTCCCGTCCTGTAATCAGGACGGGAGACATGCCCGCTATACCACCTATTACTGCATACCATCATATGCGTTCCCCATAACGAAGGGAATCCGGCACAGCCTACCAGAATCCGGGAAACCCCTTCAGGCACCTGCCCATAAGCCTTCCCCTGTCAGGAAAAGAATCCTGGGCACCTGGCTGCTTCCCCATTCTTATCAGCCTGCAACTCGGGAGTGATCTTCGGTTTCTGCTGTACTGGCACCAGGCTCCCACCCTCCCCGGCTCGCTGAGGCGTTCCAGACAGACCTACTGTCTCCGTCAACGTCTTTCTCTACTTGCATATTCCTTCCTATTATATTAATATGTCAGGAAAATGTCAAGGGCGGGTTTTCCAGTTCAGGGGGTATCTGAACTGTTACTGTTACACCTGATCTCTCTCACCGTCGTGTTGATCCTCTGGCGATACTCTCTGGCTATGCTCACCCCTTCTGCCACTTCGCAGGCGTCAGTATAGAAATAATTCAGGGCAGTGTACAGAACATTTTCCCGTTTTCCGCCCAACAGATCCTGGCTGAACTCTATCCTCTTCTTATAGGAAATCGTCATATCCTGAAATATAATATAGTGATTCTGGTTTTTCAGATCCACCACCAGCTGGGGCTTATCACCGATTATCAACTTGTCCCTTTGTTTTTGTATCCGGATATTTTCCATCTGATCCCCCCTACCAGTACATCTCCCGTTTCCAGATTTTCCTGCCCTGGCAGAACAATTGCAAATACTCTATCTTCTGGCCAACGGACTGGGCGATCACCTTTGCCCGGGCATCTGGCATATGTGTATACATTTTCAAAAGCTCTTCCACTTCTTCAGGATAGCCCTTTAATTTGTCGAAATCAATCATTTCCTTCTCCGATACATAACGCAGCATATCTGCTTCCCTTTTGCAGAAAGACGTGACACCTGTATCCAGCAGATACTTCCCGGACGGGATTATCTCTTTATCATAAAAAAGAGCGTTTCCGGTATCAAAAATGGGGGCCATGGCAACCAGTTTATGTTTCCCAGGGTCATATAAAAAGCCGAAATTGTTAAAATGCCTGTCTGTATTTGTCAGGATAAAATCTGTCAAAATCGTATATTCCAATTGTTTCCGGACAACCGGTGCTTCCATCCCATATTTCACCGCCTGCCCGATCAGGCTCTCGTAAACGGAACTGCTGTTGGGCACCTTGTAATCCCGGATCAATTGATAAGCTGATACAAACTCCAGTTCTGCGGATGTAAACAGCGGATTTAAAGAACAGGGGATTTCCTCTCCATCCACCACAGCTGTAGCCAGTCTATAGGTAACATAGTTCGTCCATCCCAGCCGCTCATGGAGTCTGCAGGCAGCCACCTCATTTACCGATTGCTGCCCATAATTCCCGGCATTTATTTTCATCAGGTAACGAATTCCATTTTCGATTACCCACTTTTTTTTCATCTCGCCATTTACGGAAGAGGACGGCGAAAACCTTGAAATATTTGCATCAACATCCACTTTTTGTGTATCAGTCAAAAGATCCCCTAATTTATCTGAAAAATCATTTTCATAAAAATTCAGATTTCCCCAATATAATTCCTCCTGGACCGGCTGCATCCAGTAATGATCTGTAAGGCTCAACCCATAACCAGACAACATCAATGACAAGCTGCTGTTTGCCTCCAGGTAATGCAATACCTTCTGAATCCCTTTTCTGGAATCGGGAATTGCCCTGGATGCCCACCATTGTGCAATTCCTCTTCCGTCTTTTCTGCACCCCAGCGGCAGCTCCTCCGGCATATAAACATCCAGTACATACTCTATTTTTCCGGAATCACCGTCCACTTTAACCATTGCCACATCCAGATCCTTATGTTTCAGAACATACAAGTCACTTTTTATCAGAAAATGATTTCCTGTAGTTATGTTCATTCTTTTCATCCCTGCGGCTCCTTGTCCTTTTCCTAAATTATATCCTGTTTTTCTATATTCTTCCACATTATTTTTTTGTAACAGTTCAAGGGGTATCTGAACTGTTACTTTTTGTTTAAAGCTGTTCGTTATTTTTTTATCAATGTGATTGTGTTTTTCCTTCATGAATGGTATACTACTGAAAAATTTGAATGCCGCAGCTGATTTGCCGGCATTCCAGCAGATGAAAAGGAGTATTACCATGGGAGGACGCAATCTTACGTTACTTACAGATCTTTATGAACTGACAATGATGCAGGGTTACTTTAAGGAAAAGGATGCCAATGAAACCGTAATATTTGATGCGTTTTACCGCAGCAATCCCAACAATGCAGGGTACGCGGTCTGTGCCGGACTGGACCAGGTTATCGAGTACATCAAAAATCTGCATTTTGAGCAGGACGATGTAGATTATCTGCGGTCCACCGGACTGTTCGGTGAGGATTTTCTGGAATATCTCAGCCAGTTCCGGTTCTCCGGTGACATCTATGCCATCCCGGAGGGAACCGTCATCTTCCCCCGGGAGCCTCTGGTGAAGGTGATCGCTCCCATCATGGAGGCCCAGCTCATCGAAACCGCACTTTTGAATATCATCAACCACCAGTCCCTGATCGCCACCAAGGCGGCCCGTGTGGTCTATGCCGCCCAGGGAGACGGGGTCATGGAATTCGGGCTGCGTCGGGCCCAGGGGCCGGACGCGGGGATCTACGGCGCGCGCGCTGCCATGATCGGCGGCTGCATCGGAACTTCCAACGTACTCTGCGGCAAGATGTTCGATGTTCCGGTAAAGGGAACCCACGCCCACAGCTGGATCATGAGCTTCCCCGATGAACTGACCGCCTTCCGCACCTATGCCAGACTGTATCCCACAGCCTGCATCCTTCTGGTGGATACTTATGACACCCTGGAATCTGGCGTCCCCCACGCCATCCAGGTCTTTAAGGAGATGCGTGAAGCGGGGATTCCCCTGACCTTCTACGGCATCCGCTTAGACAGCGGAGACCTGGCTTACCTGTCCAAAAAAGCCAAAAAGATGCTGGATGAGGCAGGATTTCCGGATGCGGTCATCTCCGCCTCCAATGACCTGGATGAGACTCTGATCTCTTCCTTAAAGCTCCAGGGCGCCACCATCAATTCCTGGGGTGTGGGCACCAACTTAATCACCTCCAAGGACTGCCCCTCCTTCGGCGGAGTCTACAAGCTGGCTGCCATCCAGGACAAAAAGACCAGGGAATTCATCCCCAAGATCAAGCTTTCGGAGAATGCGGAGAAGATCACCAACCCCGGCAACAAGAAGATCCTGCGGATCTACGAGAAGGCCACTGGCAAGATTATTGCAGACCTGATCTGTCTGGAGCACGAGAAATATGATTCTTCCAATTCCCTCCTGCTCTTTGATCCCATTGAGACCTGGAAGAAGACCCACCTGGCCCCTGGCAGCTACACCATCCGGGAGCTGATGGTTCCGGTCTTCAAAAACGGAGAATGCGTATACCAGTCTCCCAGAGTCATGGATATCAGGGAATACTGCAGAAAAGAGCTTGGCACCCTCTGGGAAGAGTCCCTGCGCCTGGAATTCCCCCACAGAGTCCATGTGGATCTGTCCAATGAGCTGTGGCACGTGAAGAACCAGCTTCTGGACAGCTATCATTTTGAAGAGTAAGAAGTATTAGAGCGTGTTTCAGAAGGGACCGCCGCCCAGGCTGCATGATAGAATCGTTCTTGTTCACGATTTCTTTACAATTATTTCACATTTATGCTAAACTTCTTTCATAATTAGGGGATATACTTTAACCATACAAAGAAGCCAACTACATTTGATAAATTTTTTTCATAATCGCCGGCAGCTGAATTGCAGCTGCCGGCTCCTCCCTTTTATAAGGATATACTCCCGTGATCTCCCCCCAGAGTGCATTCAGATAAGTTCCATTCTTTTCAATTCATGGTAAACACCATCACGTTCCACGCTTTCACAGACCTTGTCCGCGATTTCTTTCAGCTCCCCGCAGGCATTGCCCATGGCCACTGCCGTACCTGCACATGCAAGCATCTGCTGGTCATTCATACTGTCTCCAAATGCCACTGTGTCAGACAGATCTGCTCCATAATAAGCACAGACACGTTCCATGCCTTCTCCCTTATCCATGCCCTTGCGGATCAGCTCTCCATTGAAGGAAACCGCGTCCGGAGCATAAGGGTGGATCACGTAGTTGAACCGGTCTTCCAGCAGGGGTTTTGTCTTCTCTATATCCTGCAGATCCATACAGATAAAGCATACTTTATAGGCTCCCTGCCTCGCATACTTTGCGTAAGGCTGGATGCCGATCCCCGTCTCCAGTTCCTTTTTCATCCGGATCAGCTCCGAATTGTTCTTATTGGGAACCGCTTTTCTCACCAGCTCCTCCATTTCCATATCCATGTACATGCCATGGGGATCTTCGATCCGGCAGTAAACGCCAAACCGGTGAAGGATATCCATACATTCCTGTACCCCTTCTTCCGGAAGGAGACTGTCCAGGATCACTTCTCCCTCTACCTCAATATGGCTTCCGGCGCTTGCGACCACGCCGTCAAATCCTGCCTCCAGGATATCCTGACTGATAAGCGGCATATTGCGCCCGGTACAAAGCAGCACCTTATGTCCATTCTCCCGTGCCTTCCTGACTGCTTCCACAGCCAGAGGCGTCGGCTTCTCCAATGGGACAGTGAATGTCCCGTCAATATCCAAAAATATAATCTTTCTGTTTTCCATAGCTGATCTCCTGTTCCTGTCAGAGATTCCATCCATCTCCCAGTTCCCAACGCCTATATGATGACATAGTTTCGTTACATGTTTCCCGGCAGATGTCCCGATCCCTTCTATGCTTCCAATTCCTTATTAAACCGTTTCATATTGGACATTACATAAGTGAATCCAAAACCGGCAACAACGGAAATCCCCACGCCGATCAGGAAATTCAGCATATCTCCAGGCCGCACACATACAAATCCGATCATACCCGCAGAGCCCGGTGAAGAATTCAGGACATTGGTCAGGGTCACATACCCTCCGCCAAGGGCAGAACCCAGCATCGCCCCATAAAATGGATATTTCAGTTTCAGATTCACACCAAACATGGCCGGTTCCGTAATCCCCAGCAGGGCCGAGACACCGGACGTTGCCGCAATGCTTTTCATCTTTTTATCCCTTGTGCGGAGCATGGCACAGAGGGTAGCGCCGCCCTGGGCCACATTGTTGCAGGATGCAATGGCCAGCAGGAAGGAACCGCTTGCAGCGATCAGTTGGATCTCCACCGGAAGCAGGCTGTGGTGCATCCCCGTCATAGTAAGGGGTGAATAGATAAATCCAAAGATCATGCCGCCGATAATACCCAGGCTGTCATGCAGCCATACAATTCCGCCTGTAAGCAGATCACCTGCGGTCCTCATGATCCCGCCTACTACCGTAAACGTGATGAACCCGGTAACCAGTACCGTAAGCAGCGGTGTCAGAAGGTTATCCAGAACCTCCGGAATCACCTTATGGAGCTTCTTTTCCACAAAGGCCAGAATAAAGGATGCTGCCAGCACCGGAAGGACCGTCCCCTGGTATCCTACCTTTTCAATACTCAGTCCCAGGATATTCCACACAGGAATCGTGCCTTCTGTCACTGCGGTACCATAACCATAGGCATTCAAAAGATCTCCCGACACCATGATCATACCCATGACCGCGCCAAGATATGGGTTTCCCCCAAACAGCTTTGTGGCGGAAAAACCGATCAGGATCGGCAGAAATGCATAGGCGGCACTGGCAAAGGTATTGATCATGGCCGCAATGTCCGCCAGAGCCGGATATGCTTCCACCAGAGACTGCTCCGGGAAGAACAGCCCGCCTGCTGTCAGCACATTGTTAAGTCCCATCATCAGACCACTGGCAACCAGTGCGGGAATCAGCGGCACGAAAACATCCGATAAGGTCTTTACAAGCTTCTGAACAAGATTCATCTTCTGGGCAGCGGCCTGCTTGACTTCGCTTTTGGTTGCCTCTGAAATACCGCCCGCCTCTATGAAACGCTTGTACACTTCATCCACGGTACCGCTGCCGATGATGATCTGGAACTGTCCGCCATTGGCAAACTGCCCTTTCACCAGATCCACCTTGAGGATCTCATTTACATTGGCCTTGGCCTCATCCTTTAGAACCAGACGGAGTCTGGTTGCGCAGTGGGCCGCGCTGATGATGTTCTCCTTTCCTCCCACCAGCGCCAGAATCTGTTCTGCCGACGCCTGATAACGCTCTTCCTTGGTCATTTTGTTTCTTCCTCCTTTTCTTTTTGAAATACAAATATATGACTGACAAAATCCCCCATTACCCACGGAAGGGTAATGCCGGCATACATCAGTTCATCTCCCCCATAACATGCCCCGTCTCTACAAGCCGGTAAACGCCCCTTTCTCCATGCGGTATATGAAACCCCACACCATATTTTCACCCCCACATAGGAGGATGATTCCCGATTAACCCACAGATCAGCGCTTCATAGGAACGCAGCTTCCTCTGACCGGGCAAAAGCTCTGCAAGCAGACAATCTAAGCCGCTCCCTCTACATGAATTGCGCCCTTCAGCTTCTTATCTTTTTTAAAAAAAGGCCGATGATTATAATATATAATTGTGAACGTTTGGTGAACTATTATGGACTTCACATAGAAAATGTGTCATTGAAACGTTTTCAGACATGTCCCATAATTCGTAACAGTTCAGACGGGCCATCTTCTTGCCCCCGAAAAGCGCCGGGGACAAGAAGCACCGGGCATCGCAGAGTATTACCAGCATTTTTCCACGCATCAGGATATCGAAAAGCGCAGGATGGATCCTGCGCGAAAGGGGGATGTATCCATGAAAGTTACGTCAAGAAACTGGCAGATGGCCCAGAGCAGCTATTACCGGCTGGCCAGCCAGGACCAGGTAAAAGACCAGGAACAACTAAAGGATCAGCAGCCAGGTGTGCAGGAAGAGCAGAAGGAGCTGCAAACTGCCACAGAAACCAGGCCAGGGATAACCGGAATACAAAAACAGGACAAAGACCAGTCCAGTGACCTGGATCTTCTGGTCAAATCCTTTGATGCCCAGTCCGCCGCCGGCTCTCCCACAAGCGGCAAGGTGAAGCCTTCTTCCAACTCCACATCCGGAAGCGGCATCGGGGAACTGGCAGCCCAGCTGGCCCAGGCCCAGACCAAGCTGGATGTGCAGCAGATCGCAGGCAAGGCCATGCGTGCCCTGGTGAATCTCCAGATGGCTGCCGCCATGAGCGAGGGCACTGACAAAAAGAAAGCCCAGCAGAACGTAGCCCGGATGAAGAAGCTGATCAAGCGGATCAACAAGAAGATGCAGCATCTGGCCAAGGAAGAGCAAATGGAGCTGAAGATCAAAAAAGCCGAGAAAAAGCAGGAGCTTAAAAAGGCTGAAGAACTGCAGAAGGAATTGAAAAAGAACCGGACCAAACGCCGCAGGGATGAGCGCAACTACGCATCCAAGGAGCTTTCCAAAGACCGCCAGGAAGCCACCAATGAGATGGTCAACAGCCTGGGAGGGGGAGGTTCAGCCTCTTCTGCCCCAGTGGATCCGGCAGCAGCCGCTGCCAGCGGTGTACCGGCAATGTCGGGCGATATGATGTCTCTGGAGCCAGTATCCATTGATATCAGTGTGTAAAAAGCAACAGTGCAATGGGTGCCTGAACTGTTATATGTAAAACATAAACCGCCCAATATCTATTTGGGAAAACAAAATCCAGGCCGGAGATTTTCACCAAATCTCCGGCCTGGATTTTCTGTCCCGGCAGTTCTCATCCATCTGCATGGCCAGGGTATTGGTCATAGTATATCTTCACCATAGAACCGTCATACCCCCGCATCGTCCATTCCTTACATCAGCCCCGGCACCAGCATAGGCACATACAGAATCAGGAAGAACACCAGAACCAGTCCCAGCAGATACGGAATCACTGCCCGGGAGATCTTCTCAATAGGCAGACCCGTGATACCCGAGGCCACAAATAAGTTGATGGCCACCGGAGGCGTGATCATACCGATGGCAATTCCCACCACAAACACGATTCCAAAATGTACCAGACTGATGTCCATAGCCTTCACCAGAGGAAGGAACACCGGCGTCAGGATGATGATAGCCGAGGATGTCTCCATGAACACCCCTGCGATCAGGATGATCACCGCAATCAGGAACATAATAATGTATGGATTGGAGGACACATTCAGCACACCGCTTGCAATGGCCTCCGGGATCTTCCAGTTGGCCAGCACCCAGCCAAAGGGGCCGCTGCAGGAGATAATGATCATGATAACCGCAGAGGTCTTGGCACTGCCCTTCATGATGGTGAACAGATCCTTCAATGTCATATCCCGGTATACGAAAAGGGATACCAGGATTGCGTAGATCACTGCCACATCTGCTGCCTCGGAAGGAGTGAAGTAACCGGAAAAGATACCGCCCAGGATGATCAGCGGCATCAGGATCCCCCAGATGGCCCGGAAAAAGGTCTTGCCCACATTCTTTAAGGAGAAGGGAGCTCCCTTGGGATAGTTGTATTTCACTGCGTCCGACAATGAGATGGCAATCAGGATTGCCCCCATAAGGATACCTGGGATGAATCCGTTCTTAAACAAGGTGTTCACGCTCTGCTCCGCGATCACCGCATAGAGCACCATAGGTACGGACGGCGGGATGACCACGCCGATGGTACCGGCCGCTGCGATCAGTGCCGCGGACCTGGCCTTGTCATAGCCTCTCTTCTCCAGTTCCGGGATCAGGGTGGCCCCTACCGCAGCCGTAGTAGCTGCACCTGAACCGGAAATCGCCGCAAAAAACATGCCTGCCAATACGGATACGATAGACAGACCTCCTTTGATCATACCAAGAAGGGCCTCCGCGAACTCCACCAGCACCTTGGACACCTTGCCCTTGGCCATAAGGTCACCGGCAAAGATGAAGAACGGCACCGCAATCAGGGAGAAAGAATCTGCCGAGGTAAACATACGTTGGATGACCATGAGAAGCTGTACATCCCCCTTGACCAGCACTACCACGGAAGCGATCACGATGGAGAATGCTACGGGCACGCCAATAGCCAGCATCAAAATAAATGTACCAAACAGTAACGCCGCCATGTCACGCTTCCTCCTTTCCAAGCAAATGCATCAGATTCTGGAGCACAGCATCCAGTGCATGCACGATCATGATCCCTGCTCCCAGGGGAATGCAGGTATAGACATATTTCATAGGCAGACGCATGGTGGCAGACAGCTGCTTGCCCTGCTTGCCGAAATATTTGATTCCATAAAAAACGATCAGGGCAAACAGCACAATACAGAGTGTATGGATCACAATCTGAAGCGCATCCTTCGCCTTCGCCGGAAGAAGATCCTGGAGGACTGTGATAGAGATATGTCCGGCATGCTTATACACGCAGCCGGCACCCAGAAGCGTACTCCAGATCAACAGATACCGGGTGGCCTCCTCACTCCAGGAAAGGGAGGTGAAGAATACCCTGCACACAATCTGGGCTCCGGTCACGATCACCATGATCCCCAGCATCGCCACGATCACCACTTCCATAGCCTTATCCAGAATGTCACTGAATTTATGAATACCTCGAATAATCATGAGTCTTCCAATCCCCTTTCATCCGAAACTACTGCATGCTGGAAGTAACCTCCTGGATTCTGGCCACATAATCCGCATACTCTGTGTACTTGTCATATACCGGCTGCACGGCTGCCTTAAAGGAATCCATATCCGGGTTCTCAATCACTTCCATACCATTGTCCTTCATAGCCTGAAGCTGGTCAGCCTCCTGCTCGGCCACCCACGCGCGCTCATACTCTGCTGCCTCCTGGGCTGCGTCCAGGAAAATCTGCTGGGTATCTGCATCCAGGCCGTTGAACAGATCAGCGCTCATAGTGATGATAGCGGTTGAGTAGGAATGACGGTCCAGGGTCGCATATTTCTGGGACTCCCACAGCTTGTAAGAGTAGATCACATTGATAGGATTCTCCTGTCCCTGAACGGTTCCCTGCTGCAGGGCGGTCAGGGCATCTGCCCATGCCATAGGAGTGGCATTAACACCCAGAGCCTCGAAGCTTGCGGTGTAAACGTCGTTCTCCATGATACGGATCTTTAAGCCCGCCAGATCCTCTGCCTTCTCAATGGGCTTTGCGCTGTTGGTCAGGTTACGGAAGCCGCGCTCTGCGTAGGCCAGACCCTTTAAGCCGGAATCTTCCAGAGTGTCCAGAAGCTCCCGTCCGATCTCACCGTCCAGCACTGCATAAGCCTGCTCATTGTTGGCAAACAGATAGGGCATATCCAGCACGCCCATGGCATCGGAGAAGTTGATGAAGGGGCCGCTGGTGATGATCCCCATGTCCAGGGTTCCCATCTGCATGCTCTCCAGCATATCCCGCTCGCCGCCCAGGGTTCCGTTAGGGTAAATCTCGATCACATAAGCACCGTTGGTACGCTCCTGCACCAGCTCTGCGAACTTCTCTGCTGCCACCTGGAAGCTGTCCTGCTCATTAACCGTGGTTCCCAGCTTATACACGGTAGCGTCTGCTGCCGGAGCGCTGCTTTCGGAACCGCCTTCTGTCTTTGCCTCACTCTCTGCCGCCGCAGTGGTGTCTGCCGCCGCAGCCGCAGTGGTGCTCTCAGATGAAGAACCGCCGCATGCGGTCATGGAAAGCGCCATTACAGACGCCATCGCCAGGGCTAAGAATTTTCTGCTCTTTCTCATAATTGGTTTCCTCCTGAATTTTACATAAATTTATGCGAAACAAAAACAGCTTCCGTCTCCCCAAAGAGACAAAAGCTGCTGCTTCTGCGGTACCACTCTTCCTGCCGCCCAGAGAGCGGCCACTCATCCCATCTTCCGGTTATCCGGATAAATGGCGGCACGGTAACGGGTGCCTGCCGATCCAGCCTACACAAGGGATCTGTCCCCCTTCGGTGGATGGCTCCGGGAGGATCCTCCTGCTGTCCTGGTCTCCGCCTCGCACCCTCCGGCGGCTCTCTGGGCACCTGGTTTCAGCATTCGCTTCCCATCATTGCCTGATTTACGTGTTTTTCACAATTATACATTCCTGAAAAAAATTGTCAAGCATTTTTTAAAAAAGCAGAAGATCCGATGTAACAACTTTTACGAGCTTTTTATAGAAAAATGATAAAAAACCTGATTTTTTAAATGTGATATAATAAAATCAATTTAATCCCATGAGTAACCATGCTATCAAACCACCCATCGCTTTTATAAAGTGATGGGTAATTTTTTTGAGGAGATACAAATGCATCTTCCTGCCCCCCTAAAAGCGACGGGGGCAGGAAGCTTTGGGCATCAGTTTGTCCGGGAGCAGTTTCCCAGGTTCTGCCTGCGGAACTGCTCCGGAGTCATGGTGCGGTATTTCAGGAAGTTCCTGGTCAGGGTCTTTTCGCTGGCATATCCCACCTCCACCGCGATCTCCAAGATACTTTTTTCCTTCACCAGAAGCAGCTCTCCTGCCTTGTTCACGCGGATATAATTCAGAAAATCCGAAAAATTCTTCTCCACAAAATATCTGAGAATTCTGTTCAGATCCTTCACGGAAATCTGAAACCGCTCCCCTGTCTCTTTGGCTGTCAGAGGCTCGGAATAATTTCTGTAAATGAAAGCCACAATCTCATAATTCTTCTCATCCATTCTGATATTACACAGATCCGAAACCAGGTCATAGACCTTCCGGTATTCACTGATATTCATCCCTACCCGCTCCAGAAATACACGGCTGATATGGGCGCTGTCCACAAATCCCAGAATCTCCGCCAGCTCCTCCAGCTTCAGATCTGTAAAAGAGAGGAAGTCCATGGCTCTTACAACCCGCATTTCATTAAGCATATCAAAAAACGAAAGGCCCGTTGTACGTGTGATGTAAACGCCGATGGAGGATTCGCTCATATAAAACAGCTGGGACAGCTGCTTTAAAGTGATTTTCTCATTTAAATGCCCATAAATATAAGCAAACAGTTCGCTCTCACTGGTTCCCTCTCCTCTTCTCTTATCCATACTGTCACCACAGCGGATAATCTCAAGTATCAGGGACACCACCTGGTTGACCAGATAGGGGCTCTGGCTTCCCTCCGTATCTGACAGTACGCACTCGGTTCCGCTCTCTTCCTGAATCCGGTCAAAATAACGGTCAAAATCCTCTTTCTGCTTTTCATTGACAGCAATAACGGAATGCTGCTCCAAAAGCCTTGTAAGATGAAAGGGCTCATTCTCCACATGATACAGAGACTTGATCAGATGATTAAAATACTCATAATTATACATGACCATACGGTACTGGAGACACTCTTCCACCTGGAGTACCTCCGTGATCTGCCAGGGAAGGACAGAAACAATATTTCCCCCGCAGATTTCAAACATCCGGCCCTGGATCCTCACCGCTGCCTTTCCACCCTCGATCAGCCAGACCCTGGCTTCCTGGTGGATCAGAGGTCTGGTAGGGCTTTCGATAATTTCCCGGTTGTAGCAGCATACCCGCTTAGGACTCTGCATGGCCCGGAACGGACTCTGAATCTGGATTCGCTTCTTCATATATGGCTCCGTTGATTAAATTTGGATGCATCTGGCGGATAACCACTCCTGAAATACGTCAAAAAACCTGTCAACTCTTTTTGGCCCTGGCGAACTCTTCCCGGATCCTTTCCATACGTTCCGGCTTATGGATCAGTTCCAGGATCGTCCCAGCCAGGATCATTGCTCCATAGCTGACCGCCTTGTGGGCTGTTTCTGTCTTTCCGGCATCCAGATATTCCTTTGAATGGGCGCTGGTTCCCTCAGGCACAAAAGCCACCCGGATGCAGGATCCCGGCACCTCATACATGACATTTCCAAAATCCGTAGAGCCGGTCTTCTCGCGGGGTCTGGCCAGCTGCGGCGCCTCAAAGGCCCTGGCCTGTTCCATAATCAGATCATTGAGTTCATAACAGGGAATCTTGGCCCGGAAGGGGTAGGTACGCTCCTCCGAGTATTGGGTCCCCGTCATCATGCATGCCCCCCGGATCACGTCCCGGAACCGGTCCACCACCTCATTTAAGTAGTCTGTATCATAGGACCGGAGCGTATACTCTGCCACAGTCTGGTCAGGTACCACATTGGGCGGTCCGCCGGCATTCAGCACCGTATAATGCATCCGGGTATCTTCCTTCACATGTTCCCGCAGAAATTCTATCCCCTGAAAGGACAAAAGAGCGGCGTCAAAGGCGCTTCTTCCCTGATCCGGCGACATGGCCGCGTGGGCCTTGACCCCTTTGAAGGTGATGATGAAATCCTCCAGCGCCATGCATTTCACATCCACGCAGGTAGTAGGCGCCCCATGCATCATCAGGGCCACATCAATATCCTTAAAGCAGCCCTCATCCATCATGATGATCTTTCCGCCTACTGTCTCCTCCGCCGGAGTGGCATAGACTACCAGTCTATAATCCTGCTCCCTGCAGAGCTCCTTGACCGCCAGCGCCGCCCCCAGAACAGACGGCCCCTGCATATGGTGGCCGCAGGCATGGCCCACCTGCTCCAGAGCATCATACTCAAAAAGAAGGCCGATGGACAGGCCGTCGGTTCCCTGGCTGTATACTGCCCTAAACGCCGTATCCAGACCAGCCACCCCATGTTCCACGACAAATCCATGCTTCTCAAATGCCGCCTCCATGAGACTGCAGGACTGCTTTTCTTCAAAAGCCGGTTCAGCATAATCATAGATCCGGTCTGACAACTCCCATAACCACCCGCTGATTTCATTCACATAGTTTTTTATTTTATCCCTCATAAAAATCTCCATTCCGCCGCCTTTCAGTTGGCGGCACAAATAGCAATGAAAGTTTTACTTTCTTTCACACTATATCTCCTTCCAATTCTGCCAGCTCTGTCAGCATACGGTTTTTCTGCCGGACAAAGGTGGTATGGGCCGCCAGACACAGCATTTGGGGAGCCTCTGTCTGCC
>Ga0137308_101835_pt1 | contig 17619 bp, 11 predicted proteins | sample Inofrocosms_June_FD_97181 | JGI IMG/M metagenome (GOLD analysis project Ga0137308, IMG submission 97181) | Mouse cecal microbial communities from Vienna, Austria - N-Acetylneuraminic and N-Acetylglucosamine D2O microcosms_June | ecosystem: Host-associated > Mammals > Digestive system > Large... | reverse complement strand
TGTCAAGGCAAATGCCCTGGGATATGAATATCTGGCATACCAGCAATTAAAGCGAAAGTGGTTGTAGGCGTTAGAGAGGAGGCAGTATGGCATATGATGACAGTGTGACAGTCAGCTTCCGTCTGAGCTTTAATAAGGAAGAGGACAAAGAAATTTTAAGATTTTTTTCCAGTGAGACTATGAAAATTTGCTATGGAGATAAGAGCAAGTTTATAAAAAGTGCGTTGATAAGGGCTGTTCAAGATATAAAACGGAACGAAAATGACAACCGTCTTATTTGTGAAATGAATACCCAGAGGACTGTGATACAGGAAACGATGACTGGTGAAGCAGACAGGGTTATCAATGCAATAAAGCTGATTGTCAGAGACGAAATGGAAAGGATTATAGAGCTACAGATGCCTAAAGGAAAGCAGGCAGCTTTTAAAATGACGGAGTCTGTAGCGGAGGGAAGCATAGAAGTTGCTCCATGTTTTGGAGAAGTTCCGGAAAGCTCTTGTGAAGATGTGTCAGAGGATGTGATGGCTTTTTTGGCGGATTTGTAGTAAGACAGGTCAGGAGAAGCTAATACGCTTGGTATTACAAAGGACAGAAAAGTAATACCGGATGTTATACAGATTATTATATGGTAATACCGTAAGTATTACAGACAGATGATGGTAGTACATGGAGTATTACAGATACTTGACCCGAAAGGGGCATATGTAGAGAGGGTTTTAGGGGGATTGAATCCCCCTAACCAGATTTTGTGAAACGCATGGCGTTTTACGTATCTGGCAAATTCTCTCTGCACATGATTTGAGGCAAATTGAAGATTTGCTGATGGCAGATAAAAAATAGATGAAAGAAGGGATTGCTTATAGGAAGAGGAAAACAGCTCATAGAACCAAGGAAGAATTTTACTATTCGGCTGTCGGATAGGGAACGTGAGCAGACAGAGTATGATGCCAGAGTCAATAACATGAAAGTATCTGATTATGTAAGATATCTGATTACTCATGGCGGCAGATTGGATACTTCGTTTGCATCTGACAGACGGGAGCTGATTCGTCAGATTTCAGGTCTTTGCAATAATTACAATCAGATGACCAAAATAGCCAATGGGGGTGGCTATGTATTTGACAGTACCATGAAAGATGCAAATCATCTGATGAAACAAATAAAAGAAAAAATGAAGGAGTTGGCGGGCAAATGGCAATAACCAAGACAATGCATATGAAGGCAAGCGGTAAAGGGAAGATTGATGTCCATTTGGAACATGCCATCAATTATATTCTACAGCCAAAAAAACTTGGGAATGCCAATCTGACAGGCGGTATTAACTGCCTGCCAGATGCTGCCTATGAGCAGATGAAAGCAACTAAGCAGATGTTTGGGAAAACAGGAGGCAGGCAAGGGTATCATTTCGTCATATCGCTAAAACCGGGCGAAGGGACACCAGAGATTATGTATGATATAGCCATGCGTTTTGCAGAAGAGGCATTTGGCGGAGAGTATGAGACTGTGGTGGCTGTTCACACAGATAGAAATCATCTTCATGCCCATATTATAATAAATAGTGTAAATATGGTAACAGGATATAAGTTCCAGTATCACGAGGGTGACTGGAAATATAAATTCCAGCCTATCACCAATAAGCGGTGTGATGAATATGGACTGCACATTACTCCTGCAGAATACAGCAAAGAGCCTAAAAATATGGCAAGACCGCAATGGGAGCTAGACCTGGTATTTTCCAAGTGGATTGAACAGGATGCAAGATTCTGTGCCCTTAATGCTGAAAATATGGAACATTTTATTTTCCTGTTAGAGAAACAGGGGGTCGAGATAAAACAGGGAGAGCATATTGCTGTAAAGGTTCCGGGAATGAAGAGGTTTAAAAGACTGGATACCATATCAGGGGATTTTAGTAGAAATAACTTGGAGGCTATGTTTAAATACGGAGATGCAAGTCAGGCAGCCCCTGTGAATCACACGCTGCCTCTAATACCGATAAGAAAAACAATTCTTACACCATATCAGAGAAAGTGCTATGCACGAATGTATCGTTTGCGGCTGGCAGAGAAAAAGCGTTTTACGTACAAATCAGTTTATCTGTATGAGCAGATACGGAAAATGCATGAGCTGCAGGAAGAGTATTTGGTGGTGGTTAAGTATGGTGTGAAATCATTTGTGGAATTGGTTCATTTGAAATTCTGCCTAGAACGAGTGGACGAGGAATTGTGCAAGGTGCAAAAGGAAATATATCGGGATAGGGCTTCACAGAAAAGGTCATGCAAGACGGCAGAGGACATGGCTTTCTTTGAAGCTTCAGTAGATGATTACTGGAAACGGTTGAAGCAGATAAAACTTCAAAAGAAGGATAATCTAAAGGAACTGAAAGCTGTGGAGCGGTGCCTTGAAAGGGATGGAAGCACGCTGGATGCGGAAATGGAGTACTGGATATCTGTGGATGATATGGTAGAGTTGGCGGAGATTGAGAAGGATGAAGTGCCGGAGAATCCATATTATCAGACGGAGGATTTGGTGGTTTCACAAGTGATTTCAGAAGATATTACTGATGAAATTGCGGCAGATGTTGGAGATAGAGATACGGCTGATATGAAGTTGCCCGCAAACAAAGCTGATTATATGAGAATGAGTGTGACTGAAAAAGTGTGCTGTTATCCGTTTGATATCAGAGGAACAGAATCGGCATTTGAGATGGTTCGGATGTATTTTGAAAAGATAGATATGGACACAGGTTTTCATTCCGTATATGAGGAGGCAAAACTTCTGTCAGATTATTATGAGAAGCAGAAAGCGGAAGAATTTATCGGAGAGAGAACAGAACGAGTAATAGAGATAATGAAACTTCTGGGAATTGATGCAGGCAGAATGGTAGAGTATTCAACAGATGTATTGTCTGAAGTGTTTAGCTTTGGGGATATGGAGTATTTTGCTGGAATTAAATTGTTTAATAGAGTAATGGATAGATTGGAAGTTAATATGGAACAACAGAAACGATACGAAGTGTTTGACCGGATTTATACGGAAAGTATGCAAGAGAAGAAGAAGCGAGATAGAAGTAGGTGATAGGGGTAATGATTTGGGTGCTATGGCTTTGGTCGTAGCATCTAAAATGTGAAAAGCATTTTCGGTTTAACATATATTAAATACTATTAAATTATACATAAACGGTAAAATATCAGTTGAGAGAAACATTTGCTTGTGTTATACTAATCATGATATTTTGTGCATTTCAGAATTGGAGGAAGAGTATGCCTGAAACTATTGAAAAATGGTCAAATCTAGAGGAAACGGCAGAGTATCTTGGTGTTACAAAAGATACGATAAGGAATTGGATTAAGAAAACAGATATTCCGGCTCATAAGGTTGGAAGATTGTGGAAATTTAAGCTATCAGAAGTGGATGAGTGGATTAAGAATGGGAATGCTGCGCTATGATATATTATTTTGCATGGTGACTGTAAAAGATTCAATTATTGGGGCAATAAATGTGAGACAATGAGGTAAGATAACCATGAATGAAAACGGTTTAAGCTATATAGACCTCTTTGCTGGAGCAGGAGGACTTTCTGAAGGATTTATACAAAGTGGTTATAGACCAATTGCACATGTGGAGATGAATGAATATGCATCCCAAACAATAGAAACAAGAATAGCCTACTACTATTTAAAAGGCAATGGTAAAATTAAGAGCTATTATGAATATCAGAAAGGACAGATAACCAGAAAACAGCTTTTAGAGTTGATTCCAAAAGAAGAACTTAAGACTGTTATAAATAAAGAGATGTCTGAAGCTACAATTAAAGGAATATTTAATGCAATTGATGATATAAAAGAGGAAAAAGGTGTTAATCAAGTTGACGTGATTATAGGAGGACCTCCTTGCCAAGCATATTCCTTGGTTGGTAGGGCGCAGAGCAGCCATATGCTTGTTCCGATGGCAGATGATCCAAGAAATGAACTGTACAAGATGTATGTTCAATTTCTTAAAAAATATATGCCAAGAATGTTTGTGTTTGAAAATGTGGCTGGTATAAAGACAGCACGTGGTGGGCAGGCATTTAAGAATGTTCAGAAATATATGCGAAAAGTAGGATATGAGATAGATTATCATGAATTGAACGCACATGATTTTGGGGTTTTACAGAGTAGGAAACGTGTAATCATTGTGGGATGGTTAAAAGGTACAGGATATGGATATCCGGCTTTTGAAACGATTCACAGTAATGCAGAAGTATGGGATTTGCTTAAAGATTTGCCTGCATTGTTTCCAGGACAGGAAGCAATAGAGCATACAATGACTGACATGCGCAGATTAAAGAAATATGTTAAAGATAATTTTATTCGTACTAAATCAGATATTCTTACAGGACATATTGCAAGACCTCATACAGCGCAAGATATAGAAATATACAAAAGAGCAATTGATTTGTGGTTTGAAAATGAACAACACGAGCGTTTAAAATATAATGATTTACCAGAAGAGTTAAAGACTCATAGGAATAGAACATCCTTTGTAGACAGATTTAAGGTTGTTGAAGGTGATATGGATCATTGCCACACAATATTGGCACATTTATCAAAGGATGGACATTATTTTATTCATCCCGATATTAACCAACATAGATCAATTACAGTAAGAGAAGCAGCTAGGCTCCAGTCTTTCCCAGACAATTATTATTTTGAAGGACCAAGAACCGCTCAATTTATACAGGTTGGCAATGCGGTTCCGCCGATGATGGCGAAAACAATTGCTGATAAAATTAAGGAACAATTAGAAAAAAAGTAGGGGGTGTGCAGATGGGAATTGTTGAAAGCACATATGCCGAACTTAAGCTACAAGAATTAAAGCATAATCCATATAGTTGTTTACATACATCTCATATTGATATGAATCCACATCAGGCAGAAGCATTTTTATTTGCACTTTCCTCATTAGACTTTGGCGGGGTAATATTAGCAGATGAGGTTGGTCTTGGAAAGACTATAGAAGCAGGTCTTGTAATCAAATATTTGCTGCAGAGTGGAAGAAATAAAATACTGCTTATAATGCCTTCAAACTTGCGTAAGCAATGGCAAGTTGAGATGGAAGAAAAATTTGATATTAGTTCATGTATTGTTGATAGTGCAAATTGGGATGAGTATTTAGCTGAAATAAAAAAGCAACAAGCTGTGATAATAGTATCATACAATTTTGCGGCAAAAAGAAAAGAAAGTTTTGCAAAAATTCCTTGGGACTTTTGTGTGTTTGATGAAGCTCATAGACTTAGGAATGTACATAAGAACGGTTCTAAAATAGCAAATGTATTATATGAATTGACAAGAGGAATTCCTAAAATATTGCTTACTGCTACACCTATGCAAAATACTTTGTTTGATGTGTATGGTCTTGTTCAATATATTGATGATAGGATTTTTTACGGTAAGGCAGTGTTTTCAGAACGATATTTGAAAAATGAGAATTACAGTGAATTAAAAGAATGTTTAAAACCTGTTGTGCAACGTACATTGAGGAAAGAAGTGACAGGCTATATTCAATTTTCAGAGAGAAAAGAGATGACAATTGATTTTGAATTATCACCAATGGAAGTTGAGCTATATGTAATGATAAACAATTATCTCAAGAAAGAGATAGTATATGCGCTTCCTAATTCACATCGCACTTTGATTACTTCAGTAATAAGAAAATTGCTGGCATCTTCTAGTATGGCTGTTGCGGAAACATTTCAGGTATTAAAAAGAAGGTTAGAAGTGTTAAAAGAAACAACAAGAACAGAGTCTGCAGACGAAAGTATTGATTTCTTTCTTAGCTTTTTTGAGGATGATGAGATTGAAGCAGATGATGACAGAAAGCAGGATGAACTGTATACACGAGACAAAGTCAATGAGTTTATTCAGCATGAAATAGATGAAGTTACAGCTATCATAAGCAAGGCTGAAAGTATTAAGAAAAATGCAAAAATGGCAGCTTTGAAACAGGCGGTAGAAAAAGCTTTTGATTTTCAGGAGAAAACAGAAATAAAGCAGAGAACAGTTGTGTTTACAGAATCTGTAAGAACGCAGCAATATATATTTGAAGAGTTGTCAAAAAGCGGATATGAAGGACAAATATTGAAATTTAATGGAAGCATGAATGATACTGCTACAAAGCAAATATATAAAGCTTGGAAAGCCAGAAACTATGGAAAATATATTGGTAGTAGAAATGTTGAGATTAAAAATGCAATTGTAGAAGCCTTCAGAGATGAATATAAAATTCTCTTAGTGACCGATGCAGGTTCGGAAGGATTGAACTTGCAGTTTTGCAATACGATTATTAATTATGATTTGCCTTGGAATCCACAAAAGATAGAGCAACGAATCGGACGCTGTCATCGCTATGGGCAAAAAAATGATGTTGTTGTAATTAATTTGCTTAATACACAAAACATAGCAGATAGACGAGTTTACGAGATTCTCTCTGAAAAATTTGAATTGTTTCAGGGGGTATTCGGCGCATCGGATAAAGCAATTGGGTTATTGGAAAGTGGAGCAGATTTTGAAAAACGTGTGACTCAGATATACCAAGAATGTATAACAATATCCGATTTCACAAAAGAATTTAAAGCATTGGAGAAAGAACTTGATAAGAAGAAAAATAAAAAAATGGATGAATTAAAAAGTTTATTCACTTATAAACCTCAAACGGAGCATAGGCAGTGTTTTGATAAAATACTGGAAGAAATCAGTCAATATAATAGTCAGTTGGAATATTGGTCAAATATTGATAAGTTAAAAGGAAATGTGATATACCCTTTATATTATGAAATAAATGTTCCTATTGATATACCTAGCATAAAGCACGGATACCTTCTGATAGGTGGCGCTTATGTTGAAGATGTAATTACAGAGGCTGTATTTGAGATTGTTGATACTGAAGGAAAAATATATGGAGTGACAGATTCTCTAGCAAGAACATTAGGTGTAAAATTACAGACCGACGTTCTTGCAGAAAAAGAACCGGATAATCAGAAAATATTATCTTATATAGATAAGATTACAGATTATATGAAACAGAACAGCATAATATCAAAAAAGCATCTTGTAGAAAGGAACCAGAAGAAAATATCAAACTGGCTGCAACTTCGTAAAGATGATTATTTGCTAAAAGTGAGGGATATATCAGAAATTGAAAAAATTCGGGAAGAATATATTTCGGAAACTGATTTTATGCAGAAAATAGCATTGAAGAAGCAAATAGAAATATTAGAAGAAGAAAAACAAAAGCTGATTGAAACATTCCATGTTGAGATGACTGAATTAGAAAGAGAGGCTGATGAGATACAAAAAGAATTTGAATATTCCGTATTGAAATTGCCACAGCTGATAATCAAAATAGTGATAAAATTTTAGGGAGGATACCATGGAGAAGAGAGGAAAGTTGGAACTTACATGGGTTGGTAAATATGAAGAGGAAAAGTTGGAACCGAGAATTCTGATAGAGAATAAGTCGAAATCATATGGAGATTCGGATACAGAGAATATGTTGATTCATGGGGATAATTTGCTTGCTTTACGTGCATTAGAACAAGATTTTTCTGGAAAGATAAAGTGTATCTATATTGACCCACCATACAATACAGGAAGTGCATTTGAACATTATGATGATGGTGTTGAGCATTCAATATGGCTTTCGTTGATGAAACAGAGATTGGATATCCTCCATAATTTGCTTTGCGATGAAGGTTTTATTTTTGTAGAGATAGATAATAATGAAATGGCTTATTTAAAGGTTTTGATGGATGAAATTTTTGGAAGGGAGAATTTTGTTAATGATATTGTGTGGAAGAGGCGTGGAGGCAGTGCTAATCCTAATAACCGCTTAAATAATGTTACAGATTATATTCTTTGGTATTCTAAAACACAAAATTATAAAATATCGCCGGCATTTACTTTAGACGATGAAAATACACAAAAGTATATTGAGGAACGATTTAAAGGTCAATTTAATGGTAGAAGATATATGTTGGCACCAGTTGAAAGAAATGCTAAGCTTGGTATGCGAGAAACTATGCGCTATGAATACAAAGGGTACATTCCTCAATATGGTTGGATGATGAGTAAAGAAAATTTAGTAAAGCTTGATAAAGAGGATCGTTTACATTGGAATAGTAAAGGGCGCCCTAATAGAAGAGTGTTTCTTGACGAATATAAAGGGCAACCAATAGGTAATTTGTGGACTGACATTAAAGTGATTAATCCTATGTCAAAAGAAAGATTAGATTTTGATGGACAAAAGCCCGAAGCACTAATAAAGAGAATTATAGAGATGACAACGCAAGAAGATGATTGGGTTTTGGATAGTTTTTTGGGAACTGGTTCAACAGCTGCTACAGCAACTAAATTAAGAAGAAAGTGGATAGGAATAGAATTAGGAAATCAATGTTTTAGCTATTGTATTCCTAGACTAAAAAGTGTTATATCTGGTGAGGATGAAGGTGGCATTACAAAAGAAGTCAATTGGCAGGGTGGTGGCGGATATAAATTTTACGAATTGGCCGACCCGCTCCTTGTTAAAAATCCTAATCTTCCAATATACCAAATTAATCCTTCCTACACTTGGGATATGGTATGCGAAGCAATTTGCAAAATCGAAGGATTTACATATGCACCATCAGGAGAATTTCAAGGGTATTCTTCTGAGAACAGATTCATCCATATTACAGAGGAATTTGTAAATACCAAATATGTAATGTCAGTCATGAAATCGTTAGATGAACGGCAAAGTTTGCTGATTTACTGTAAGAAGAATCAGGCAGATATGATGTTACCTGCGAATGTTGAGGTCAAGAAAATTCCAAAAGATTTGTTGGATAAGTGCAATTTTGAAAGTGAGGTACAGGAATAATGAGTTCAGTAGATAAAATCAAATGGGCGATGAGTTTACGGGAACCTCAATATGAAGCTTTACAGTATTTTGATACAATCAGTTCAAAGGTAGAATATAGAAAAACAAGCAAATCCACAGCTGAAAAGATTGCGTCTGAGAATTGCCAGAAACCGCATACGATAGTTGTTGATAAAGAATTTGATTTTCCGTCCTTTTGTTTTGACATGACTACGGGTATTGGTAAATCCCGGCTTATGGGAGCGTGTATCTACTATTTGTACAAGACAAAAGGATACAAACATTTTTTTATCCTTGCACCTGGAAATACAATTTATGACAAGATGCGTAGAGAAGCTGTGCTTGGGCATCCGAAATACATGTTTAAAGGTCTTGAGGCTGAAATGGGGAGACCAAGGGTATATGATGGAGAAAATTATTTGTCATATCCGGTAAAGTATGTACAGCAGGAATTAGTAGTAGAAAAAACGTCAGATATACAGATATTTATTTTTAATATTTCTAAGATTTTCACTCGTGGAGATTTGGAGTTTAAATTTCATAAGTTTAATGAAAACTTAGGCGGTTCTTTTGCTGAAGTTTTACGTTCTTTTGATGACTTGGTTATTTGTATGGATGAATCACATCGGTATTATGCTCCTGCATCAAAAGTTGCCATTAATTACCTTAATCCAGTGTTGGGACTTGAGTTTACAGCAACACCTAAAAGTACAAATAAAAATATTATATATCATTACGGATTGGAAGAAGGAGCAGGAAAGTTTCTGAAGATTCCTGTTGTTATGGGAAGAACCAATACAGCCGGATATTCAGATGATGATATTGAGGAAATGAAGTTAAAAGATGGAATCAAACTTCATGAAAGAAGAAAATCCATTGTTTATAAATATTGCATTGATAATCAATTAGAACAGGTAAAACCGATTGTTTTGGTTGCTTGTAAAGATACAGCACATGCCAGAAAAATAAAAGATAAAATTGATTCAGATGCCTTTTTTGGTGGAAGATATGTTGGAAAGGTTATTGAAATTGATTCAAGTACAAGTGGAGCTGAGACTGAGGAAAACATTCAGAAGTTATTGACTATTGAAAAGAATACGAACCCTATAGAGATTGTATTACATGTATACAAGTTAAAAGAAGGCTGGGATGTTAATAACTTATTTACTATAATTCCGCTTAATGCAGCCAAGAGCGATATTTTGGCGTTGCAGACTATTGGAAGGGGGTTAAGACTTCCATTTGGTGATATAACACATATTGAGGAACTGGATACTTTAGATATTGTTGCACACGACCATTATCGTGAGATAATTGATGATATAAAGAATAATCCTGTGTTTAAGAAAAGAAACCTTGATGAGGATGGTATTTCAGAGACAAAAATTGTTAATGTTGAACCGGCTGTAGATAATCAGCAACTGTCTTTGTTTGATGAAGCTTTAAAAGAATGCAGGATAATATCTTATCAGGATCTGAATAATGAGAATGCAGTTGATAAGCTGTTTGAAGAATATCAAAAGGCATTTGTAAAGAAAGTGACTTCAAAAAAATCTGATGGCAATAGTGGTCAGATGACCATTTTTGATTTGTTTGAAAATGCAGAAAGTAATGATACAACTAACAAACATTCTAATGCTCAAGAAGATGTAGTAACACGACCAAATTCTCTGGATGAAAGCGCAGGTACTTCATTGGTGGTACAGCAGGGAGATGTTTCGCTTCAAATAGATTTGCAAAAACCATCAGGAGCAAAGAATGTATTGCCATATGCAAAGCAGGAGTTTGTTAAGAAAATTGGAGAACTTAAGAGAGTAGCAATCGCAGTGCCAAAGATTGGAATAAGCTATAGTTCCACAATTACTTTCAAATCATTTACGGTAAAAAGAAATATTCAGGATTTCGATATAGCAGCATCTAAAATTGAAAGATATGATACTATAAATGAAAAGCTACTTCAGGTTCTTGATGCAGATGCATTAATTGTTGACAATCCAATTAATATGCTGGCAGTTTCTCTGCTTGAGAGTATTCCGGAATTTAGTTCTGATGATGCAGAATTTATTTTAGATGTTGTAAATCAGTATCTTACTCTTATCGAAGGTACTAATGATGATAAAAAGAAAATTGTTAGAAGATATGCAACTGTAATTCTTGATGATTTAAGAAAACAAATATATGCCTCAAAAGAGGAAAACACCGAATTTGTGTTTCACATTCAGAAAGATCTTATTGTGTTTAGGGCTTTTGTAAAAAATATCAAGAAAGATGGAAGGATAAGCTATAAAAAGGAGGTAACGGATAAAAAGAACATAAAACAATATTTGTTTGAAGGATATAAAAAATCATATTATGCTGAAAATGCATTTGATAGTGATGATGAGCGAAGATTAGCTGTTATTTTGGAAGAGGATTCGGAGGTGATTAGATATATAAAACCACCAATGAATCAGTTGGGACTTTTTTATAGAGCAGCGAAACAATATAATCCGGACTTCTTAGTAGAAACGAACGATAAAAAATATATGATTGAAGTAAAGGCAGCAAACCAAACAGATAATGAAGATGTACAGGAAAAGGCGAAAGCTGCTATCAAATGGTGCGAATGTGCTTCTAAAGTAGATGCAGATGGAAAGAAGTGGGAATATCGTTTAATTCCTGGAGACAAAATTGTTGTTGGGAATACGTTTAAGTATGTGATAGGATTGGCGGTACCTATTGCTGTAGAAAATTAAAAATTTATTGGAGGCTGTATATGGCAGATATAAAGGATTTTAAGTATGCTATTGTTCGACAAAAGATATTAGAAGCAGTTCGTAAAGATTTAATCGGTCCTGCTTCTGAATGCGAAGAATTAAATGAAGTGCCTACAAGCAGTTATATTACGGGATTATTATATCCTGCTAATACTGCTGTGACTGAAGATGAGAATTATTTTGATATAGAATTTACTGAGAAAAAGTTTGATGCCGAAGGTGAATCTATGGAAGCTGGGATTTTTGAAGAGGAAGAACCCGAAGACAGAATGAAAGGTGGGTTTCAAAAGCCGTCGTCTATTGGTGTGTCTTTCTATATTTCAGATAATGTTCAAAAAATCAGCGCTTATATCAATTGGGGAAAATATTATACAAAACAGGTTCAGGGCGAAGTAGTTGATGGAACTTTAGAAGAGGATGCGGAGAATAAGAAAAAGAAAAAACATACAGTATACATTCGGGAACAGATGCATGATGTTGTAGATATTGATTTTGCAAAGATTAAACATTCAAAGAAGATACCGCTGGAATCAAATGCGAATATCTATATTTATGTTATGAAAATGCAGTTGGATAATGGATACAGGATGGTATCCGTGTATCTTCACAACAATGACAAGTCTTCTGGTGAGGAAAAGGAATATGAGAAAGTCATGTTCCAGGTGGAAATGCTTATTGCGGATAATATGATGAATCCAATTTTTGTACCTGAATATGTATGTAGGAAAGTCGAGCTGGAAGACGAGTATTATTACAAGGGAAGACCGGTGTATGCAAGAGGCAGGGGATGTGCTGCATCTTGGGAATGTTCGCCAGACCAAGTAAATGCTATTGCTATTAGAACTGCATTCATACCCGACTATGAAATTCCAAGTGTCAGCGCACAAATAGACGGGATGTCTGAACATGCTTTTTCGATGTTACAAATGGGGTGTTCAAAGAAAAAAGCGGAGGTGGTATCCAATTTACATATACTAACATCCCTGTATGGCAGTTGGATTACAAATACTTTAGCAAATGATAAGGTTATGAATGATGCAAAATTCGAGGTTACCGGACAGGAAATTATTGATAAGTGCATTGAGGCAAATAGAAGAATGAATGTCGGAATTGACTTAATTGAAAGTGATGAAAAGGTATATCAGGCGTTTATGTTTATGAATCAGGCAATGTACTTGCAAAGAAGCATAACGGCTTTTTCCAAAGATTATGGTATTGGAATAAAATGTAGCCTTAGTGATTATATGAAAGATGTTCCTGAAAAGGGAAGAAAACAGGATCATAGTGTGTGGAGACCATTCCAGATTGCTTTTATACTATTGAACTTATATGGCATTATAGATGGTGAATCACTGGAGAGGGAGATTGTCGATTTATTATATTTTCCAACAGGCGGTGGTAAAACTGAGGCATATTTGGGACTTATAGCGTTTGCGATTGCATATAGGCGCTTAACAGCAACAGAAGAAACTGAATATGAGAAAGATGGTGGTGTAACAGTATTTTTGCGCTATACACTTAGATTGTTGACAACGCAGCAAAGAGACAGATTAATGCGGCTTATTGTAGCGATGGAACGGCTGCGTGAGAAGAATCCGGAGTTATATGGAAAAGAACGGATAACAATTGGATTCTGGGTGGGAGGAAATGTTACTCCGAATAAATTTAGCGATTACAGTGACACAGATCAGTTTAAGAAGAAAGAGTTTATTCGAAAGCTTACGAAGCAAATTATCAAGTGTCCATATTGTGGCAAGGTAATTACAAAGGATGAGTATGAAATAAATGAAAAAGGAAAATCAGTAAATATTCATTGTGCTGATTCGTTTTGTATGTTTTCAAAGCGGTCTGGAAGAACAATTCCAGTATATCTCGTGGATGAGGAAATCTATGCCAAGTGTCCTACTGTCATTATTTCGACAGTAGATAAATTTGCGCGGCTTCCTTGGACAGAACAGGCAGGTCTGATATTTGGAAAAACTGACAGATATTGTACCCGGTGCGGGCATATTGCAATTGGACAAAGGCATGCAGGAAGACATAATGCTGATGGTGCTGCAGGATTGGAAAAAGCTCAGACAGTACAATGTAAGCCGTTTTATCCACCGGAACTCATTATACAGGATGAGCTTCATTTAATAACCGGACCGCTTGGAACGATTTATGGGGGATATGAAACGGTTGTTGAAGAGATGTGTTATATAGAGAAGAATGGAAAAAAGATACGTCCAAAGTATGTGGTTTCTACAGCGACGATAAAAAATGCCGGGGAACAGATAAAGTATCTTTATGGAAGAGAGAAGTTTATGCAGTTTCCACCAAGCGGGTTTGATACAAGAGATTCTTTCTTTATTAAGGAAGTTCCGTTGCCAGTGAATAATCTTGCAAATGCCAGTGAGGAAGAACTGCAGACAATGGCTGCTAACGGACAAAAACCTTTTCGCCAATATGTTGGAGTGTGTGCAAGCGGACAGTCCGTAAAAACGACACTTATCCGTTTGTATTCGATTATTTTACAGACGGCATTGGATCTGTCAAAAGAACCTGAGTTTGAAGATTATATTGATCCATATTATACATTGATAGGATATTTTAACAGTATCCGGGAACTTGGTGGCGCAGTGCGTCTTCTTGATGATGATATTGCAAGCAGAATTCGGGTAGTGAAGAATAAATATAATAGTCCAGAACCAAGATATTTGAATTTTGAAGGAAAGAAGGAGATTACGTCACGTATACCATCTTGGGAAATAGCACAAGTCCTTGAAAAACTGGCAGTTTCTTTTGACAAAAATAAGGAAAGGCAAGGCTGCTATGATGTAGTGATTGCCACCAATATGATTGCTGTCGGAATGGATGTGGATCGTCTGGGACTTATGTCAGTAGTGGGACAGCCAAAACAAAACTCTGAATATATCCAAGCAACAAGCCGTGTAGGACGACAGTATCCTGGAGTTATATTCACTGTTTATAATCCATATAGACCTAGGGACTTATCTAACTATGAAAACTTTGCAGGATTCCATTCACAGATGTATAGATATGTGGAGGGAACTACTGCAACACCATTTGCTGCAAGAGCAAGGGATAGGGTGCTGCATGCGTTAGTTGTAGCATTGCTTAGATTACAGATTGAGACGATGGCGGATAATAGTGGTGCTTCAAACATCAATAATATTGCAGAGAGTCAGATAAATGAGATTAAGAATAAAATACTCGCAAGGGTAAAAATAACTTCTGCGGCATCTTATGCGGATACGGAAAAAGAAATAGATGAGTTTATAAACATTTGGAAGAACATAGCGATGGATGACAAGCTATACTATTATGTTCCGGCTGTAGCGGAGGATAAGAAGAGACTGCTTACATATTATGGTGAGTTTTATGGGGATAAAGAGAAACCTACTTTAAATTCTATGCGTGATGTTGAGCAGTCATCAACAGTATTTTATTGGGAGGATGTCTGATGAATTTCTATAAAAAGCTGGGCGAAGTTCGTCCGAATCAGTTAATAACCACATATGGACCGGGTTCAATTATGGATGCGGTAAATGATTCATTGACCGTTTTGGATATTGAATACTGGAACAATAACAGCATTGGTAAAGAAATCAGAGATGCACGGTTGGCAAGCTATATGAATGTTAGAAAGTTCTATATGCCTAAAACGGGTGGCAAAGAAGATATTCCAGTTGTTTCATTTCCTTATTATCATGTTTGTTCAAAAGGTTCATGTAAATTCTTATTTGATATGAGAGATTATTTTGATATTGATCAATATAAGGGCAATCAGGGTGAAGTTAAGTGTCCCAAATGTGGATTCCCAGCATATCCGTCAAGATTTATTACAGTATGTGAAGATGGACATATGGATGACTTCCCGTGGAGGTGGTGGGTTCATTATGGCGAAACAAGCTGTAAAGAGGATATGTTCCTTAAATCAAGGGGAAATACATCGTCACTTGCAGAATTACAGGTAGAATGTAAATGCGGTGCAAAAAGAGTAATGTCGGGAGCAATGCAAAAGGAAAAATTTGCTGGATTATGTTGTTCCGGAAATCACCCCCATAGACCCGGAACGAAGCCAAAGATATGTAAAAAGGGTGTTGTACCTAGTCAAAGAGGTGCATCTAATGTTTATTTTTCTGTTACAAGAAATGCTATATCCATTCCGCCTTGGACAAATCCTATTAATGATATTATGGGGGCACAGAGGTCAACTATTGAAACATTAGTGGAAGCAATGGGAGAGGAGGCAGGTCTTTCATTTGCATACAAAAAATATTTTGCTGACAAGTATTCTTATGAGGATTTCAAGAATGCCTATGATATGTTAAGGCGGAATATAAAAGAGTTTACTGAATTAAAAGAGATGGAGTATGCCGCTATCACGCACCATGAGGATGTGGAATATCAGCATGATGTGAAATATTTTAAAGCTGAGGAAGTAAGTTTATGTGATAGCATTAGAAAGTATATATCACGAATTATTAAAATACATCGCTTAAGAGAAGTAAAAGTTTTAATCGGATTTACCAGATTGGAGGCTCCGGAACCAGAGATAGATGAACAAAATCATATTGTTAAGTTAAAATGCGGTTCAGGAGAAAAATGGCTTCCGGCAGTTGAAATAAATGGTGAGGGTGTTTTTATTGAGTTGAGTAGGGAAAAAATAGATCAATGGATGCGGAACGAACAGGTGGAGGCGCGTTCTAATAAGTATAAAGAGTGTTATGCGTCATACTGCCAGAATAAGGGTTGGGAGAATTTCAAGCCAAGAAATGCGGAATATGTTTTATTACATACCTTTTCGCATATGCTTATTAAGGAAATGGCGATGCAGTCTGGATATTCTTCTTCTGCGTTGCACGAGCGTATATATAGTAGCGAAAATATGTGTGGTGTTTTGATATATACAGGTGCTGCTGATAAGGAGGGCTCACTTGGCGGTTTGGTGGAGCTGGGTGGAATGAACAAGTTCCTGCCGCTTCTAAAAGGTGCATTGGAAAATGGATTAATTTGTACGACAGATCCTGAATGTTTTATGAAAAACCCGACAAGTGATAGATTAAATGGAGCTTCTTGCCATTCATGTACGATGATTTCAGAAACTGCTTGTGAAAATGGAAATCGGCTGCTTGACAGGGCATTGGTTGTACCTGTGCCTGAACATGAAGAAATGGGATATTTTAGAGACTTGGTGAATGATTTATGTGGAATACGAGTGTAAGAATTGAATATATCGCAGGTTTGATAGCTGATTCACTTGAAAATTATTCTGTAAATGATGTGAGTAATCAGTTTGATAAAGCAATAAGCGAACTGAAAAAATATTTTGTTCATTGCAGTAATGAAGAAATAGCAGACATAATTAGCTTGTGCATGAAAATGTATTCATCAAAGAAAATAGAACATGTCGATCTGGTTCTTACATATCCAGATTCATTTCGTGTGAAAGCATTAAAAACAAAGGATATAGTACATAAACTGATTACTAGCACTGAAAAGAGCCTTACTCTTACGGGGTATTCTATTTCGGATTATTTTACAGATATGCTTGATATTATTATTGAAAAGAGCCAGCAAGGTGTTTATGTGCGATTGTATGTAAATGACATTAAAAGGCAAAGAGATGTACTTAATAGGCTAATGGCGTATCGTTCACGTTTTCTACAAGTATATGAATATCAAAAGCAGGAAGAAGACAAAATGGCAGCGTTGCACGCGAAATTAATAGTTTCAGATATAAAGAGATTATTACTTTCTTCAGCTAATCTTTCATATCATGGTATGCAAGGTAATGTTGAGATGGGATTTTTGATAGAGTCGCATGACAAAGCCAAGCAGATAGAAGATGTTATGAAGGAAATGGTTAGGATGAAGGTTTTTTGTAGGCGAAACAAGGATTAAGATGATTGATGCTGTGGTTTTATCAGAATATTATCAGAAATTATTGTGAATAATTCAT
>Ga0137308_101834_pt1 | contig 17637 bp, 17 predicted proteins | sample Inofrocosms_June_FD_97181 | JGI IMG/M metagenome (GOLD analysis project Ga0137308, IMG submission 97181) | Mouse cecal microbial communities from Vienna, Austria - N-Acetylneuraminic and N-Acetylglucosamine D2O microcosms_June | ecosystem: Host-associated > Mammals > Digestive system > Large... | reverse complement strand
CTTTTATTGGTCTGCAGAATGCGGGTATCATTGTGAATGATGCGGCGACCTGCGTGAATCTGGTGTCTCTGAATGTCTTTTCAGGCACTGCCACATGGGGGTTGATTATGCCCATCCTCGTGACTTTGGGAAGCGTGATCGCGATCGCGGTGATGTCCGGGAGAGAGGTGAAGGGCGCAGTGCTTTTGGGGATTGTCGGCGGCGCGGTGGTTTACTATGTGCTGGGCTTTACAGTCCCCGGGTTTTATGAGGGATTTGGCGCGTCTTTAAGTTTTAATCCGCTGACAGCCTTTGCGGATTTCGGTTCTCAGGCATTCGGCAAGGTATTTACGGAAGGTTTTGATTTTTCTGCATATCTGGCGGAACATACTTCCACGGAGTTGGTCGTTCTGATCATTACGACAGCACTGGCTTTCTGTCTGGTGGATATGTTTGATACGCTGGGAACGTTATACGGCGCCTGCGCTAGAGGCGATCTTCTGACAAAGGACGGCAAGGTACCCAATATGGATAAGGCCATGCTGGCTGACGCGGTGGCAACGACCTGCGGTGCGGTATGCGGTACCTCCACTGTGACAACCTTTGTGGAATCTTCTGCGGGTGTGGCGGAGGGTGGCAGAACCGGTTTATCCTCCATGGTGACCGGCGCGCTGTTCTTTATCGCCATGTTCTTCAGCCCGGTTGCGGCGCTGGTGCCGGGCTGCGCGACAGCGGCGGCTCTGATCTATGTCGGCGTGCTGATGATGAACTGCGTGAGAAATATTGACTGGTTGAATGCGGATACGGCCGTTCCGGCATTTTTGACGGTGGCGATGATGCCGATGGCCTACAATATTTCTTATGGCATAGCATTTGGTATTATTTCTTATATTTTTATCAGCCTGTTTACCGGGAAAGTGAAAGAAATCAAAGCCGGTACATGGGTGATCGGTGTGCTGTTTACGGTAATGTTCTTTGTGACGCACTAAAATCCCGGCTTATCAGACGGAAAGAAAACTGAAACAGGGCGGCGGGCAGATATTGACTGCTCCGCCGCCCTGTCTGTTATCGTTCCATATCCTGCGCCCTGCGGGGTGGTGTCACCGCTGTTCCTGCCACAAGATACTGTGAACGCTTTTTCGGATTTGTTTGATTTCCGTCAGCGTTTTTTCCCTTGTACCTGAAGAAAAAGCCGGCTTGTACGATATGCTTTTTGAGGATATCAAGCTGCTGTTCGACAGGTTTTTAGTCGAGTTTGAATTGTCGCATAAATGTAAAAACTTCTTGACTTTTTTTGCCGGGCGTATATAATAGAATGTAAAGATATCTTTACATTTTGAAATTGGATATGACAGATAATAAACAGGTTCATATTAAGCTGCCATACTTTAAGCGGCGATACGAAATGGCGTTACATGGCAGATGGGAGGTGCGGGTTATGAAGAAAATGGATGAGATGGACAGAAACATTCAACTGCGTTCCAAGGAATGGGGCTATCATACGGCTATGCTGGCGCTGGCGGGCTGGTCGCTTTTTAACAGTTTTCGGACGCTTACAGAAGGCATGGAATACAATCCGCTGCCGGGGCTTATCTTATGTGCCGCTGTGTGTATACAGGGCTTGTCCCAATCGATGATCAAACGGAAGATGATCGCCGGCGATGAAGAGTACCGGGAACCAAACAGGCTTTTATGGGGAATCATTTGCGCGGTGATCGCTGCCGTGGTTGTTGTATCTGTGGGCACATATTTTATGATGAGAGTATAAAAATATGCGGAATATGATTAAGCGGCTCAGAAAAGAAGCGGGGCTTCGTCAGGAAGATATGGCAAAGGAACTGGGCGTGAGCAGACAGACGATCATAGCTATCGAGAACGATAAATACAATCCGACACTGGAACTGGCGATGAAGATCGCAAGATTATTGGGGCGCCGGGTGGAAGAGATATTTTTTTTGGAGGAAGGAAAGGATGAAAGGAATGGAACTGAAAAATTTTAAGTGGATCCGGGAGCCGGAAAGTTACAGAATCCATGAGGATAAAATTGAGATCGTTACAAAACCGCATACGGATCTGTGGCAGAGAACGTATTATCATTTTCAGAATGACAATGCACCCGTTTGGCAGATGGAAACGGAGGAAAAGTACTTCAGCTTTGTCGTGAAGACAGATTTTACAGGAAGCTGTCACAGGTTCGACCAGTGCGGGATCGTAATGTATCTGGACAGTGAAAACTGGCTGAAGGGTTCTGTGGAATATGAAAACGACAGGTTTCAGCATCTGGGAAGTGTTGTCACAAACAACGGATATTCAGACTGGGCGACTACGGAGATAGACGCATCCGTTAAGACCATGTGGTATCGTCTGAGCCGGAGGGAAGACGATTATTGCATTGAGTGTTCCTCTGACGGGATCACATTTCACCAGATGAGAGTATGCCATATGTTTAAAGGGAAGGGAAAGATTGCGTTTGGCATTTATGCGTGTTCTCCGGAAGGATCATCTTTCAAGGCGGTTTTTACAGATATGCAGATGACGGAATGCCGGTGGATGGCGCATGACGGACAGAAGCCGGATGAAGGGTGTCAGTGAGCAGTGTATAAATTTATTGTCGGGGCTGTATCTACTTACGGGAAGGCAGCCGGAAAGGGAAACTCCGGATATGGGCAGAACTGCAGGCACTGGAATCCGGAGTTTTGAAAAAGTAAGGGCCTTTGAGGGAAAAAACAGGCTGTTTGAGGGACTGTCTATATGGGAAGAGAACGATACCGTAAGCTGCAGGGGACTTATCCGGCTTTAGGCGCGGTTTGCCCGTCCGGAAAAGCTGTTATCCTCATCCAGACGTTCCTGAAACTGTTTTTCCCTCTCCACGGCATCTTCGCTTGCCAGATCCATATATTTGATAAAAATATCCTCCACGGCCATCTGCTTTTCCATAGCAAGTTCCTGCATAATGGGACGGAGTTTCTGGAGCTGGAAAGAAATAGGCGTTTTCTGCGGGTCTGTGTCAAAATCTTCCAAAGCCTTTTCGGCATAGTTTCTGATGCGGTTGAACATTTCTCTTTCTTCACTTGTCATATTAGATTCTCCTCTTGTATTAATATCTATCGTTCTTATTATCCGGCGCAACTTTTACAATTCTTCCATTATTTTATCACTGAAATTATTGTGTTGCAAAGCATATTTTGTTAAACTGATAATAATTGTTAACAGTCTGGCTTTCGGCTCCTCTGTTACAATAGCTGCAGCAGTCCGGCATTCGGCTTTGCTGCTGCATATCATCACTATAACAGATAAGGCGGATACGGATATGGCGGATATCAGAAGGTTTCGGGCGGTGCGGCCCATACCGGAGAAGGCGGCGAAGATCGCGGCGCTTCCCTACGATGTTTATAACAGAAAGGAGGCGGCGGAAATTGTAAAACGGAATCCGGATTCTTTTCTGGCGATCGACAGGGCGGAGACTTCCTTTGACGAGAGCGTGGATACCTACGATGAGCGGGTGTACATAAGGGCGAAGGAGTTACTGGAGGAGCGGATCGCGGCGGGCGATTTTGTGACGGAGGAAGTGCCCATGTATTATATTTACGCCCTGACGATGGGGGGGCGTACCCAGCATGGATTTGTCGCCTGCGCTTCCATTGACGATTATGAGGATCAGGTGATCAAAAAACATGAAAATACAAGGGAGGATAAGGAGAAGGACAGGATTCATCATGTGGATATCTGCAATGCCCAGACCGGTCCTATCTTTTTAGCCTACAGGCAGACTCCGGCGCTCCGGGAGATCATGCGGAAAAAGACGGCGGAGAGGACGCTTTACGACTGGGTTTCCGAAGACGGTATCAGGCATCAGGTATGGCAGGTGGCGGATGCGGAGAGCCAGCAGGGAATCAGGGAGGCGTTTGAAAAGATGGATGCGGTTTATATCGCGGACGGGCATCACAGGTGTGCTTCGGCGGTGAAAGTCGGTTTAAAGCGCCGGGCGGAGCAGCCGGATCACACAGGGGAGGAAGAGTTTAATTTTTTCCTGTCCGTGCTGTTCCCGGAGGAGGAACTTTGTATTCTGGATTATAACAGGGTGCTGAAGGATTTAAACGGGATGGATGAGGAAGAACTGCTTCGGAAGCTGCAGGCGGATTTTGAAGTGGAAAAATTGACTGAAATGTTAGAAAAGGGAGATATAAAACGGGAAGAGGCTGCCGGAAAGGAAGAGAAGGCGGAAGGATGTAAGGAAGATGAAAGCAGTGTAAAAAAGGCGGCGGACATCCGCAGACCCGCAAAAAAAGGTGAGTTTTCCTGTTATGCAGGCGGAAACTGGTATAGACTGAGGGCAAGGTCCCATTGTTTTTCGGATGATCCGGTGGAAAATCTGGATGTCTCTATTTTGCAGGCAAGGGTATTTAGACCACTCTTTGGCATTGAAGATCCAAAGAAGGATAAACGAATTGACTTTGTGGGAGGGATCCGGGGGCTGGATGAACTGGAAAGGCGGTGCAGGGAGGACTGCAGGGCAGCCTTTGCACTGTATCCCACGGATATCCGGGAACTTTTCGCGGTGGCGGATGCAGGGCGCCTGATGCCGCCGAAATCCACCTGGTTTGAGCCGAAGCTGCGGAGCGGGTTGTTTATTCATAGGCTGACGTAAGCGGAAGAATTATGAAATATAAGATATAAATGATAAAATGCAAATAATGAATTATAGAAATGAAAAATAAACTATAAAAAATAAACCATAAAAATCAAACCATTCAGAGCGGAATGTATTGACAGGAGGGGTATCATGCAGGAAAAATTGTATAAGTTAATGGACTGGCGGTTTATCGAAGGAATCGTATATTCGGAGGAGGACAATCCCCACAGGCTGCTGGGCGTGCACAGAATGGGGGCATATCTGGTTTTTCAGGCATTCATGCCGGGAGCGGTTTCCGTGAATGTGCTGCTGCGGGAGGAGAAAAAGATCCTGCCTATGGAGATGGCGGATGAGGCGGGATATTTTGCGGCGATGATGTTCTATCGGAAGATCGGCGCGTACCAGTATGAGGTATCTTATGAGGACGGCAGAAAGGTCGTTGTGGAGGATGCCTATCGTTTTCTGCCGCAGATCGGCGCGTCGGATACGGATAAACTGGAGGCGGGAATCCATTATACCCTGTATGAAAAACTGGGCGCCCACCTGACGGAGAATAACGGAGTGAAGGGCTGCGGGTTTGCGGTATGGGCGCCGAATGCCCTGCGGGTTTCTGTTGTCGGCGATTTCAACGGCTGGGACGGCAGAGTGCATCAGATGCGGCGGCTCTGGGACAGCGGAATCTTTGAGATTTTTGTGCCGGAGGCGAAGGAGGGAGACTGTTATAAATTTGAGGTCAAGGTAAAGGGCGGGCTGACTTATCTGAAGGCAGATCCCTATGCCTTCGGGGCGGAGGGCGGCACAGACGGCGCATCCGTGATCAGGGATATCCGGAATTTTGTGTGGCATGATGAAAAGTGGCTGAAGGAGCGGAAGGAAAAACAGGCGGAAACGGCGCCGCTCAATATTTACGAACTGCATCTTGGCAGTTTCGGGATGGAGAAAACAGAGGACGGCAGGGAGGCTGCCCTGCCGGATTACAGAGAAATCGCGCAGAAGCTGGTTCCCTATGTGAAGGAGATGGGATATACCCATGTGGAATGTATGCCGGTGATGGAGCATACGGAAAATGACCTCTGGGGATATGAGACTACAGCCTATTATGCGCCTGCCTCCCGATATGGAGTGCCGGCGGATTTCCAGTATCTGATTGATGAACTGCACAGGGAGGGAATCGGCGTGATCCTGGACTGGGTGCCGGGGTGGTTCCCGAAAAACAACGAGGGGCTTTCCGACTTTGACGGCACCTGCCTTTATGAGCATCTGGACCCGAAGAAGAAAAATCATCCGTTCCGGGATGTGAGGCTGTATAATTACGGCCGCAATGAAGTGAAAAACTTCCTGATTGCGGGCGCGCTGTTCTGGGTGGAGAAATACCATGCGGACGGCATCCGCATGGCTTCTGTGGACAGCATGCTCTATCTGGATTACGGGAAGGGAGACGGAGAGTGGATCCCGAATATGTACGGCGGCAATGAAAATCTGGAGGCGATCGAGTTTATCAAACATCTGAATTCCATGATGAAGAAGAGAAACCCCGGCGTTCTGATGATTGCGGAGGAATATTCCGCGTGGGCGGGCGTGACCGGGTCGCTGAAAAAGGACGGTCTGGGTTTCGACTATAAATGGAATACGGACTGGACAAAGGATTATCTGGAGTATATCAAATATGATCCCTATTTCCGCGCCCATCATCAGGAAGAGTTGACGCTGAGCATGGTCTATGCCTACAGCGAAAAGTTTATTCTGCCCTTCGGGCATGATACGGCATCAGAAGGGGCATTATATCGAAGAGTACCGGGCAAGGCGGAAGATAAGCTGGCGGGGCTCAGGCTGACCTATGCCTATCAGATGGCCCATCCGGGCAAAAAACTTCTGTTTATGGGGCAGGAACTGGGAGAGAAAGAGGCGTGGCAGGCGGGCGTCATACCGGCGGATATGCTGACGGTATCGGAGGAAGAAAGCGGGCACGGTGAAGAAGACATCGTGTCACCTGAAATGGATAAAGCGGTTTCCTGGGCGTTACTGCAGGAGGAGGGACATGAGGAACTTCAGAATATGGTAAAGGAACTGAACCGTTTTTATCTGACGCACCCGGCGCTGTATCAGGATGACAATAAGGCGTCCGGCTTCCAGTGGGTGGACTGCATCGACCATGAAAACTGTAAGCTTACCTTTATCAGAAAAGCGGGAAAACAGAAAGCGGGATCGGAGGAACTTCTGGTGGTCTGCAATTTTGCCGGCATAGACAGGGAAGTGCAGATCGGCGTGCCCCATATGGGAAAATATAAGGAGATCTTTAACACAGACGATGTGCATTACGGCGGCCAGGGCTATATCAATCCCCGGGCGAAGAAAGCCGTGGCGAAGAAGGCGGACGGATGCGAGCAGTCCATCAGGATCAAGATGGCTGCGCTGAGCGTCAGCATCTGGCAGGTGACGGAAGCGGTGTGAAAAACAAAAGCATCTGCGGAAAGACAAAATCAGGATAATATTGATCGGGAGCAGATTTACCGGAAAAAGGAAAAGGAGCAGCAACAGTGGAAAATACGGAATTTATCTCGGAAATTACAGAAGGAAATTTGAAGCCGGGCGTGATCGAGGAATTTTTAAATGAACTGCCCTCTAAAGCATTGAATTTCGGTATGAAAGTATTGCTTTGTATTGTGCTTTTCCTGATCGGGGTGAAGATCATTCAGCTTGTCAGGAAGATGCTGCGAAGATCCATGGAGAAGGCGGGGGCGGAGGAGGGCGTGCGCTCCTTCGTGGACTCTTTTGTGAAGGCGGCTTTGTATGTGCTGCTCGGCTTTGTGCTGCTGTCCTGGTTTGGTGTGGATACGGCGAGTATCGTGGCGCTGGTGGGTTCCGCCGGCGTTGCCATCGAGCTTGCCATTCAGGGGAGCCTCTCCAATCTGGCGGGCGGGGTGCTGATCATGTTGTTAAAACCCTTTAAGGTGGGGGATTTTATCAGGGAAGACACCCACGGCAATATGGGAACCGTGACGGAGATCCAGATTTTTTATACGAAGCTGAGCACGGTTGACAATCAGGTGGTGGTCCTGCCTAACGGCAGCCTTGCCAACACAAGCCTTACCAACGCATCCGGCAACAGAGAGCGGCGTATGGATGTAAAGGTCGGCATCTCTTATGCGGCGGATCTGAAAAAGGCGAAGGAAGTGCTGTTTTCTTTGCTGGAAGAGAATGCGCAGGTGATAAAAGAGATGGAATACCGGGTGTTTGTGGACGAACTGGCGGACAGCGCGGTCATCTTGAATATGCGCTGCTATTTCCCGCAGGAGGTTTTCTGGGAGGAGAAATGGCGGATGACGGAAAACGCCAAGCTGGCGCTGGATGAGGCGGGTATCGAGATCGCTTATCCGCAGCTGGATGTGCATATGAAGTAATGCGGTGGATACAACAAGGCGGATACCATAAGGCCGGCTGCACGGCGCATTAAATACTGTGAAGCCGGCGCAGCAGGCGGAGAAGGCATTTGCCGCATGGTATGGGCAGAGAGGCGGCCATATACGGCAGTGACTTGTATCGCAGCAGGATAATGATGCTGCCCGGCTATGATTCCATGGCTTTTTTATCCTTTTCTTTTTTTCTTGCCAACAGAAAATAGTACAGAAAGTACTGTTCTTCGGCGGGAAGGCGGCGGATTTCGAGAATCAGGTCGTGTACCAGTTTGGAGTCGGGAGCGGAGCCGGCATCAAAAAATTCTCTCAGGGTAATTTCAAAATAGTCGCAGATTTTATAAAGCGATGTTATGGAGGGCAGTGATTTGCCGGAACTGATGGACTGAATATAACCTTTGCTGCGGCCGATATCCTGACTCAGTTTATATTCTGATATATCTCTTGCAAGTCTTAATTCTGTAATTCTATCCTGTACAAATTTAGGATTGGTTATCTTTTCTTTCTTCATGACTAAATTATACTATTTCTGCTTGTAACAGATAACTTTTCAAAGTTGTTTTTAATCATATAAAAGGCGAAAATGAACTAATTAAACTGGTGATTCTTAAATTGGAAGAGCACAATAAATATTTTAAAGAGAAATGAGAACAGCTGACAAGATGATTTTTTTGAACACCAATTTCAGGATGGGCTTTAAAGGAATACTATGGAAACAGATATACTTTCAAACGATAAAACGGAAGTTACGGTCTGGCAGATTGCGATTGAGAAAAACAGGCATCCTATGTATAATGTAATAAGAAAGAACAGCAAAGTGTGTTCAATGTAATTGCGCAGGATGCGGCAGGCCGCACAGCCCTGTGGCAGGAAAGGGGGAAAAATGATCCGGCGGAAACATAATGAGGTTAAATCTCCGGCTTTGCCGAAAGCGGCAGTAATGTTCGGCGTTCTGCTGATCATAACAGGTTTCTTGTATGTTCGGCTGCGCAATGGCACCCAGATAAAGGCGCCTCGGGAGGAAGAGATATTGTCTGAGACAGAACCAGTTTTATACAGACAGGATGATGAAAGATGGGGGGAGGACAGGCTGGGGGATTCCCGGTTTACCATGCGTTCTTCCGGCTGCCTTGTGAATACGCGCTCCGGTGCGTGTCTTTGGCATCCGGCAGGTGATCACAGGTCCATCAGTTCTTTTATTGTAACAGGATAAATGCGGGAAAAGGAGGGAAACAAAACAATGAAAAACTATCGTGCGGAATTGACAGGGGTATTCGGTGATCCGGTGGACGATAACCCTACCGGCGTGGTGGAGGAAGCGGCGTTTGCGGCAAAGGGGCTGAATTACCGCTATCTGACGATCAGGGTGCAGCCGGACGACCTTGAGACGGCAATGGCGGCTGTCCGTGTGCTGGGCATGAAGGGGATCAACCTCACCATGCCGCACAAGGTAAAAGTGCTGTCTTATCTGGATGAGCTGAGCGAGGCGGCTTCGATCATCGGCGCCGTGAATACCGTGATCCATAAGGACGGCAGGCTTTACGGCGAAAATACGGACGGGAAGGGATTTGTCACCGCGCTGGGAAATGCAGGGATTGCGTTGGAGGGAAAGCGTGTTACGATGCTCGGAGCCGGCGGCGCGGCAAGGGCGATCTGCGTGGAATGCGCCCTAAACGGGGCAGAGCACATTACCGTTATCAACCGGAATGCGGAGCGGGGAAGCGAACTGGCGGCACTGCTCAATGAGAAAACAGGATGCAGGGCAAAGTTTCTGTCATGGGAGAAGGGGATGAAGGTTCCGGCGGATACGGAAATACTGATCAATGGTACTTCGGCAGGCTTTTCACCGAATGTAAACGACAGGCCGGATATCGATTATCTCACTGTTACGGAAAAGATGTGTGTCTGTGACGTGGTGTTTCAGCCGGCGGAGACCGTTTTCCTGAAGGAGGCCGCAAAACGGGGCGCCAAAACCGTGACGGGGCTTGGGATGCTGGTACAGCAGGCGGCGCTGAATTTTACGCTCTGGACAGATGAAGAGGCGCCTGTCAAAGTGATGGAGGAAGCGCTCCGCAGGGAAACGGACTGCTGATCCGTCCGGCAGGCGGTGCAGAGAGGAAAGATATGAGATTTCTACATTTAGGAGATTTACACTTAGGGAAAACACTGAGCGGTTTTGATCTGATCGAGGACCAGAGGTATATCCTCGATCAGATTCTTCGTATTGCGGAGAAAGAATCCATAGACGGCGTATTGATCGCGGGGGATGTGTATGATAAATCCGTTCCGAGCGAGGCGGCTATGAGGCTTTTGGATCATTTCCTGATCGAACTGGCAAAAAAGGAAATAAAGGTGTTTATGGTGAGCGGGAACCATGATTCGGATGATCGATTGAATTACGGAAGCGCTCTGTTTGCATCAAATCAGATATTCATATCGGCTGTCTTTGACGGAAAACTCCATAAGCAGAGTTTTGCAGACGGGGATGCGGAGATTACCGTATATATGCTTCCGTTTGTAAAAGCTTCCCAGGTAAGGCATTATTTCCCGGAGGAAGAGATAGAAGATTACGATGATGCCGTCCGGGCGATTATAAGAAATACGCCCGTAAACAAAAAAAATAAAAATATCCTGGTGGCACATCAGTTTGTTGCAGGGCGGGGAGAGGACCCGGCGCTTGCAGGTTCCGAAGGCGTCGGAACGCAGAGTGTGGGTATGGTTGAAAAAATCGGATATGGCTGTTTCGATGATTTTGACTATGTGGCATTAGGCCATATTCATTCACCTCAGCGCGTCGGGAGAGATGAGATCCGATATGCGGGCTCTCCGCTTAAATATTCGCTCGGCGAAGTGAATAATGAAAAGTCGGTTCCCCTCATTACGGTATCGGCAAAGGAGAGGGTTCAGGTAGAACTTGTTCCCTTAAAACCGATGAGGGATATGAGGCGGCTGAAGGGGACGATGAAGGAACTGCTGGATAAAAAGAATGTAAAGGCACCGGAGGATTTTATTTATGCAACATTGACAGATGAGGATATCATAAATGATGCGATGGGAATATTCCGGCAGATCTATCCGAATACGATTCGGATCGACTACGATAATTCGCATACAAGAGAGATCGAGCAGGTGGACATCAGCAGGATCGCCCAAAACAGATCATTCACGGAACTGATCGGGGATTTTTACAGGCTGATGTATGGCTGTGAGATTACAGAAGAAGAAATGGATGTCATGAGGACGGCAGCACGAGAGGCAGGTGTTATCAATGAAGCCAGTGAAACTGATCATAAGCGCGATCGGTCCCTATGCGGGGGAACTTCCGGAAATAAAGTTTGATGCCTTTGAGGAAAAGGGACTGTTTTTGATATCCGGAGACACCGGTGCGGGGAAAACTACCATATTTGATGCCATATGTTTCGCGTTATACGGGACGGTCAGCGGAACATACAGGGATACAAAAAATTTGAGAAGCGAATACGCCGGGGATGCTGTGAAGAGTTATGTGGACTTTTATTTTTCGCATCAGGGGCGCGAATTCCATGTCTTCAGACAACCGTCCTATGAAAGGAAAAAACAACGCGGCGCCGGTGTGATATTGGAAAAGGAAAAGGCGATCCTTTATGAAGAGGGGCAGGTGCCGATAGAGGGGCTGACCCAGGTGAACCATGCCGTAAAGGAACTGCTGCATATCGACGAGAAGCAGTTTAAGCAGATCGTGATGATCGCGCAGGGGGAATTCTGGAATTTGCTAAATGCTAAAACGGATCAAAGAACGGAGATCCTGCGTACGATATTTTCGACGGACGGCTATAAAAATATAGAGTACAAATTGAAGGATCGAATGGACGCAGGCTGCGGGCGGAGAAGAAGGGCTGAGGACAGCATTATCCAGCATGTTTCGGAGGTGGCGGCTGAGGAAGGGGATGCGCTCTCTGAGGAACTGGAGGAACTTAAAAGCAGGGCGGCGCGTTCCCGGAGCGCATGGAATCCGGATGAGATCCTGGATGTAACGGAGCGGCTGATCTTCTCCGGCAGGGAAAGATTAAAGTGCATGAGTGCAGATCTGAAGAAAGCGGAGGAGGAACTGAAGAAGAATCATGAGAAGCTTGCGCTGGCGAAGATCAATAACGGTTTTATCGAGAAAAGGGATAAACTCGAAAAAGAAAAAGAGGAGCTTGAAAAAAGAAGGACAAAAATGGAGGAAATGATCCAGCTTTTGGAGAGACAAAAGAGAGCCACCCGCAACGTGAACCCCTCTTATGACGCATGGGCTAAAAAATCAGAGGAGGTATCCCTTATCCAGAAGCAGATTGAAACAACGAAAGCCGCTCTGGAGGCTGCCGCTGCAGCGCTGAAACAGGCTGAGGATATACTTGACGGCATCAAAAAACAGGAACCGGAGGTTGACAGATTAAAGCAGATAATCAGCAGGATCGACGGGGAGGAACAGAAATACCGGGAGAAAGAGGAGCTGGAGGGAAAGCGGAAAGAACTCGAAAAACTCGAACAGGATATCGGCAAAAAAGAGGCGGATCTGAAAGAATGCGGGAAAGCTCTCAGGGAGAAGATAGAAGCCCTTCATAAAACGGTAAAGGAATTAAAGGACAGGCCCGCCGGGCTCGCGGAGGCAAAAGGCGAGGGGGAAAAGCTGACAAAGCTTTCGGCGGATTTAGATGCCATAGCAGATGATCAGATCCCGGAAAGAGAAAAGAGGAAAAAGGCGCTTTCCGAAAAACAGAATACCTTTTTGAAGGCACGTAAAAAATATGAGGAAGCGGGCATAAGAAGAGAGGAGGCAGAATGCCTTCTCGAAGACAGCAGAGCCGGTATTTTGGCGGAAAAACTTGTGGAAGGAGAGAAATGTCCGGTGTGCGGATCGGTGCATCATCCGGAGCCCGCAAAGCTGAAGGAGGCTTTCGTTTCGGAGGAGGATTTAAAAAAACTCCGGGTAAAAGAGTCTGAACTTCAGGAGAAAAAGAACCGTGCAAACATGGAGGCGGAGATTGCAAAGACATCTCTGGAGGAATTCGAGGAGCAGCTTAAGATAACGATACTGGACAGCCTTGCAGATCCGTTTCTGAACATGGATATGGAGAAAGAGCCCCTCGAGGAGCTGATCAGAGCGGTAATGGAGGCAAAAAAGCAGGTTGAGACGATGGCAAAGGAGCACACTGAAAAATACAACGCTCTCAGCAGGGATTGTAAGACTCTCGAGAAGGCTGAAAAGGATCTCGAAACCGCGCAGGGGGATGAAACAGAGAAGCTTAATCTGGAAAAAGAAGAACTGGATAAAGAGAGACAGAAAATAAGGCAGGAACTGACGGAAACGAAAGCTGCTTTAAAGACGCTTGAGAAATTGAGTTTCCCGGATTGGAAAACGGCAAAAGTCGAGAGAGAACAGGCAGAGACAAAGAAAAACAGGATTCTGGAGGATATCGCGGAGGCGGAGGAGGAAAAGAAAAAAGCCGATAAGAATGCCGTTGCCGCCGCGTCAGAACTGAAGACCTTAAAGGGCAGCCTGAGACAGCAGAGAGAGGATGAAGAGGCTTTAAAAAAGAAGTTGGACAAAGAGGTTGCCGCAAACGGATTTACTTCCGCGGAGGAAATGCTGAGATATGTCATGAAGGAAGAAGATATGGCATCGGCGGATAAGGTGATCCATGAATATGACAGGGCTGTTGCGACAAATAAAAAACAGCTTCTGGATGCCGAGGCGGATGCAAAAGGGAAAAAGGTGATTGACATTGAAGCGCTGAGAGCGGTGTGTGATGCGCAGAGTGCAGAGACAGACTTGCTCAGGAAGAACTGCAACAACTGCGAAAACAGGATAAATACGAATGAAGAGAAATACAGAAGCATCCTTGACAGGAAGGGAGAGTTGGAAAAAGCCCGCAAAGAGAATGCAATCTGTGAGCGGCTTTATCATCTGGTCAGAGGCACCACCAAAAACGGCAAGATCACACTGGAGCAGTACATACAGGCGGCAGGATTTGACGGGATCATCGCCGCCGCAAACAAGCGGCTGCTGCCGATGAGCAGCGGGCAGTACGAACTGTACCGTCAGGAGGATTCCCTGGGGAGGAAAAGTAATAATTTCCTTGACCTTGAGGTGCTGGACAATTATACGGGACACAGAAGGCCCGTGGGAAACCTTTCCGGCGGGGAAAGCTTCAAGGCATCGCTGAGCCTCGCTTTGGGGCTATCCGATACCGTGTCCTCTAATCTCGGCGGTGTGCAGATGGATGCGCTCTTTGTGGATGAAGGCTTTGGAACGCTGGACCGGAAATCGATAGACAGTGCGATGGAAATTTTGATCAATCTGACCGGAAGCAACAAGCTGGTGGGGATCATCAGCCACAGGGAAGAACTTACGGAGAATATTCCGCAGCAGATCAGGGTTGAGAAGACAAAAGACGGGAGCCGGATCAGCGTGGAATGCGGCTTGTAGGGAAGAGAAGGAACCGGCTGACGAATGAAGGCCTGCTGCTTTGGCGCCGGGCAGAGGAAATTCTGCAGATGCTCCCGGATCTGATTCGGAATTTCCATCAGAACCGCACTTACATTTTTGGTTCAGGCGGGATGCTTTGTCATGGAACCAGATATCTATGCTCTTTCCAAAGCCGGCTTCAGTGAAGAGCGGATTGAGGAAATTATATCCACTTGCCAAGCCAGAGATTGCCAAAGTATAGCATATCTTCCCATCGAAAACGGCCAATTGCTTTGAATGGCTAAAGATTTGATTATAAAAATACTTGACAATCAAATAAAACGGCTATATACTTTGAGGGTCAAATATAAATAATTTCAAACTATTTGATGATTCAAACTTTTGAAGGAGAAATTATGTCAGCAGTGATTTGTGGAACAGGTTCCTATGCACCGGCCTATCAGATGAATAATGACGAGATCGCAAAGCTGGTGGAGACGAATGATGCCTGGATACGGGAGCGGACAGGGATAAGACAGCGTCATATCGCGAAAACGGAGACCACTACATATATGGCGGCGCAGGCTGCCGGGCGGGCGCTGGAAAATGCGGGGATTTCCCCGGAAGAGATCGAACTGATCATAGTGGCGACCCTTTCCTCAGATGTGATATTACCCTGCACGGCATGTGAGGTACAAAGGGAGATCGGCGCGAAGAGGGCGGCCTGCTTTGATATGAATGCCGCCTGCAGCGGTTTTACTCTTGCCTATAATATGGCGGACGCCTTTTTTGAGGCGGGGCAGTATCAGACGGCACTGATCGTGGCGGCGGAAAAGCTGTCCGGCCTGACGGACTGGACGGACCGGAATACCTGTATTTTGTTCGGTGACGGAGCCGGAGCGGCGGTACTGAAAAAAGGAAAAGGAAGGCATTATTTTTCCGTCACCCATTCCGACGGGGAAAAGGGCTGGGCGCTGACCTGTAAAAACCGCCTTGCCGTTACGGGAAAAGAGCCGCTTTCCAGAGAATATTTCATCGATATGAACGGACAGGAGATCTTCAAGTTCGCAGTCCGCAAGGTGCCGGAACTGATCCGGGAGATTTTGCGGGAAAACAATGTGGAACAGGAAGAAATCACATGGTTTGTGGTGCATCAGGCAAACTGCAGGATACTGGAATCCGTGGCAAAGCATCTGGGAGAGCCTTCCTGGAAATTCCCGATGAACCTGCAGCACTATGGCAATACCTCATCGGCAAGCATACCGATCCTGCTGGATGAGATGAACCGGCAGGGAAAACTGAAAAAAGGGGATAGGATACTGATCGCCGGCTTTGGCGCAGGGCTGACCTGGAGCGGAAATATCCTTGACTGGGAGATGTAGGAGTGCCGGCAGTAAGAGACCTGATGAAAATGAGATTTTTTGCAGACAGGTTCCTGTTCCCAGGAAAGTTCCTTTTTGTCAGGGGTGACGGAAAGGACGGCCGGGCGGCACGAACCATAAAACGGAATGATGCCCGGAATCTATCCGGTTTATCAGAATAAAAAGAAAAGTAAAGGAGTCTGAAAACAGGAACGCTTTCAGACAACGTAAAATGATGGAGGATAAGACAATGGTAGAAAAAATCAGAGAGATCGCAGCACAGAATTTGAGCATGGATATGGAGACAGTGACGGCAACGGCGAAGTTTAAAGAGGATCTGGAAATCGATTCACTGGATCTGTTTGAGTTGACTATGGCGCTGGAGGAGGAGTTCGGGATCGAGATTCCGGCGGAAGATCTGGAACATCTTACCTGTATTGAAGAGGTGGCAAAATATATCGAGGAACATCAGGCGTAAAGCGGAGGCGGCGGATGAAGACGGAAATAACAAAGCTTTTGGGAATCCGGTATCCGATCATTCAGGGCGGTATGGCATGGGTGGCGGAATACCATCTGGCATCGGCTGTTTCAAATGCCGGAGGCCTGGGGCTGATCGGTGCGGCGAATGCGCCTGCGGACTGGGTCAGAGACCAGGTGCGGAAGATGAAGGAACTGACGGATAAGCCTTTTGGCGTTAATATTATGTTGATGAGTCCCAGCGCCGATGAAGTGGCAAAGGTGATGGTGGAAGAAAAGGTGCCGGTTGTGACTACCGGTGCAGGAAATCCGGAAAAGTATATCGGCATGTGGAAGGAAGCGGGAATAAAGGTGATCCCGGTGGTGGCTTCCGTTGCCATGGCGAAGAGAATGGAACGCGCCGGTGCGGATGCAGTGGTGGCGGAAGGCTCGGAAGCGGGCGGACATATCGGGGAGACCACGACCATGGTGCTGGTGCCCCAGATTGCGGACGCCGTGCAGATACCCGTTATCGCGGCGGGCGGCATTGCAGACGGCAGAGGAATCGCGGCGGCGTTTATGCTGGGCGCAAAGGGCGTACAGATGGGAACGCATTTTGTCGTGACTGATGAATGTCAGGTACATGAAAATTACAAGGAACGTATCCTGAGGGCAAAGGACATTGATACCCGGGTGACAGGCAGGAGCACGGGACATCCGGTGCGGGCGCTGCGCAATGAAATGACCAGAAGATATCTGGAACTGGAGGGAAAAGGCGCATCCTTTGAGGAACTGGAACTTTTGACGCTGGGCGGGCTGCGCAAAGCGGTGGTGGAAGGCGATGTGAAGACCGGAAGCGTTATGGCGGGACAGAGCGCGGGTATGGTAAAGGAATCCATGAGCTGCAGGGCGCTGATAGAAAAACTGGCTGCCGAGGCGGAGGAACTGTTGAAAGGAACAAAGATCTATGAGTAAACTTGCATACCTTTATCCCGGGCAGGGCGTACAGACCGCCGGCATGGGAAAAGATTTTTATGAAAACAGCGCACTTTCGAAAGCGGTGTATGACGAGGCTTCCGAAGCGCTGCAGCTTGATATGAAGGAACTCTGCTTTGAAAAAAATGACCGTCTGGACCTGACGGAATACACCCAGGCGGCTCTTGTCACCACCTATCTTGCTGTCACAAGGGAACTGGAAAGCAGAGGTATCCGTGCGGATATGACAGCCGGGCTTTCCCTCGGGGAATACGCGGCTATCGCGGCAGCAGGTGCCATGACGGATCTGCAGGCGGTGAAGCTTGTGAGAAAGCGCGGCATCCTGATGCAGAACACGGTGCCTGCCGGTGAGGGCGCCATGTGCGCAGT
>Ga0137308_101832_pt1 | contig 17651 bp, 24 predicted proteins | sample Inofrocosms_June_FD_97181 | JGI IMG/M metagenome (GOLD analysis project Ga0137308, IMG submission 97181) | Mouse cecal microbial communities from Vienna, Austria - N-Acetylneuraminic and N-Acetylglucosamine D2O microcosms_June | ecosystem: Host-associated > Mammals > Digestive system > Large... | reverse complement strand
AGCGGGAAAATCTACATTTTATAATTTGGGAACCATACTGCCCCGAGACCAGAAAAGAATCAATTCTGATGAAATCCTAAGAGAGAACAAGGGGGACTGGAAGAATTTGCGTGACCAGTCCAAATGAAAGAAGCGGTAAAAAGGATAAAAACGTATTTGCAGGAAGGCGTTTCGCTCAATCAGGAAACCACGTTGACAGGAAACAGTATTATCAATAATATCCGAAAAGCAAAGAATCTGGGATTTACTGTAAGAATGTACTATGTGGGACTGGAAAGCGCAGATTTGGCTGTGGCAAGGGTCGCTGACAGGGTAAGGGTCGGCGGTCATGGAATTGAGGAAAAGGATATACGAAAAAGGTATGAGAGTTCATTGCAAAATCTGAAAACAGCCATACAGTTATGTGACGAAGTTTATGTATATGATAACACTGTAAGTTTCCAACAGGTGGCTATCTTTAAGGACGGGGTAAAGATAACGGATACGGAAATGTGCGGTTGGTTAGAACATGCCCTTGCAGAATGAACAAATGTTTACTATACTGGTAATCTTGTAAGAGGGATTTCCTGATGTATGTACAAATTGCCTGAATTTCCTGCCGCACTTTCCCCTGAGAATCTGATGGGGGCGCTTTCCGACTTCACTGGTATGGATTGGACTTTTGGTAAGCCTGATGATGTCTCTGATACATCAACTTATTACCAGTTTTCTGTTGATGAGATAATAATAGACCGAAAGGGGTACAGTGTGGGAGAAAATTCCTATACTGGGCCCCATGCAGTGTTTGACTCCTCGTATATGGCAATCAGTGTTCCATTTCGTTTGGGTGCCAGCAAGGATACGGTTTCGTCTTTCGATTTTATTTCCTCTGAACAGGCAAAAACATTGTGTAATGCAGATTTATTGGCACAGGTAGATTTCCCGATGCGTCAGCGATTGGGTATTGCCCAGGCTATTATGGAAGACCCGGCACTGCTTCTGTTAGATGAACCTATGAATGGCTTGGACAAAAGAGGATGCGAAGATATGAGAGCGCTTTTTTCGGGCTTACGGGACGCTGGAAAGACGATTGTTTTGGCTTCCCATATTGCAGAGGATATACGAGTGCTTTGTGACACTGTGTGCGAAATGGAAAACGGTGTATTGTCAAAGATTAAGGGGTGGGATATAGAAGATATGTGAGAATGTAAAAAAGTTCTCTATTGTCAAGGGTCGCAAGTCAAGTATGTTGCTCTGCAGTAGAGAAGAAAGAGATTTATGCTACCTAAGATTGGGAACTGCTTCTCAAAGGTGTCACAGGGAAGCTACATCTGAAAACCCCGGTATCAGATTTTAGGTGCCTAATGTCTCATAGCAAAATGAAGCAACAGAGATAAAGAGTCCGCTCTTATATTCATTACGCAGGAATCCGCTGTATTTGTCTGTAATATCGCGGATATTCTTCAACCCTAAGCCATGCTGTGCGGAGGTATCTGTCTTTGTGCTGGACAAAGAGCTGTTATTTTCAAAAGGATCATGGTCTACAGTGTTCTCCACCCGGAAGAATACAAAGTTCTCGACCTGCTTGATTATGATATTGACTTCGCGGAGATCAGAGGGAGACATTTGCCTGCAGGCATCGAATGCGTTGTCAATCTGGTTGGCCAGTACACCGCATATATCCACAGGGGCGATATTAGCCGATACAGGGAAGTTCACAGCAAAACGGAAAGCGATTCCAAGATGCTCTGCTTCAGCGGCTTTACAGTTGATGATGGCATCTATAATGTCACTTCCGCTATGGCACAATGCCGTTTCCTGGTATGTGGTGGAGAGAAGGGATTCCATATAGGCTAAAGCCTCCTCGTGCTTACCCAGGGCGGCCAATCCTTTGAGTGCGGTGAGATGGTGGTTAAAGTCATGTATCTGTTTTGCGTGGTCCTGCTGGTAGGCATGGAGCTGTTGGTAATTATCCGTCAGCAGTTGGTTGGCGGAATGCAGGAAGATGTGGGTCTGTCTCTCCTGCTCGGCTCTTGCGATCAAAACAAACACGATGATGGTAATCGTGACAAAGGCGAGAATGTAAAGCCAGGAAAATATGGCGACGGCGGACAGTGCATCATTAGCTGTGTCCAGGAACACGTGGAACAGATATTGTGTACTAATGTAGGCCGTAAGGGAAATCATCATCAGCACCATCTGATATTTTTTCTTGAATGTAGAAATTTTGGACAAAGATTTGCGGACGAAAAGATAGAACAATGTATCGATTATCTTGTCCACTGTCAGGAACACCACCCGAAAAGGCCCGGGTGACAGGAAGAAGGTGAAAGCGGAATATATATCCCCCACATAAACCACGCGGAGCAGTACAAAAATGACATATCCCACTGTAATGATCACCAAATAGGTCATTATGCAGGCCGTACTTCGGATAAGCAGCGACCCAGTGGAAGTGATACGGGATAGAATGAAGATGACAAAACACATCGAAATTACTGGCGTCAAAAAGGAAAATATGGAAACAGCGTTCAGGACATTGATGAGGACCGTCAGGCAGACTGTGGACAGCAGCATAGCGAGACAATGTCGGCTTGCAAGCTCCAGACCGTTCATCTTCGGCATCTCGATATCAACAAAAAGTAAATCAAAGCTACTCCCGCTATCTATCGTCCGTGCGAGATAACTGCTATCAGAAAATTCTGAGACAGATATATTCCGGCTGTTATCTGATTCCTGATACCATTGTATAAGCTTTTGATGCAACTCCTGCTACCGGATTGAGTGCTTCCTGGGATACTGACTGACCTGTATCTTAAGATCCTAACCATGAAGATATGGTTTGCGTCTGCGATGGAGGAAAATATTTGATTGAACAATGATCAGAGGTGAACTTGGTTGAAAAATAAAAGAGGACTTATCGGAGTTTTTTTGAGATGTGTTCTCATGATTTCTTTGGGGATGGCATTTGACCTGGAAAGGGATTATAAGTATTTGCCCTTTATGGTCCTTATAGCTTTTGTGATGCTGATGTTCTTCCTTTTGACAATCAGCCGATTCAATTTGAACAGGCATCTAAAAACTGTTTTCTTTTTCTTTGTTTCACTGGTGGTGATGCTGTGGCTTGGATGGGTAGGCGTGACATTAAGCTGGCAGTTTACCCTGGGATTTATGGGTTCAGTCTGTATCACCTGGTTTTTAATAAACATCTTCTGTATTTATTTGCACCAGAGGCGGGTAGTCGCCCGATGGAACACGGCCTATGCAGTCTGGAAGTCCGGGGGCAGCGCGGAGGACTACCTGAAAGAGATGGAACAGTGCGAAGCGGAATTAAAAAAAGATACAGGTATCATGCTTGTATATGGCGGCATCCCCTTGAACGATTACATTTTGGTACATAAGATTTCCCTGCTGAAAGAAATGGGGCGGAACCAGGAATGCCTTGCCCTGCTGAAAAGCATCCAGCCTAAAATTAAGAATCCGGAGGTGCAGAAAGCCCTTGCAGAAATGGAAACAGAGCTTTCCGTTTGCCCCAAAGCAGATGATGTAAATTAGATTGGCGGAGGTAACGAAAATGTCTTTTGAAGTACGGATGAAAAAGAGAACGAAAATGATTGTCCTGCGAATCTTCAGCGCCCTTATGGCTGCGGTGATGATATGGTTCATCAACCTGGATTTTATACGACCGGCTCTCATGCAGGATGGTGCCTATCTGCTTTTTATAGGCTTTATTGGGATCTTCCTTTTGTTTTTTGCCTGGTCTTTCTATGCGCAGAAACGTCCGCGCATTAAAGTGAACGGACAGGACATTACATTTTATCCGATGTGGCGTCCATCCCAAAAAGTCACATTGTCGGCAATCACTGCCAGAAATGTGAAAGGCGATACTACAGGGGAGAAAATAGATGCTGCTATCGGAGGCGCATTACTGAGTCCCCCGCTGGCTGATGCCTTGGAACAAAGATATACTGCCGCTTTACAAAATCCCAATCCCAAAGATATGGTCTACACTTATTACAGCGGGAATACAAAGCTGATCTCTGTTTCAACAAAGACCATGGAAAACGTAGAGCGTTTTGATAAAATGGTGGTAGACAAATTAGAGGGCAGACCTCTGGAACAGGAAATGCCTGCAGCACAAATACAGCCTGCTAAAAAGTCAAAGTTCCCTCTTGTTTTGGCTGGACTGATTGGTGTTATATGTGTTTTGACCGTGGCCGCAATCATGCTCACCCCGCGCACGGCATCACAATCTCCGGATTTGCTGGCAGGTACTTCCTGGCTTTCCGGAGACGATAACTCACAATGGGTATTCGGAACGGACAAGACATTCCATTGGTATCAGACGGAGGGTGAAACAGACGACAATTATTTTGCGGGTACTTATGAATTTCATGTTGGGCAGGATGCAATCAATTATTTAACAAGGGAACTTTCTGAATACGGTATAACGGAAAGGAAGATTAGGCAGGTAATCTCCAGTAATTCAGAATATACTCTGGATAACTTTGTTTGCTTTTCCTGTGTCAATCAGTCCTTTATGCTGTATGGTGAAGAACAACTTTCTGAGGATGCACTTTCCTCTTATCTTGGTTTCTTTTTGCAGGATGGTACATATCTTGATATTGCAAACATGACAACTGGCACTTATTACGGGTTCACAAAAGAATAAATTATCATGTGGATTGGATATACATTTTACTACTGCGATGAAAGTGGAATATCCCGCTGAACAATAATCAGAGGAGGAACAGAATATGGACAGCAGATTTCCTCAAAAACAGAATACCAGTGAAAAACTGAAAGCAAGACAGTATGGGGCGGCAGGTTTCATCTGCCTTTTCATCGCTGTAATTATGACCGTCATCCGCTTTATATGGGAAGATATTATGTTGGGGAGCGGAGGAGATCCGGTATCTTTGAGCATGGTCATTTTTCTGGTGCGTAACCTTGTGTTGATTTTTGGAGCCATAGACCTTATTTCTGCGGCTTACCATTTTATGCTTTGGAACCGAAACGGACGGAAGTGCATGGATGATGATGAGAGCAGCTTGTTTTCTGACTGGAAAAGTGGGGAGCGTTCTCCAGTTAAAGTTTCGCTGGCTTTCATAGCTGGTATCATAGCGCTGGCACTGGTGATTGTTATACAAGGTTAAGGGATATGAAAAAATGGAAAAAACCATAACTGAGAAAAGCGTTCACAGGAAATGGATAGTTCCTGTTCTGGCGGTATTTCTGCTGATGGCTGTACTTATAATATGGCAATGTAAAAAGCAGGAAACAGAGTATTTCATTATACAAGCAATTATTGAAGAACTTCCACATTATCAGAGTGAAATTGAAAGCTGGGGATACGAAGTATCTGTATTGCCGAAAATGACCGAGGAGCCGGATAACGCAGGACTTATGCGTTACTATTGGAAGTCTGCCGGCCCGGTTTTGATACTGGAAGATCAATGTGGTGGAATGTACTGCTTTTATGTGGGTTTTGATCAATATATCAGCGAAAGGACTTACATAGAAAACATGATGTTGCTTCCGGCCGGTCAATATGCTGAGAAAGAGTATGAGGATGTCCTGAAAACAGTCCGCCTGCAGCTGCGTAAGAGGAATATAAAGCAGGAGCCCCTTTTTGAAAATACGGCTGATGCTGAATCCAAAGACCGCTATGATGTGTCTGTCCTGATTGAAATAACGGCGGAATCTTTGGAGGACGGGGACGAGCTGTCTGTCGTTGGAGGCGGTTTTTTTGAAACGAACTACTGCAGCAATAATTTTGAAGAATGTCGCTTGTGGAATGGAATAGACCCCGCAAGCGCAAACAGCTATTCTGACCGGAATATCAAGCAGGAATACAGCGCGGTGCAGCTGTTGGAATATTACAGGCAGGGGCTGGAATTACAGAACCGACTTGTAGGACTGTACCACGAAAGGCAGGAGGAAGATGGAAGGTAAAATAAAAGCGGGAATATGTTTTGCCGGCCTTATGTGTGCGTTGGTGTTACTGCTTACTTCATGCGATTTTCACATTATGTCTAAAGGGGAAGTGGAAGAATATCTGGAGAAACAGTACAACACGGAATTTACGGTGCTTTCGTCTGAATCCGTTACTGATGACTATTATGATGATGTATGGAGAGTAAGGGTATATATAGTGTCACCAAAAGATGATCCGGATACCTGTTTCTATGTATATAACATAGTGGAAGGGGAAAGCTTTGGAGTTCCCGGTTTTCGAAACTCGCTACATGACACTTATGTCGGTGACATCATGGGGGCAACATTTTTAGAACAAGCAGCGGATACAGAACTGGAATATAAGCTGGATTATACATATCCCGTAAAGTCATCATCCGAATACCATTCACATTTGTGGATTTCATTTGACCCTGTTTTTCCGGAAGATTTGACAGAAATATGCGAACTCCTTTCCCGAACATTTACAGGTACACTGGAGAAGATTCCGTGGGCACAAGACAAGCAGTCATCGACACACATCCGAATATGGTACAGAGAGCATGACTGGCCTGATGAGAAATTCTGTTTGATATGGATTGAACCGTTTGCACGATATGAATGGAATAAGGAAACGGGAAAGAATGAATTGATTCCTTTTAATCCGGAGGCTGATGCTATTCGAGAATATATCTTAGATGAAGCAGGCGAGTATAAAGAGAGAATGCAATAAATCAATTTATAAGGGGAAAAACCGGTTCTGAAGCAATCCCCAAAGTGGACGGCTGATGTTTTCGGGAGGTGCGCATTGGAAACAGGAGAACGGGCTTGAATCATAACCCTCAGTTCTCTTCCGGAATACGAATTGCAATTTGGAATGAATTTAAACCAATATCAGGAGGATATATTATGCAGGTGGAAGGTTTTTCTGAATATCAGTCCTGGGTAGAGGCCGGGATGGAATGTGCAAAAGGAGTTCGCAGGCGGAAATGGCTGTTGTTCTGGAAATGTACGGGTATTTTTCTTGCTATATCCGTGGCAATTTTACTTATCTGCTTTGTCGCGGGCATGGGCTCAGATGAAGATGTGCTTGCGATGGCTGTTGCAGGTGTGGCCATGCTGTTTCTCTTTATGACTTTGATTCTGTTCCTCTGTATGCTGCCGGGCTTTTTCAAGGGCAGATATGCACGAAAAATCAAACGGGCAATCAAACGGCAGGGCTTCAGCGATGCCCGGCGCGAACAGTTTGCCCGGGAGCAGATGGCAGCCCGGCGTGACCCGGCTCAAAGTGTATCCCTTGTGATAACGCAAGGGCAGGACCGTATGCCGGCCCGGTTTACACTGAGCGAACATTTCGCCTGCTTCACCGGTGGGTCAGGTTTCGGGCCTTATATCCTGAAAGTAGATGATACAGAGGCAATCCGCGTCAGCACGAACACAATGACGCTCCCTGCAATTACCAGAGTGTTCTGTTTGGTAATCAACAGGAACCAAAGTGTTACAACACATATTATCCATTTCGTGGGTCATGGCAGGGAACAAGGGCATCTTATGTTTGGCGACCCGGCGGTCTGTGAAAAAGTGCTGGACATTCTGCGCCGGCGTTTTCCTGAAGTGACAGGCCGATAAAAAACGGTAGGATGGGAGTCCTCTGAAAAATAGGTATGGTGATAAGACAAAAGAACAAATCATCGGCTTTTTAACTCACAGTTAAAAGGTGGCCCAATTTTTTTCGACACTTCACCCGCTAACGGAAATGGCATATTAAAAACCATTGGATGGCGGCATAGTACATTTTGACATTCGTAAAAGAAAAATTGGAATTAGGGGGCGTTATCATGGAGGAATTGTTGGTTTATGTTATTTTGCTTTGCGAGAAATTGGTAACGGAAGATGAGTACAATAAGCGGCTTGATGAATTATTCCTCAATACCCCCGAAAACGATGACCTGCTCTATTTGGAATGGGAAACAGACATTAAAAAGGCGATTATTTATGTGAGGACACATATTGATTATAATCATCTTGACCTTGAACGGTTTGGAAGAACTTTAATGGGCAGATTAAAAGCAGTTTATGTGAATTGTCCGGATATAAAGCGTTTTGCAAGCCGGATGTACAGCGTGTGGGAAAGCCTTCCCGGGAACATTCAGAATATAGAGCCATTTTGGACGCTGAGCTATGCTGATGACCCTTTATCGTGGGGAGATGAAGAACAGACCAGAAATATTTATGAGCATATGCTTAACTACTATAAGGATTAAGCTAATATAACAATTCCTGTTTATGGAAAAACTGATTAAGAAAACAAAATCGGAGTTTACCATTTGCTGACTCTGTACGGACATACTGAAATCAAAAGACACAAAGGAGTCATCATTATGAAAGAAAATATCAGAAAGTGTATCACCAACAATCTGCCAAAAGAGACTACTTATCTGGGGGAATTCCTGTTCCTGATGCCGGATACCGTCTGGGAAGGAGAATCCGGTGGGCAATTTTTTGTGGCAGTTGCAGAAGACCGATGGCTTTCCGGTTCAAGTGGTCAGTTCTTGGCCGTGACAGAGGACGGTTCTGTCTATAAAGGCGATCTGGCTGACCGGAGCCTGTTTCAGTACTGCGCTGCCAGCTTTCCACAGTTTATGGAAATCATGAGTACATACCAGGCTGTACTTGAGACCCATCGGTCACCGGATGTCCGGGATGAAGAAGGCTTACGGCGCTGCGAGGAGGAGGAAAAAGTTCTCCGTGAGACGATCACTCGGATTGATTCCACTGCACTACAGGATGATGGGACATTCTGGAGTGTCAGGGCAGAAGAGATAGGCTACGGCTTTTGAAAATATTTGTCGTCGTGTCAAAATCCTATTGGAGAAAGGATAATAGCTGTCTATGGCAAAACTAAAATCAATCGTCTTTGCGGCGGGGGTGATGCTGCTGATTTTAGCGGCGGCGGTGGGCTGTCGCTCTGTCAAGTATCTGGTCGCTATCCTCCCCACCGACAGCTATGAGGATAAAGGTGTTTATACCTTTTCACCTTATCAAGTGCTGCCTGTCCAAGTACAGAACACAGGTGCAAGCGGACGTGACCGCCGCATGAATCCCACTAAGACCGCCTACATGGTCTGCTACAGAGACATCGATGGGAGCGGCTATCAGTGGAGCCGGCAGGCTATCACCCGTGAGCTGGGCTTGGAGATTGTGGATGCAGGAATTACAGTAGAGCGACGAGTGCTGGCAATCCCCTCTGACCGCTCCTATATTACCGTGGAGCCAGGGCAGACCGCAGAAAGCTACACTGCCGGACTCCGGCAAAAGTACATCACTGCCCTTGTGCTGGCAGGGGCTTATGTTCTGCTGTATGCGGCGGCGTGGTGTGTGATATGGGCAGGCAAGCGGAAATTTCAGAGGACGGGATTATGAAAAGAACAACGGACGATACTGCAAACCGGCGATTGCAACAAGAGAATATGTCAAAATCGTTTCCGTATGTGTTCCCGCTGATGTGCCCCGGTTCTGGCGATGCCGCCTGATTCGGACACTGTTTCTGATAGGGTGGGGCAGTATCCGGACATTTCTCTTTGGCGTCATTGTGGCCTTTGTCCTAATGTTGTTCCGGGGCAAAGAAGCGATGCCGGAAGACAGTATCTCTTTTCTTTGATGGCTGCGTTGTTTTTCGGTCTTCTTCCCCTGTCGTTTTTCTGCAGGTGGTACGCGAGCCGGACAGAAAACTGTTGATTGTAAGAAAGGCGATTTAGTTATGGAAATGAAAACAGACGAAATGCAATTTACTTTTCCACCGATTGAACTCACAAAAGAGTTTATCAGCTCTCTAATTCCATATCCAAAGGAGATTATTGAGCCTTTACCTATTCCAAGAAAAACAAAGACTTTTTTGACAACAACAGGATTGCCTATCCATTCAAGATATTTCTTTTGGGCTGGAGATTTGTTTGTATTTTACGAGCAACCGAGAACAATCAATTTTTGTTCTTGTGGAAAGGACAACTTTCTGGTTATTGGTGAGCTTAAGGGCTTGGATAAGCCCCCATTTGTGGCAATCAATGTCAACCGTGGCGGCGTATATTCATTACATCAAAGTTTGACGGTAGACCGTCAGCCATATTTATATACGACATTCTTTAATTCTGGAATAGCAGAATTTGTTCAAAGTATTGGATGTTGGCAGGTATTTGCTCCAATAGTTTATGAATATGAGGATCAGTTGTGTAAAAAACATATTGCACCGTGGGATTACGAAGACGTTTTGTACGCACCTTTCAAAGAAAAATTATTTCAGAGAGATCCGAAAGCTATTAAAAAACCTCGAAAAGATCAGTTGCATTGGTGGCCAGTAGTTTGCTGCTATGATCCAGGTGCATAGCATATGCAAAAAAGTGGGATGGTGAGTTATTTCTGCCGTAACAAAAGGGAAACTACTAATTGTGAATTTTTAATTGATCGCCTTTTAGGATTGTGTGATTGTGCAATTATAGAAAATCATCCAATCATGTTTCAATAGCTTTCTTAGTCCCGGTACAAAATGTCCTGAAGTGGACTAAGACCTTGGCAAAAATATTTCTTTGGAGTAAGTTTTTTATGGATGATATTTTTTACTTGTCATCTGTCAAACTGAATACAGATTGTATATGTAGAGTATTTCAGAATGTTGATAGCATTTATGTGGAAAATTTCAGGTTATCTGGTGCGATTCAGATAAATACGGGTAGACAGCTGATTAACATGACTCTTATGGGAGCGCTTGAATTTTATGAGACCAACCGGAAGTTTATACAAACACATGAAATAGAAACTATAGTCTGTATCAGCCATCATAAATCATGTGTGAAGGAAACATTAGAACTGGCAAAAATACTGCTTGACAGATATGGCGGATGGATAGGTAATGACAATGATGGATTTTTACCTGTTTTTGATGCGGCAAATATTTCATCATTTTCCTATTAGTGATTTCAGGATATGACTTCTCTGTCGAAGTGAGTAAACCAAAGGCATAGATAAATACAGAGCACAATAAAAAAGATGCAACAAAGTATGGATGTGGATTGAAGAATGGGAAAACAAATCAATTATTGGCTAAAGTATGAAGAATTTTTACAGATAGCACAAGCGGCATTAGACTACGGATGTGTCATTGTCAAGCCGGATTTGGGAAAAATAAAGTATGGGCAAACTCTGGACATAATTACAGAGGATAAGTGTCGTTATTACTTTTATTTGCCAGAGGCGGGCACATTGATGGCGCAGCCAATCCCGTTTCAGAGTGAACCGGTGATAGGATATAATGCGGCAGGTAATACAGTTATCGAGGCCGGCTTTTCTTTTATACATGACAATGAAAAGGAAATTACAAGAAGCCGCCTATTTGTAATTTCCGGATATTATGATGAAAGTGGAGAATACATTACAAGACCGGAGTGCCTGACCAGAATATATCATAAATTGGTTCGTATTGTGAAAAAGACAGCTCCTTATACAGAGATAACAGACCATATCATCAGTAGGCATGATCATGACTATTTACAGGAAAAAGAATGGAAACATAAAGAATATATTTCTGCATCGTGTCTGGAATTGAAGGTATCAAAGAATTACAGATTGATCTGATTTTTTAAATCATTTGGAAGGAGGGCAAACCGGCATGAATGTGGCAGAATTAGGTGACAGGATTATTAAAACGGGAATATGCTGCTATGGTTCCTGACAATACCGTCTAATCCGGGCGGCGGAAGACAGCGCAGGATTTGAAAGATGGATAAACTGAGCGGAAAGCAAACCAATTTTTATAGAGGAAGCGCTATGAAGATGTTAAAAAGCAAAACTTGGCAACATGAAACAACCGGCACAGATGGAAATGTTATTTTATTTGGTGTCAATATATTTGATTACGAGTGGAAAGACACTCATAAATCTGTGAAAGTTTGTGATCCTTTATATGGCCAGGAATATAAATTTTCCATCTATACAGTTGCTATAAACGGACAGGAGCAAGAATTTGCCGCGGGAGAGTTCAGTAACTGTGTTTGGGGGTTTTATCTCTTAAAATATTAAGATTTTACATGTTTGGCCTAACTGAAAGCTGAATAAAGAGAAAAATTGGATTGTGGAGTGTTATACAAGAATTAAGCTGAAGAAATTGCCGAGATTGCTTACAAAGATATAGCATTTTAGCAGAAAAGCAGGGCAAAAGACGTGTGATTTTTAAATAGAGGCAGCATGAAATGATCTGGTATATATAGATAAAAAATGGAGGTGCATGATGAAACGCTGTATCATTTGCAAAAAAGAAATTATCGAATTTGGCGAAAAACATTTTACTGGTTTTCAATCTATCTTTCCCCCAAAAGAATTCGACAAAGCCTGCTACTTTGTTCTGCGAGATGGGAGCAGTGGCCCGTATTACCCATTCGCACAGAGAAGCGAGACAGGCAGTTTCTGGCATCTGCGCATTGAGCGTGGATTTTGGAATGAACAAATCCACCTGCGGCTCAACAGCATCTATGTCAGCTATCTCATGTATGATTGGAGTGCGGCCATGTGTACTTACAGGGTGTCAAGCTACTCCGGTTATGGCAGGCTTTCCAGTATCTCCGAAAAATATACTGTCTGTTCCCCGTGGTTTGATACGGAGAATGGCAGGGACAGCCTGCAAAAGGGCCTTGCTGAATTAGGCGCATGGTATGTCGAACATTTGCCGGAGATAAACCTATCCTATGAAAAACAGCAGACATGGCTGGACAAGGACTACCGTGACGCCAAAATAACCAGGGCTTATTTGGATGAACATTTATCCGAATTAACGGAGCCGGAAATTTTTGAACTGTATCGGACAGTTGACCGTCTTGCGGGTGAGTATGAGAAGTCGGATATGAAAAACCGAAAGAACTCCCTGGGATATAGTGCCGCACTTTCGGACTTTAATGATTTTTGCTATGGCAAGTTTCCGCCTAAGATCAATCATTGGGTAGACGAACTGAGTGAGATGATGCTGTCAAAGAAGGTTGTAAAAGGCATAGATATAGATTATGCCCGTTCCTTTGCCATAAAAACTCTGCTGTACCTTTTCCATGACAGCCAGGAAGCAAATTATCCTGCAATACTGAAACATAAAGAGATATGGAAATAAATATCAATGGGTAAATCGTGCCTTTTGAAATAAAATATAGACCAGTAAAGGAGGTCAGAGCATGAAACTGACCGAATATCAGAAAAGCGATTTGTGGCATGGAACGATTTTTCGGTTCCCTGCCGGGTATCCCTTTGAATCGTCAGTAGATTTTATGTTGATGGACTACCCTCACAGTGAAAGTGGATTTGCCCTATACTGTGTTTCAGGCTACCATGCCGGGTCTTTGGAACTTGTTCTTCCCAAGGAAGCTGCAAATCCGGTGAACTGCTCCATATCCTCCCAATGGATGGCGGAGAACTGGAGCAAGTGGGTTTATGCGGAATGTATGGCAGCGGATGTGGAGATTGTTGAGAAAACAGCTTATTAAGGCAATAAAATCAGAGTAGGAGGCAATATTATGGAACCTAAAATAATCAAAACGTTATGCGGTATGGAAGTTAAAATTATACCTAAGCAGGAGAATATCCCAGCTTTTGACACCAAAGCAATCCAGATAAAACATATTGACTATGATGATCCGCCATATTCTTCGTATGAGGTTGATGAAATTACAGAAGAAGTAATTTCCAAAATTCTGGAAGAAATACCGCAGGGACTAAATATATATCTGTACTTAGACCCCTATGGGGAAGTTGAAATGTTTGAAGTAAACTGTGATGGGGAATGGCTGGCAATCAGATTTAGCTCGTATGGCGGAACCAAAGATGAAAAGAATTATTATTCCTATAATCCAGAGTATGCTGGAGTAGAAGAATTTGCCCATGTGCAAAGCGGCGGCCAGTCGCCTATTGAAAAATACCTTGCGCTTACCAATATGGAAGTTGGCGTAAAAGCGGTTGAATATTTCATAAGGACGGGAAAACTTTATCCAGGCATTGACTGGGCTGAACAGCTCTAAGCGATGAAGGGGGAAATATACTATGATACACAATACCAAATGCACTATGAAAGAAGTTTTTTTATCTATCAAGGAAAAATACCTGCAGGAAGGAGAAAGCGCAGTGGAAGAAGATAATGACTGGTACATTTATGAACCAGACGATATTTTATCTTTATCTACTCCCTGCTACATAGCTCCCAGACCGGAATTTGATGAAAACGAGGAAGAAATTTTCCCGGAATATGCGATTGAAAACAATATGGACTATTCGATCATGCCGGAACTTGTGACAGATGTTGTTATCAATGCTTTAGACCAGAAAAGAGATGCCACCGAGGAAGAATTGCTGAAAGCGCTGAACTATTATTTAGATGCAGATACTTTTATCAAGTTATGAACAGGGCAAAAAGAATAATAGTATATAGGATTTTAAGGAGCTACCAGAGGACAAGATGATGAGAAAACCCACGGATGATATTGCGAACTGGCGATTACAGCAGGAGAATACATCAAAACCATTCCCATATGTTTTCCCACAGATGCCGCCCCGTTTCCGGAGATGCTGTGCCTTTGCGAAAGCAGTATTTCTGATACAATGGGGATGCTTTGCCGCTTTTGGTGTTTGCAGTATGGTGCTGTTCATTCCCGTGGTTATTTGGGGCAGGAACATGGGAATGAGCGCCATGATAGAGAACAAACCGTTTTTGGCGTTTTTCATTGTGGTGGCTGCTATATCACTCCCGATTTCTTTTGCGGCTGTTCCGTTTGGATTCACCCCAAAACTTTTTTGGCGGTGTCCTTGCTGCGGGCATCCATTTCCATATTATGTTCCGAAAAGAGGGGATAACCTGAAAGAAAAGGAATGTTTATGGAACATAGAGGGGCGGCATATCAAATATGCGAAGCTGAAATTTTGTCCGCTGATCATTCCGTCAGTCTGCCCGGAGTGCAAATGTAAGTTTTTTGAAATGGCTGATGGTTTACAAAATGCAGGGAAAAATTGATTAGGAAGAGAAATCGGAGATACAAGAGGGGCTATTTTATGATATATGCAGAAAAGGGAAAAGAACAGGAATGTTTTATTGATTTTGTAGAAAAGGCTTTAGGAATATTGGCTCAAGAAAAGTACCGTGATTTTTTAGCTGTGTTTGATAGCAGTAGAATATTGACAGAAGAAGATTTAATCTCTGCACTTCAATTTTTGGATGAAACCCGGCCTGTGCTGAAAATTGATGACCCGAAACAGGTGAAAAACCAGAATCAGGAAATAGATTTATTTACTCTTTGTGACGGAAGCGGATACTGTATGGATTATGATTTAACAACAGATGGCGAGATAAACGATTTAACACTCCAGATTGAATTTTTGAAAAAAGGAGACGGATATATTGTTTCACTGGATGATCTGCATACATTGTAAATATCTTCGGTAAGATAACTTTCAAATTACATGGAGTTTGAATTGTTGAATATGTTAAGGTAATGAATCAAGATTAACAAATTCTGCTTGCAGAACTGAAAAAACGTGATTGGAGACGGTAAATGAACAGGAGTAATATTATTGGTTTTGAAGAAACAGAAAAGATGGGTCTCAGAAAAGGCATCGTTTTTTATTTTAACGATTGGATTGATGAAAAAATCATTTCCGTATTAGAGGAGATAGTAGAGCAATTTCTTTCCCTGACACAAGCGCAATTTACAAAGAAACGCAGTGGGGAGAATGACGCTTATGTCAATCGGAGAAATATTCGCGGCGGGTGGAAAAAAGTTTTTCATCGAGCATTTGACAATTTTGACAACTCAAATATTTTGATATTAGACAACTGTACACCCCAGCAGTTACAGACAATTTATACCTGTATTAAGCCGACTAATTATAGGGCTCTAAATTATTTTGTGTACAGCTATCTCTATTTTCAATGCTCGCTTGATATAGAATGGTCAGCTGTCTATCAATTTATGGAGTATGTAAACAGCAAACTGACGATCCATTACGCCAGCGCAGGATATGAGATGGCGTTCAATGACCTCTGTCCCAAAAGCGCAGGGTACGGTGTGAGAGCCTTGAACCAGCTAAACTATGTAAACAGCGAGTATACAGAATGGAACGGACTTGACTTAAGTACACGTTTTGGTGTTCCATGCCCGAATTTTATACAAATCCTATGCTCGGAATTGACGCAAAAAATAACATCTGAAATTCCTGATGAGTTACATGGAAAATTAGTAAATACCAATCTGTTTCTTGACATACTTGATCGGAAATCTGAAAAAATGCCTGAGCCGGCATTGGAACAGATAAAATCCCGGTATCAAAAACTGTATTGGTTGTTGAAGCCACTCCTTGTGTCGCCCGAACGATCTATGTTTATGAAAAAAGAGGATTGGGAGAAGCGTCTAAAGAGGTTTGAAGAAATACAATCATAATTTCAAGTTTACAATGGAGTGCGTTACGAAGTCAAAGCATCAAGTGAGAGGCAGACAAATCAAAACAGAAGTGATTAAAAAAATATAAATCAGATGAGGAAAGACATGGGAAAAGATATACTATATGAAACAATGAAAATTGTTGCTAAACAGAGAAATATCAAAGCATCTCCACAACATGATCTCTATAAAAAAAGTGAGCCCTATTTCTATCATGTGTTTTATGGCTTTGACTTTAGACACCCATACAAACCAGAAACGGGAGCAACCAATATTATTCTGGATATTACAGTTAAATACAGCCGCTTTGACGAGCTTAGATGGGGTATCATTTCACCCGGAAATGATTTGAAATTTACTGATAAAGTAAGGGCTAACAGTATAGCGGCGTGTGAGGCTTCCTTTCCAAGAAAATCCCTTTCTTTTAAATGTGATGGGTCTAAGGACGGATTATGTCGATTATGTGAAGATATTCTTGACTGGCTGGAGAAATTTTATAGGGATTTTTTTAAATCCATAGAAAAAGATTATGGAACATTAGAAGAGTATTACATTGCTAATAAAGAAGATAATCCGATGCTGGCAGGGTTGGTATATATTGAGCGTGGCCAATTTCAAAATGCAGAGAAATGTTTTAGATTGCCAAATATGAGTTGTAAAAATTCATGTACTTCTATTAGGCCGGTGACGAAAGAGCAACTTGCCCGTGTCAGTGTCTCCTGTGAACAGCCACATCGCAGAAGTGATTATGAAAGGTTACTTGATTATACAATAGCTATGCAGCATGGGGTAAAATGGACAGAAGAAACAGCAGCGTATGGATTGTTGCCCGAAGAAAGACATGGGAAATAGTTAAACGGAGAGTACCAATACAACATAAAAGAAAAGAGGATGGAAAAACATGAAAGCTGTTATGCAATATCAAAATAAAACTCCGGAAGAGATTGTTCGTCAATACAAAAAGAGATTTCGGGCTAAGCAGGGTCTTCTCATACTGATCTGTTTACTGTATGTTATTGTCAGTATTAGGGGAATCTGGCGGGCTAATGACAACATGACAGACATTTTACTTAAATTGCTGCTCCTTATTGTGATCACCTTTCCAATCAACGTTTGGATATCCTGGGATTTTATGTCTCTGAATCTGATTCTGAACCAGAACTGCGATCCGGTAACCTATGTTCAGGTGATGCGCCTACTTGAAAAGGTACATAAAAGAAAGCGGAGTGCCATGGCTATCCGTATCAATGAGGCATCCGG
>Ga0137308_101830_pt1 | contig 17653 bp, 16 predicted proteins | sample Inofrocosms_June_FD_97181 | JGI IMG/M metagenome (GOLD analysis project Ga0137308, IMG submission 97181) | Mouse cecal microbial communities from Vienna, Austria - N-Acetylneuraminic and N-Acetylglucosamine D2O microcosms_June | ecosystem: Host-associated > Mammals > Digestive system > Large... | reverse complement strand
ACACGCAAATTGCCTTTTGATATAATGAGGATATCACAAGACGGTATTTTCATTATGGAAGGGAGGCGGTTCTATGCCAAATTCTGTTGAGATTGCTAAAGACGCGGTTGAACAGTTTCAAAAAGTTCAACGGCATATGTTAATAGCGAAAGAAGAAAATGCTGAGAAAACATATGCAAGTTTAAAAAAAGATTATTTATCTTTAAAAGCTATTTTGCAGGTAGCGGGTGTCAATCTGACAGATATTGATGAAATAAAAGAGTAACGATAAATCAGGGTGCCCCGCAGCTTGCTGCGGGGCATTTGGCTTAGGAACTGTGGAAAAAAGGGAGGTGCATTTATGTCCAGGACAGTTGGGATCGGTCACCAGGATTTTGAAAAATTGATCAGAAAGAATAATTTTTATGTGGACAAAACAAAGTTTATTAAAGAATGGTGGGAAAACGATGATGATGTCACCTTGATCACCCGCCCCAGACGTTTCGGGAAAACGCTGAACCTGAGTATGGTGGAGCATTTCTTCTCTGTAGAATATACCCAGAGATCCTTGCTTGCGTCACACCCCGGCGGGGCGGACGGGACGGCCATCCGGATGGATTCCGACTCCGAGGCAGATCTGCCCCATACCGATAGAAACAGTTTGTTCCAGGGGCTTGCGATCTGGGAAGAGGAAAAGTACCGGAGACTGCAGGGAACCTGGCCGGTGATCTTCTTAAGTTTTGCAAAGGTGAAAGAAAGATCCTTTCAGAATGCAAGGAAGAAGATCTGCCAGCTTATTACTAATCTATATAATCGATATGATTTTTTGCTGGAAAGCGGATTATTAAATGAGAAGGAAAAAAGCATTTACCATGAAGTAAATGCTGACATGGAAGATTATCTCGCATCCGAAGCGCTGTCCAATCTTTCCGATTATCTGATGCGCTATTACGGAAAAAAGGTCATCATTCTTTTGGATGAATACGACACGCCCATGCAGGAAGCCTATGTGGGCGGATATTGGGATGAGCTGATTTCTTTTATGAGAAATCTGTTCCATTCTACATTTAAGTCTAACCCTTATCTGGAACGGGCGTTGATGACGGGGATCACGCGGGTCAGCAAGGAATCTGTTTTTTCTGATCTGAACAATTTAGAGGTAGTGACTACGACTTCCGAAAAATACGAGGATTCCTTCGGTTTCACGCAGGAGGAGGTATGGGAAGCCCTGAAAGAATACGGTCTGTATGAGCAGAGGGAACAGGTGCGGCACTGGTATGACGGCTTTACCTTTGGTAACAAGTCAGACATCTACAATCCCTGGTCTATCATCAATTATCTGGACAAACGCCGTTTCTCTCCATACTGGGCAAACACCAGCAGCAACAGCCTGGTGGGGAAGCTGATCCGGGAAGGGAGCCCGGATTTAAAGATCGCCATGGAGGATCTGCTTTCCGGCAGGCTGCTTCATGCACAGATTGATGAGCAGGTCGTATTCAGTATGCTGGATGCCGATGAAAATGCGGTCTGGAGCCTGCTGCTGGCAAGCGGCTATCTGCGGGTAGAGGAGTTTGAGTTTTCTGACAGCGGATACCCGGAATGCGAATTAAAGCTGACCAATTGGGAAGTAACTGCGATGTTCAGGCGGATGGTGGCCGAATGGTTCAGGCAGCCCGCTTCTGCCTCCGCATATAACACGTTTATCAAAGCGCTTCTGCTGGGGGATGTGGATGCCATGAATACCTATATCAATCGGGTGGCTTCTGCAACGTTCAGTTATTTCGATACCGGGAAAAATCCTTCCGGGGAGGCAGAACCGGAACGTTTTTATCACGGTTTTGTGCTGGGACTGCTCGTGGAGCTGTCAGACAAATACCGGATCACTTCCAACCGGGAGAGCGGCTTCGGAAGATATGATGTGATGCTGGAGCCTCTTGGATCTTCGGAAGATGCGGTGATCATCGAATTCAAGGTCTGCAGCGCAAGAAAGAAGCAGGCTCTGGAGGACGCCGCGGCAGAAGCATTGGATCAGATCGACCAGATGCGCTATGCTGCGAACCTGGAGGCAAAGGGGATTCCGCCGGAGCGGATCCGAAGATATGGGTTCGCGTTCGACGGGAAAAAAGTTTTGATCGGATGATCCTTGGATCCTCTAACCGCACAGCTGGATTTTTTTCCCGTAAGGAGACTTTGCCTCAAGAACTTTGTAAATAAAAACAGAAAAGGGGCTGTTTTATCACAGCCTCTCAGGGCCAAGGCCAGCTTTACGCCTTATTTTTCCATATCAGGATTCATTTTTCTATGTTCAAAATACCATAAATTGTTCCCATTATTTCATTCCGAAAGCAAATCTAAATCTTTATAATAATACTGGAAATGCAATCTTATAAATACAAAAAGGAGGAGTTAAGCTATGAGAAAAACAAAACGGCTCATTGCAGTACTTCTTGTATTTGCAATGGCACAAATGCTGACTGCCTGCGGCGGAAGCGCCGGAGGATCCGAGGGCGGGTCAGGAGGAAGCTCGAAGGGCAGCGGGACACTGACTGTCGCAATCTGGGATGTGGGGCAGTAGCCGGGCCTGCAGGAGATCATGGATGCGTTTACGGAAGAAACTGGGATCAAGACCAGTCTCCAGGTGATTGAATGGGACAGGTTGCGATGATCTCCCAGGGCTCCTGGATGGTATCGGCGTTTAAGGATAACGAGGATATCGTGGCCCATGGCGACGTGGCACGGCTTCCAAAAGGGGATGAGACCGGAAAGAGCATCTCCATGTACAATGGGCTCGGATGGGCGGCATCCGCAAATACAGGCATGCCGGACGAGGCATACAAGCTGATCGAGTGGTTCGGCACAAAGGATATGCAGCAGAAACAGGCTGACCTGGGCGTGACCATGTCTGCTTATGAGGGCGTATCAGATAACTGGGTGAACTGTACGGACGCGTTTCACCTGCAGCCTTATCTGGATGCATTGGAAGGCGACCTGGTATTCCGGCCGCATACAAATTCGACGCTTGCATGGTGGAATCCTATGGTGGAAGAGCTGAAGGCGCCATGGAACGGCGAGGCGGATATGGCTGAGACGTGCCAGAAGATTGCGGATATGATGAATGAGACCATTGCGGAGGAATAGTACAGAATCACAGAAAGGGGTGAGACCTGTGGCAATGCCTAAAAAAGGGACGACCCAGGAGAGAAATGAGTTTATTTGGGGATGGCTTTTCATTCTCCCAACGATGATCGGTCTGATCATCTTAAATATTATCCCGATATTCCAGACGATCTATCAAAGCTTTTTTAAGACGGGAGACTTTGGAAAAGGGAATATTTTTATCGGGGCAGACAATTATATCAAAATGTTTGGGGACGCCGAAGTATGGCAGGCTGTGATCAATACATTTAAGTATGCGCTGATCGAGGTGCCGTTTTCCATTGTTATCGCGCTGGTGCTGGCGGTTCTGCTCAACCGGAAGATCAAAGGCCGGGCGGTGTACAGAACCATCTTCTTCCTGCCTATGGTAGCGGCTCCGGCGGCGATCGCCATGGTATGGAGATGGCTGTTTAATTCCGAATTCGGTCTGCTCAACCATGTGTTCGGCACGAAGATCAACTGGATTTCGGATCCGAAGATCGCGGTATTCGCGATCGGAATCATCGGCGTCTGGTCTATCATCGGTTATAATATGGTGCTGTTTATTTCCGGGCTTCAGGAAATACCGGGGGACTACTACGAAGCGGCAAGCATTGACGGCGCGACAGGCGTGAAGCAGTTTTTCAAGATCACCATCCCGCTGCTGTCGCCGACCATCTTCTTTGTGACCATCACAAGGGTCATCGGCGGCCTCCAGGTATTTGACCTGATTTATATGGTCATGGACAAGGATAACCCGGCGCTGTATAAGACACAATCCCTGGTATACCTGTTCTATCAGAACTCCTTTGCGGAAAATAACAAGGGGTACGGTTCCACGATCGTGGTACTTCTGCTAGCGATCATTATGCTGATTACCGTATTCCAGATGATAGCGCAGAAAAAATGGGTTCACTATAATTAGGAGGGATGGAGATGGAGACAAGAGCAAAAATCAATCAGGCTGTGATTCATATCGTCCTGATCCTGGTTTCAATCACGATGCTGGTGCCATTTCTCTGGATGGTGCTGACAGCGTTTAAAACGATGACAGAGGCGACGTCGGTAAATCCATTTGTGATCTTTCCCAAAAACTGGCTGACAGACAGCTTTACCACGGTCATCCGGAATATGGATTTCCCGATCTTATATCTGAATACGCTCCTCTTGATCGCAGGCCGTGTCATTGCGGCGGTACTTACGGCCACACTGGCAGGATATGCGTTTGCCAGGCTGAATTTCAGGGGAAAGAACCTGATGTTTTCTCTGGTCATGTTCCAGATGATGGTGCCGGGACAGATATTTATCATCCCTCAATATCTGATGGTAAGTAAAATGGGGATGCTCAATACCATATTTGCGCTGGTATTTCCGGGGCTTGTGACGGCCTTTGGGACATTTCTGCTGAGACAGGCATATATGGGGCTTCCCAGAGACCTGGAAGAGGCGGCAAGGCTGGACGGATGTAATATCGGGCAGACATTTCTCTATTGTATCCGGTAAACAATGAATTGGATTTTACGCCGCTCCAGGAAGATGAGTTCCTGATTCTGCTTCCGAAGGAACATCCGGCGGCAAAAATGGATGCGGTTGCGCTGGAAGATATCGCGCAGAGTCCGCTGCTCATCACAGATAAAGGACTGGATTCCGGGATTCCGGGCGTGTTTGCATGGAAAAGTATCATACCGAATATTTATTTACAGGGAAGGGATGTGATCGGAATGATCAGGATGATCGAGAATGGGCTGGGGATCGGTGTGTTTTCCGGATTGAGCCTGGCCGGGATTCATTTGCCGGAACAGATCGTATATAGAAAATTCAGGGAGCCTTATAGAAGGACGGTTGGGATATCCGTACGGAAAAACCAGAAACAGCCGTTCATCACGGAGAAGTTTACGGAGTTTACTTATGAGTATATACGAGGGAGGAAGGAGTTATGAGTATTTTATTTGACGAAAAAAATATGACCTTTCATTTATACAATGATGCTGTCAGTTATATCATGGCTGTGCTGCCGAACGGCCACATGGCACAGCTGTATTTTGGCAGGAAGATCCGCCATAAAGAGGATTTTTCGTATCTGCTTGAAACGGCTCCGCGTCCGATGGCCTCCTATTTTTTTGAAGGGGAACGTACCTTGTCCCTGGAGCATATCAGGCAGGAATATGGCGTATACGGCAATACGGACTACCGACAGCCGGCGGTAGAGATCATCCACAGGGACGGGAGCCGCGTCTGTGACTTCCGATATCATTCCCACGAGATTTCCGCTGGGAAACCACAGCTTCCGGGGCTTCCGGCGACCTATACGGAGGACGGCTCAGAGGCGGAGACATTGACCGTTGTTTTAAAGGATCCGGTTTCCGGGATTTCTCTCTGTCTCAACTATACAATCTTTTGTAGGGGCGGCATCATCGCCCGTAGTGTCAGACTGTCCAATGAAGGGACAAAGGAGGTGCACCTGGCAAAAGTGATGAGCTTATGCATGGACCTGCCCGACAGCGACTATGAAATGATGCAGTTTTCCGGAGCATGGGCGAGGGAACGCTATGTAAAAAAGCGCAGGTTGGAACAGGGCTGCCAGTCTGTAGGAAGCATACGTGGAAACTCTTCGCACAACCATAATCCGTTTCTTGTGCTGAAACGGCCTTCCGCCGATGAGTTCCAGGGGGAGGTTATGGGATTCAGCCTCATATACAGCGGGAATTTCCTGGCCCAGGTGGAGGTGGACACTTATGATACGTCCAGGGTGCTCCTTGGGATCCACCCGGATTGGTTTGACTGGAAACTGGAGCCCGGGGAGGCTTTTCAGGCCCCGGAGGCAGTCATGGTATACTCGTGGGAGGGATTAAACGGTATGAGTCAGATCTTCCATCGGTTATACCAGAGGCGGCTTGCGCGGGGGGTATGGCGGGATCGGCCGCGTCCCATTCTGATCAATAACTGGGAGGCGACTTATTTTGATTTTACAGAGGACAGGCTGGTGCAGATTGCGGAAAAGGCAAGGGACTGCGGTGTTGAGCTGTTCGTACTGGACGACGGGTGGTTCGGCGCGCGCCGGAACGAGTATGCGGGGCTTGGAGACTGGAAGCCGTGCAGGGAACTTCTGCCGGATGGGATCAAAGGGCTTTCACAAAAGATCGAGAACCTTGGTATGAAGTTCGGACTGTGGTTTGAGCCGGAAATGGTCAATAAGGATTCCGGACTTTATCGGGAGCATCCGGACTGGATCCTCCATGTTCCGGGCAGAAGCAGTTCCCACGGACGGTATCAGTATGTACTGGACTATTCCCGTCCGGAGGTGGTAAGCCGAATTTATGAGATGATGTCTGAAATATTGCGGGAATCCCGGATTTCATATATAAAATGGGATATGAACCGGAGCATTACCGAGTGTTATTCACCCGCCCTTCCGGCAGACAGGCAGGGGGAGGTGTTCCACCGTTATATACTGGGGGTCTATGATCTGTATGATCGGCTGACCCGGGAATTTCCCCAGATCTTGTTTGAATCCTGCGCCAGCGGGGGAGGGCGCTTTGATCCCGGCATGCTCTATTACGCGCCGCAGGCATGGGCCAGTGACAACACAGACGCGGCGGAGCGCCTCAAGATACAATACGGCACCACATACTGCTATCCGGTCAGCAGCATCGGAAGCCATGTATCTGTTGTCCCAAATCACCAGGTAAACCGGAGCACGCCCCTTTATACACGCGCAAACGTCGCTTTTTTTGGAACATTTGGATATGAATTGGACTTGAACAGGCTGACAGGGGAAGAACAGGAAGAAGTGAAAAAGCAGATCCGTTTTATGAAGGAGTATCGCCTGCTCCTGCAGTTCGGCACATTTTACCGTCTGAGCAGTCCCTTTGAGCATAATATGACCGCCTGGATGACGGTAAGTGAAGATCAGAAGGTAGCGCTGGTAGGCTGGTACCGTATGATGAACCGGGTGAACGCGCCTTATGCCCGCATACGGCTGAAAGGGCTTGCGCCGGAGCTGTATTATGAGGATGCGTCGGCGGGAAGGGGCTATTATGGAGATGAACTGATGAACCTAGTACATCATTGCACTAATTCTGAAGTAAATAGCGTCTGATGTTTACAGTAGCGCAAGACGGAGGAGGGAGGCGATGCTGGTAGCATCGTTGACTGACTCCAACGCAGCGATGGTGTGAACAGCGGGCACTATTTACTCAGTTATTAATGCAATGATGTACTAGGGCTGCTCACGTCGGATTCGTCTTCCGGGGAGGTCATTGGGGATATAAAGCCGGGATGTGATTTTGATTCGAGGATTTATGTTTTGAAGGCTGTATAGGAAAAAGGCGCTGTCGGGAAATGTTGCCATTCTAAGCGCCCTAATGATTATATCATATTTAACCTGGTTTTATACAGATTTTCACTTTCTTAACAGTACAGTCGGTTTGTTCTGGCTGTGGTTTTTATTCGTTGTACTGGTATGCATATCGTGATATAATGAATTGCGCTGATGCGCAAGCAGGTCATCAATTTCCTGGCGGAAAATGGTGACAGATTATGATGCTATTGATTCGCAGAAAAGGAGGGCGGCATGAGACCTGTTATTTCAATCGGAGCTCAGGATTTTACTTATATCAGAAGCCACCATTATTTCTACATCGATAAGACAAGCTTTATAAAGGAATGGTGGGAATATGGCGATGCTGTCACCCTGCTGACCCGTCCGCGCCGTTTTGGAAAGACATTGAATCTGAGTATGATGGAGGCTTTTTTTTCCAACCAGATTGCAGGCAGGGGGGAGCTGTTTGAAGGGCTGTCCATCTGGAATGAGGAAGCATACCGTCGGCTTCAGGGCACCTGGCCTGTACTCTTTCTGAGTTTTGCAGGGATGAAAGGGGATACTTATGAAACAGCAAGAGAAGGGATTGTTCAGATTATCATAGACATTTATGCGAAATATAGATTCCTGATGGATGGGAATGCCCTGAATGAGCAGGAGAAGGAATATTTTGATTTTATAAAACCGGATATGTCGGACGCTGTGGCATCCATGTCACTGCACCGTTTGGCAATCTGTATGAATCGGTATTATGGAAAAAAAGTGCTGATTTTTCTGGATGAATACGACACGCCTCTGCAGGAGGCCTATGTGTATGGATATTGGGAAAAGCTGGTATCCTTTATCCGCAGTCTTTTTAACTGTACCTTCAAGACCAATCCCTATATGGAGCGGGGACTTATGACGGGAATTACCAGGATCAGCAAGGAATCCATATTTTCCGATATCAGCAATCTGGAAGTGGTAACCACGACCTCAGAAAAATATGAGACTGCATTTGGTTTTACGGAAGAGGAGGTTGCCGGGGCATTGGAGCAGTTCGGGATGTCCGGATTTCTGGAAAAGGTTCGATACTGGTACAATGGTTTCCGGTTCGGGAACAGGAGGGATATCTATAATCCATGGTCTATCACAAAATATCTGGATGGAAAAAAATTCAGTACCTATTGGATGAATACCAGTTCCAATAAGCTGGTGGGAAGACTGATCCGGGAGGGGACTCCGGATATCAAGATTGCCATGGAAGATCTGCTGGCAGGAAAAGAGATTACGACTATGCTGGATGAAGAGATCGTCTTTGACCAGCTTGACGAAAGTAATGAGGCAATCTGGAGCCTGCTTCTGGCATCTGGTTACCTGAAAGTGGATAGCATTGCTGAAAATGAGGATGAAGAAGAACTATATCAGTTATCGCTTACTAATTTTGAGGTCAAAAGGGAGTTTCGGAAAATGATCCGAAAATGGTTCAAGAATACGTCTGTCCGTTATAATGATTTTATCAAGGCGCTGCTGGCGGATGATATAGATTATATGAATCAGTATATGAATCAGATCTCGCTGCAGACGTTCAGCAGCTTTGATACGGGGAGGAAGCCATCAGAGGATGCGGAACCTGAACGCTTTTATCACGGATTCGTATTGGGATTGATGGTGGACCTGGCGGGGCAGTACCGGATCACTTCCAACAGGGAGAGCGGCCTTGGGCGGTATGATGTGGTCATGGAGCCTTTGGATAGGCAGGGACAGGCGGTGGTCATGGAGTTTAAGGTTTTTAATCCTATAAAGGAAAAGGACTTGCATGAAACGGTAGAAAATGCGCTGCAGCAGATTGAGGATAAAAAGTACGATACAGAACTCATGGCACGAGGGGTTGCAAAAGAAAATATCCGGCATTATGGATTCGCTTTTGAAGGAAAAACGATTTTGATCGGATAATTTTTGGATACTCCAATATTAACTCTTTCATGGCAGACATACAAGCGGATAGCTTCCAGTTAAAAACAGAAAAGGGGCTGTTTTTTCACAGCCTCTTTAAAATGAATGATATAGATCCATACGGATCACAGATGCAGAAATCTGTTTGTCAGTTCTTTGCCGCATTCCTCTCGTTCAGCTCGATCCGGATCTGATCCATTTTCTTCTTATCCAGATGATACCAGAACAGCGGAACCGTACATACGACCACGCAGAGTGCCTGCAGCAGGTTCACGATGGCATTGATCCCCATCTTAGTGGCCTCGGTCTGGTCCACTCCTGCCACATATCCCACTGCGGCCAGAAGAAGCACGCCGATAGAACCGGTCAGGGCCGAGGCCAGCTTTACGCCGAAACTCATGAAGGAGTAAGTGAGGCCTTCCTCACGGATTCCATATTTCCAGTCGCCGTATTCAATACAGTCGGAGAGCATCCCGGTACAAACGTTTGCGCCTGAGCTGGTGAAGCCGATGATCATGCTGACACCCATCAGAAAGGCCGCGTTATTGGCCGGAACAAGGAACAGAAGTACGAAAGATGCTACCTGGACTGTATTCAATATAATCAGCCAGTTTCGTTTCCCAAAGGTCTTGGTTGCCCACGGCAGGCACAGTGAACCGACAAACATCAATGCGGTTATGGACGAAAAGATGGGTGCGATCATGGCCGCCGAACCGACCACATAGATTACATAATAGGTCAAAAGCGACATACGCGCCATCGTGGATGCGGCACCCATAAATACGCAGAAAACGGTGATCAGAAGCATTTTGTTCTTGTACATCAGCTTCAGGGACTGGATGACCGGGCGTTTTTCTTTTTTCTGCTCTGCCGGCATTTCCACATGAACGGTTTCTTTACATTTCCATGCACAAAGCCACAGGCAGGGAAGCATGGCAATCGAGAAGATCACGGTGGTCCAAAAATATCCCTGTGCATTCGGGGTTTCGCTTTTGCTGAAATATAATACCAGCGGCATTGCGATGGTCGAAAGGACAAACTAGATGATGGAAGAACCGATTGCTCTTGCAGAAGTATAGTTCATACGCACCTGGGAATCCCTTGCGATCAGGTTGACCAGTCCGCCGTATGTAATACAGATTGCGGTATATGCCATTCCTGCACCGATATAAAATACCAGGCACAATACCACCTTCAAAGCCCCGGTCACGGGGAGTACGGTAAAGGTGAGCACATTGAATACAGCAAGCACTGGCGGCGCAAACATCAGATAAAATCCAGCCAGCTTCCAGTCTGTTTTTTCTGCTGGCAGCAATGGAACAGGAGGATTGCATAGCCACTATAGGAATCGGCTGTGACCAGATAATGTTCACCCTTGGCCAGCAGGTATTTTCCCATGCGGTTCAGAAATGTGAAAGCATAGAAGGCAGGTTTCTTGATCCCGTTTTTCGTCAGCAGCCCGAACCCTCCGTTGAGAGGCAGTGCGGAGTCAAAATATTCACACTGCATATCCAAACTTCCAGAACATGACATTAGTTCCACGTTCTCCATGCACGCAACAAGATTCTTCAAAAGATACACCGCCCTGTAACAGCTCTCGTTCAAAAAATTCCGGCAGGAAAGGGTCACATCCCATTCGGTCACATAAAGCGGGAAGGACCTTCTCGTAAATTCTACCAGCTCCCGTCCGATAAATTCCCCGTACAGATTGCAGTTCCAGGGCTGATCCAGATAGAAACTTTTTTTGCTTGGGAAAAATAAGTGGATCGGAAATGTTATGGAAACTGGTCCAAATATGTGATAAACTGAATAAACAGTGTGCAGTCATGGAACTTTGTAATCGGAAAGGAAGTGTATTGGTCGATGGAGTTTGACATTGGATGTTTTGAAAAATACAGAGAGAATAATCGTCTGGAAGTTAAAAAAGCAAAGGGCGGCCTGCCGGTCAGCCTCTGGGAAACTTATTCTTCTATGTCGAACTGCCATGGCGGTACGATTATTTTAGGTATCATAGAAAAGGATGACGGTAGCTTTGTTACGACAGGTTTAAAAGATGTTGAAAAACTGAAAAAAGATTTTTGGAATACAATCAATAATAACAGGAAGGTCAGTGCGAATCTTCTCACGGATACGGATATAGAATCTTATGAAGTAAACAATGATGTAATTCTTGTAATCCGTGTACCGAGAGCACCACGCGAATTTAAGCCTGTCTATATCAACGATGATCTCTTTGGAGGAACATTCCGAAGGAATGGAGAAGGGGATTATCACTGTACGAAAAGTGAAGTACGGGCGATGCTCCGCGATCAGACAGAAGAAACGTCGGACATGAAAGTATTGGAGGATTTTGACATTTGTGACCTGGATATGGAAACGATCCGTGCTTACCGCAACAGACATTCTGCCTATCGGTCAGAACATGTGTGGGAAAGTCTGCCTGATGAAGAATATCTGGAACGGATTGGAGCAGCCAAAAAGGCGAAATCTGATAAAAAGCTGCATCCCACGGCAGCAGGTCTTTTAATGTTTGGTGAGGAGTACCGTATTTTGTATGAATATCCAGAATATTTTTTGGATTACAGGGAGATACTTGATCCGGCGATACGATGGACAGACCGACTGCAGTCAAGTTCAGGTGACTGGTCGGGGAATCTGTTTGATTTCTTTTTCCGCGTGTATTCAAAAATAGTGAAAGACTTGAAAGTTCCTTTTAAGCTGGAAGGGATTACTCGAATTGATGATACTCCTGTTCATAAGGCTCTGCGTGAGGCGCTTGCCAATTGTCTTGTAAATACAGATTTTTTTGTGGCCAGAGGAATCGTTATTAAAAAAGACGCCGACAGGATTATCATGGAAAATCCCGGATATATTCGGACCGGGCGGGAGCAGATGCTCAAGGGCGGAATTTCTGATCCGAGAAATAAAGCATTGATGAAAATGTTTAATATGATCGGTATTGGAGAACGTGCAGGAAGCGGTGTGCCGGATATCTATTCTGTATGGGAAAACCAGGGCTGGGAGAAACCGGTTGTAGAGGAGCAGTATAATCCGGATCGGACAATTTTATCGCTCTCATTTACAAAAAAAGAAGCAGAAAAAATAAGTGGGAAAAAACAAGCAGAAAAAACAAGCAGAAAAAACAAGCAGAAAAAACAAGCAGAAAAAACAAGCAGTCATGGAAAAGCAGCAAAAACCGGAGAAAATAAGAGACTTATTTTGAAGTTTCTTGCAGCAGAGGGAAGCAGCAAGGCTGTGGATATTGCAGCGCATATTGGTCTTAGCCCGGCCCGGACAAGAGTTTTGCTCACGGAACTTGCGGATGCGGGGAAAGTGTGTGCAGAGGGAAATGGAAGATTACGGAGGTACGGACTGCTGTAATGGCCCGGAACCGGGAGAAAATTCTCCGCATGAACTTCAGAGGATATAGAAGCCGCGGTTGAAAAAAACGGAACAGAGTTTTGGGATCAGGCGGAAGAAAGCGAATCGGTTTTTACATGCTGATTATTTAAAGGAAAGAAATACGTGTGAAACAGGGGAAGTGTTTTGAAAGGGGCAGTACATGATCCGGAAACTGGAAACTCTGACAGAACGGGAAAAACAGATGAAAAAGCTGTATCTGGGCGAAGGAAATGATTTTTTGTCCCGCCCGATGAGCTTTGCGGAATATAAACAATTGATCCGGGAGCATCCGGAGTACCCGGATGTGGGACTTGTGTATGAGATGGGATCCATGGCAAGGCTTGGGACAACCGTGCCGGAGGTGGAGGCGCTGACCAACGGGGACGCGATTGATGTGGAGGTGCATGAGCGGTATGGATATCCGGTGGTGCATAACCATGTGTATATCGAGATGATCTATGTGTACAGCGGAACTTGTACGCATTATATTGAATCGGGAGCTCAGGAGCCGGGGACTCATTCCGGATGGAAGGGGTTCCAGATGAAGGCGGGAGATCTCTGCCTGCTGGCTCCCAATGTCCGGCATGTGATCACAGCGCTGGAAGATGACGTGATCGTGCTTAATGTATTGCTGAGTAAGCAGCTGATCGACACCGGCTTTCTGGCGCTTTTGAAGGACAAGTACCTACTGGCGGATTTTTTTAAAAACATCCTGTATGAAAGGGGAGCCAGCGCCTATATCCTCTTTCCGACGGGAGCGGACCCGTGGATGAAGCAGACCTTCGGACTGATCTACCAGGAGGAGCAGAAGCGGGAGTATGCCTACAGGGAATATCTTGTTTTATATGTGAAACAGGTGATGATCCATCTGATCCGCCGCTACCAGCTTCAGGCGGTGGTTGCGGAATCGGTGCAGCAGGAGATGGGCAGTCATGTGGTGGCCATACTGGCCTATATTTCTGTCAATTATAACCAGGTGAGCTTAAAGCAGACGGCGGAATTTTTTCATTTCAGCGAGGCATATTTAAGCAGGATGCTGAAAAAATATACGTCCAGGACGTTTGTGCAGATCATCACGGAGCTGCAGATGAAGCATGGAAAGGAACTGATCGAGGAGGGGAAGCTGAACCTGGCGCAGATCAGCCAGGAGGTGGGGTGCTTTGACGCCAGCCATTTTACGAAGAAGTTCAAGAAGCAGTTCGGGATATCTCCGGAGGAATACCGGAAAAAATTATACTTCACGGTCTGATCGTACAGGATTCGTACAGCAAAGCAGCTAAAGTGAAAGCACTGCCGTTAAATGAGAACAATATGAGGAAAGCTTTTGTTTTTAACCGTGTAGATTATTATCGCTTTTTTGCTTATGGTGGCGTATAATATCTGACTTTCGACGTTTTTCTCAAAACCTAGTACTCTAAGAGCTGTACTGTTATTGTCATCACTTCCACATTGGAGTCAAAATCTTAATATACGGTCATTTTTTCGCGGCTTTGCCGTGGGGTGCTTGCCGTCCGGTTTCGGATAGCCCAGTAAAAGCTGCATGACAGCATAATAATCTGTGCGGATTCCCCACTTATGCAGTATCTCCTGTCCATAAGTATCTGCAAAAGCCGTCCACCCTTGTCCGATATAGCAGGAACCAACTCCCAGAGAATCTGCTGCCAGCATCATATTTTCAGCGGTAACGGCGCAATCTTCTGACGCAAAGAGAAAATTTTTCGGTGCAAACATCGTGATAACTGTCGGTGCGTTATAAAAAGCATTTACAAGCTTCGGGTCGTCTGCAATACTGGGCTGCCCTTTTGATACATAGCTTGTCGGCGTTGCCATACGGGGATTGGAATTTGCCCGTTTGATTTTTCCTAACCGTTCATTGATTTCCTTGTCTTGACATACGGCAAGGATAACGCCTTGCCGCCCTCCGGCGCTTGGAGCATAAAGCCCCGCCTGTAAAATCTGCTGTAAAACAGTTTCTTCAATCTGCTTTGCGTCAAAGGGAATCTCCTTAATGTTCGTACCGGATACGGTAGTCATAATGACAGAACGAATACCTGCCCTTTTAATACAGCCGATTTTTTCAAGCGTACAGTCAAAAGAACCCGGCTTGCGGAACCAGTCATGGGTTTCTCTCATACCGTCAAGAGAAAGCTGATACATCTGACAGCCATAAGATTTTAGTAACCGACATACTTCATCTGTCAAGTGAAATGGATTTCCTAAAATCGTAAATGGGATTTCATGCTCCTTTATCAGAGAAAGCAGCCGCCAAAAATCCGGGTGCAAAATAGGATCGCCGCCCGTGATGTAAAAATAAGGCAAGCGTCCGTAGACTTCACAAAAATCAAGACAATTATAAAAGGTTTCCTGCATTTGCGCCCAACTCATCTCGTCTAATTTTTTGCAGATATCTTCCGAAAAAATATAGCAATGCTTACAGCGTTGGTCGCACTCATCTGTAATATGCCATTGAAAGGAGCGATGCCATGCTGACAAAGGAAGAATTACCGGAATGTCCCGTAGCCACAACGGTACAGCTTATCGGCAGTAAATGGAAATTGCTGATTTTGAGAAACCTTTTACAGCGTCCGTGGCGATTTAATGAAATGAAAAAACGTTAGAGGGTATCAGTCAAAAGGTACTGACAGACAGTTTGCGGTCTTATGGAAGCAGACGGTCTTATTACACGGACTGTTTACCCGGAAGTGCCGCCCCGTGTGGAATATGCTTTAAGCGATTTGGGACAATCTATGCGCCCTATTATTAAGGCTATGGAAGAATGGGGAATAAACTACAAGCAACAGCTATAAATAATTGAAACGTCGCAGACCATTTTGTTTACTCTACTTCAAGGCTCAAGGGGAAAGAGATAGGGAATAGCAGATTGACATTTCCTATGACCTTGTGGGAATACTCCACGCGTCTTTACTGAATGACCTGCAAAACGGAGAAACGGCATAGCCTGCAATTTTCCTGTCCATTCTAAGGCATTTTCAGCCTTTAGCTGTTCTGTTATGTCTTGTGTCTGTTTCCTGCCCTCTGTGAGCCTGTGGGAGCGTTCCTGTGCCTGCCTGTCTACATGTCGTGTCTGCTGTCCTCAAAATCGCTGTCATAAATAAATAATACTTTTTTTACCCCTGACATCTCGCCTGCGGCAAAAGACCATTGTCTGGTAATTTTAAATAGACCTTCGTAAGAGTATCTAAATAACATAAGAGTTTGTGCGAGGGAGATTATATATGATGAAATCATTTACGCATAGACAGCAAGGCGACAGAGGGGAAAAGCTCTGTCGCTTTTCTTTTCGGGAAGCATCTGATTTAATAGTGATTTTTTTCTGAATATATTGACATGGCAGTAATGAGTTACTATGCTATTCGGCAGGAACTTGTTACTACTAAGTACAAAGGAAAAATAGATGAAAATGGATGAACTCTTTGAAGAATACGACTGTGATACCGAACACAGAGTACAAGCGATATTTTCAAGTATCTTTATACTACAAAATCGTATGCAGACAGCGGGTGAAAAACTTCAAACGGAAATATCCCTGAAGCAATGGTTATTACTTGTAATGACAACTTGCTGTCCAGAGCCACGAACATGAACAAATATCAGAAACCTTATGGGCTGTTCCAGACAGAATATAAAAAAATTAGCTTTAACTCTTGAAAAGAAAGGATTTGTCCGTTTGCTATTAGGGGAAATAATTCTGTCCGTATTGAGCTAACTGGATAAAGCAGGTCAATATGCCGAAGAAATAGGAGAACGCCATTCACAGTTTTTGAAGTTGCTATTTACAGATTTCAACGAGGACGAAATAGATTTGCTTTTCCGTCTTTATGTAAAATTATTTGCTGGCATAGAGCGGGTAGAAAAATATGCGGAGAAATTAGGCTAATGAACATTGGGAATGGGCATACGTTTTTCATCATCACGCATAATTTGATTGCCGCAAACTGATTTAAGGATTATTTAATAACTTCTATGCTACAATCGAATCACAAAGCGAAAGGAGCAGCGAAAATGTATTTACAAATACTGAAAAAAGACCTTAAGCGCAAAAGAGCGATGAACGTGATATTGCTGGTATTTATTATACTCGCGTCGATGTTCATGTCCTCTGGCGTAAGCAACATCATCACCGTGACGACTGCGCTGGACAGCTATTTTGAAATGGCGGACGTGCCCGATTACTGGGCGATGAGCGAAAACAAATCCTTAGACAAGGACATATGCGGGACGCTTGAAAACGCCTCCGCGATAGACGAGTTCCGTATCGAGGAGTTCGTCCGTATGTCCCAGTCCAATATTATGCGGGCTGGTGAACCGCTTAACGATTCCAGCGCCAATCAGATATTGGTATTACAGAGCGATAGCGATATGGGGATGAATTATTTTCTGGACGATGAGAGTATTCTTAAAAGCGTACCGAAAGGGGAAATTTACGCTACCCGTTTCATAGCGGAAAGCATGGGACTTAAGGCAGGCGACAAAATTACTGTCGAAATAGAGGGCGTAAGCCGCAAATTTACCTTTGCGGGCAGTTTCAAGGACGCTGTCTGCGGCACGGAATTGATAAGCATTAAAAGGTTTATCATGAACGGCGAGGAATTTGACGAATATATGTCCGACGAAACGATGAAAAATATGTCCGGCGGGAAATTCTTATACATACACACCGCCAATCTTGACAAGACCTTGTCCCAGATAGCGGATATATCCGACAGCTTTGCCTTTGCGAGTGGCACGGATACACTGGGTCAAGCCTATATTTTTAACATGATAATTATGGGTCTTATCCTTGCGGTGAGCCTTATTCTTATCATCATATCCTTTGCGGTACTGCGGTTCACCATAGCCTTTACCCTCTCCGAAGAATTC
>Ga0137308_101829_pt1 | contig 17669 bp, 14 predicted proteins | sample Inofrocosms_June_FD_97181 | JGI IMG/M metagenome (GOLD analysis project Ga0137308, IMG submission 97181) | Mouse cecal microbial communities from Vienna, Austria - N-Acetylneuraminic and N-Acetylglucosamine D2O microcosms_June | ecosystem: Host-associated > Mammals > Digestive system > Large... | reverse complement strand
ACCTCTCCACTCTGCACCTTGGCGATCAACGCCTTCAGCTCCGCCGGGTCGCTGACCCAGCCGCCCTTGATGGCCGCCTTACAGGCCATCGTGTGAAGCATCGCGTCCCGGGCGGACGCCGGGTCCGCCTGTGCCCCGGAGAGCAGCTTCTCCGCCAGCATCTCCAGCGTCTCCCGAACCATCCCCGTGTCAATGTCCGACGGAATCACCCGCACCATCAGACACCCTGCCCCAAAATCCTCCGCCTCAAACCCGAATTCCTCCAGCAGAGATAGATTCTCCAGCAGCGCCCCATACTGCTCCTGAAGCAGGTCCACCGCCACTCCGGTCAGCAGTTGCTGACGCATGACCGGCTCCGGGCTGGCCTTGAGCCGGTCAAAATTGATCCTCTCATGGGCGGCGTGCTTGTCAATAAGCCACACATCCTCCCCATCCTCAGCGATAATATAGGTGTGCAATACCTCCCCCGCAAAGCGCCAGGGCGTACTCTTGGGCAGAAAGGCGGTCTGCTCCGGCTCCTCCACCGCCTCCGGCGGCGGAGACGGCGGCTGGGGCCGGACAGGCGGCACAAAGGTCTTCGACACCGCAAATGCTTTTTCCGCCGCAGAGGGCTTTGAAACCTCCCGTTTTGGAAACAGTTCCCTCTGCACCACATCCCGCAGAGCCGCTGGACGCCCAAACTCCATCCCCTGCCTCTGCGGCGGCTTGGAGGACGCCCCCTGCTCCCGGAAGGTCTTGGCGTCCATAGCCTGGAAGAAATCCCCCCTGGGATTCGACACCGCCGCGGCAGGCCGTACCGGCGGCGGGGCCAGCGCCCCGGACGCCCCGTCCAGCGCGTCCTTCACCACATGATGCACCGCCGAGAACACCGCCCGCTCCCCGGCAAACTTCACCACCGTCTTGGCCGGATGGACGTTCACGTCCACCTCCCGGAGCGGCAGGTCAATGTGGAGCACACACCCCGGAAATTTCCCCTTCATCTGCCGGTTGGCATAAGCCTCCTCCAGCGCGGCGGTCAGCAGCGGGGACTTGATGAGCCGCCCGCAGCAGAAAAACGTCTGCATGGCCCGGGACCCACGCCCCGCCAAAGGCTCTGTGACAAATCCCCGGACCGTCACACCCTCGCCGCCGCCGTCCACACTGACCAGACTCTTGGCGAACTCCCGCCCCCGGGCGGCGTAAATGGCGGAGATCAGCTTGCTGTCCCCAGGCGTGTGGAGCTCCTCCTTCCCGTCCCGGATGTACTGGATGGACACGTCCGGACGGCTCAGAGCCATCTGCTGGAGCAGGGCGCTCACAGCGGCCGCCTCCGCGCTGTCGCTCTTCATGAACTTCTGCCGGGCGGGCGTGTTGAAAAAGAGGTCCCGGACCAAAAACGTGGTCCCCTCCGGACACCCGGCGGGCTCCACCGCCCCGGGCACGCCCCCCTCCAGGGAGAGGGACGCCCCCATGTCCGCCCCCTTCTCCCGGGAGAGGGCCTCCAGGCGGCTGACGGCGGAAATCGCCGCCAAAGCCTCCCCCCGAAAGCCCAGCGTGCCGATTGCGGCCAAGTCCCCGGCATTCCGGAGCTTGCTGGTGGCATGGCGGAGAAAGGCGGTGGGAAGCTCCTCCGGCGCGATGCCGCACCCGTTGTCCGTCACCCGGATAAGGGCCATGCCCCCCCGCTGAATCTCCACCACCACCGCCGTCGCACCGGCGTCCACAGCGTTTTCTACCAGCTCCTTGACCACACTTGCCGGACGCTCCACCACCTCACCGGCGGCAATCAGGTCCGCCACATGGGCCGAGAGCTGTTCGATATGGGGCATGGGCTGAACCTCCTTTCCAGATTCACTTCTCAAGCTCCCTACAGGCCAATTCATCCAGGGTGAGATGATAGAAATCCGCCAGGGCAATCAATTTGGAGAGGCGGGGTTCCCGTTCTCCGTATTCATAGTGCTGGTAGGTCAGCACGCGGACGCCTATGGCATTAGCAACATCTATTTGCGCAAGTCCACGGCTTTTGCGAAGTTCTAACAAATTTTCTGCAAATGTCATAAAGACCCCCTTGACAAACTTCAAGAGCAATATTATAATACATACATACAAAAAAATACATACAAAAAATACAAAGGATTTAATGCTATGGACCTGACGAATCTGATCGCAGCGTATCTGCGAGACAGCCTAATCGAAAAAATCCACAAAACCGAGGACTATCAGGCCGCAAAGGTGCAGAGAGACCAATCAGAGCGGGAATTTGTGATGTCCCTGACCCGCAAGCAACGGGCCGCGTTTCACGACTGTATCCGCAAACGGGACGCCCTCACCGCCGTAGAATTGGCCCATTTTCTGGAGGACTGTACCCTGGTGGTGTCCGGCGGCGCGGGGGAACGCTGAGCGTCCATCCCCCCGTCTCCGCCCCCGATCAATTCAGCTTCTGCTTGAGCTCATACAGCAAGCTCATGGCCTCCAGGGGCGTCAAGGTCTCCGGCTGGGTCCTTCTCAGACGGTCGACGACCTCCGCCTCCCCCAGAGCGGCCAGGGAGACCTGCTCCCGCTTCGGCTCCGCCAGAAGCTGAGGCGTATGGCCGCTCCCGTCCTCCAGCTCCCGGAGGACGCTGCGGGCCTTTTTTACCACCGTCTCCGGCAGGCCCGCAAGCTTGGCCACCTCAATGCCGTAGCTCCGGTCTGCGCCGCCGGGGATGATTTTGCGCAGGAAAATCAGCTCCTCCCCCCGGCTCCGGATGGCGATGCTGTAGTTTTTCACCCCGGGGATGGCCTCCTCCAGGGCGGTCAGCTCGTGGTAGTGGGTGGCAAAGAGGGTCTTGGCCCCCAGCTTCTTCCGGTCCGCGCAGTGCTCCAGCACCGCCCGGGCAATGCTCATGCCGTCAAAGGTGCTGGTGCCCCGGCCAATCTCGTCCAGAATCAGAAGGCTCCGGCTGGTGGCGTACTTGAGGATATCCGCCACCTCGGTCATCTCCACCATAAAGGTGGACTGCCCGGCCCCCAGGTCGTCGCTTGCCCCGATACGGGTAAAGATGCGGTCCACCACGCCGATGCGGGCCGCCCGCGCCGGGACAAAGGACCCCACCTGGGCCATGAGGGTGATGAGGGCCACCTGGCGCATATAAGTGGATTTCCCCGCCATGTTGGGGCCGGTGATGATGGCCACACGGTCCTCCCGCTCCCCCATATAGGTGTCGTTGGGCACGAAGAGGGACCCGGAGAGCATCCGCTCCACCACCGGATGGCGTCCGTCGTGGATCTCGATGACGCCCCCCTCGTCCACCTCCGGGCGGCAGTAGTTGTTTTTCACCGCCGCCGAGGCCAGGGAGCACAGCGCGTCCAGCTCCGCCACGGCGGCGGCGGTGCTCTGGATGCGCGCCATCCGGGCGGAGACCTGGGCGCGTAAATCCGTAAAAATCTCGTACTCCAGCGCCACCACCCGGTCGCTGGCGGTGAGGACGGTGTGCTCTAAATCCTTGAGCTCCTGGGTGATGTAGCGCTCACAGCCTGCAAGGGTCTGCTTGCGGATGTAGGCGTCCGGCACCTGGTCGTAATAGCTCTTGCTGACCTCGATGTAGTAGCCGAAAACCTTGTTGTAGCCCACCTTGAGGCTCTTGATGCCGGTCTTCTCCCTCTCCCGGGCCTCCACATCGGCGATGACGCTCTTGCCGCCGCTGAGGATGTCCCGCAGGCGGTCCACCTCCGGGTGGAAGCCGTCCCGGATGAAGCCCCCCTCCCGGACGGAGAAGGGCGGCTCGTCCACCACCGCCCGGGCCAGAAGGGCATAGGCGTCCTCCAGCAGGTCCAAAGACTCTCCCAGCTCCCCCAGCCGCCCGGCGGGGAAGGGGGAGAGTTTTTCTTTCAGCTCCGGCAGCTTCCCCAGCGCGGCGCGGAGGGACGCCAAGTCCCGCCCCCCGGCGCTGCCGTAGACAATGCGCCCGATAAGCCGCTCCATGTCGCCGATGCCGGTGAGGGCGGCGATCAGCTCCTCCCGGTCCATGGCGCTCTTCACCAGGGCCTCCACGGACGTCAGGCGCTTGTTGATGGCCGTCACGCTCAAAAGGGGCCGCTCCAGCCAGGAGCGCAGAAGCCGTCCGCCCATGGCGGTCTTCGTCCTGTCCAGGACCCACAGCAGGCTCCCCCGCTTCTCCTTGTCCCGCATGGTGGCGGTGAGCTCCAGGTTGCGCCGCGCCGTGAGGTCCAGCTCCATGAACCGGCCCTCCTCGTAATACTCCAGCTCCCGGATATGGCTCAGGTCCGTCTTCTGGGTCTCGTAGAGGTACCCCAGCAGGCCCCCCAGGGCAAGAAGCGCGGCGCTGTTGGACTTGGGCAGGCGGTCCGCCTGGTCCTTCCCGAACTGCCGCTCCACCTGCTCCGCCGCCGCCTCCAGGCGGAAGCGGGCTTCCCCGCCGTTCTGGGTCAGGCAGTTGAATTTCTCCCGCAGGAGGTCGATAAGGCCCGTCTGCTGGAACGCGCCGTCATTGAGGACCGCCTCCACAGGGGAGAAGCGGCCCAGCTCGTTTTCCACATGGCTGAGCCGCTCGGGCCCGGTGAAGGAGGTGGCGTGGGTCTTGCCGGTGGTGATGTCGCAGAAGGCGAGGCCCGCGGATTCATCGTCCATGCAGACGGCGCAGATGTAGTTGGACCGCCCCCCCTCCAGCATGGAGGCGTCCACGGTGCCGGGGGTGACGACACGGATGATGTCCCGCTTCACCAACCCCTTGGCGGCGGCGGGGTCCTCGGTCTGCTCGCAGATAGCCACCTTGTAGCCCTTGGCGATGAGCCGGGCGATGTACCCGTCGCAGGAGTGGTAGGGCACGCCGCACATGGGGGTGCGCTCGTCCTCCGGCTTGGCCCGGTCCCGGGTGGTGAGGGTCAGGTCCAGCTCCCGGCTTGCGAGGATGGCGTCGTCGCTGAACATCTCGTAGAAGTCCCCCAGGCGGAAAAAGAGGATGGCGTCCTTGTTTTGTTCCTTGATCTCGTGGTACTGCTTCATCATGGGGGTCATGTCGGCCATGTCCGTTCCTCTTTCTCTATTTATGTTGGGGGCGCTCCCTGCACACTAATTCATCCAGGCTGATATTATAAAAATCTGCCAGCAGGATGAGGGTGGGAAGCGGCGGAGTCCGCTCTCCATATTCATATCGCTGATACGTATGCACACCGATATCAAGGGATTTTGCCAATGCTTTTTGGGACAGACCACGATTTTCACGCAATTTTATCAAATGCTCAGGGAAAGTCATACTTCCTCCTTGACAATTCCCAAACGGGCATGCTATAATCTTTGCAAATATTCCCAATTGGGAATAGCTCGAAAGGTGGCGTTAAACGAATGAATATTCTGCATCAATATCTCTACCGCTACGTCATGGAAACCCAATACAAAACGTTGAAATACGACGAAGAATATCGAAAAGTAAAGGACAAATGCACCCAGGCCGAGGCGGCGCTGACGGCCGCGCTGACCCTGGACCAGCAGAAGCTCCTGGAGGATTTCATTGAGAAATACAACGTCCAGGCCGGATACGAGACCGAGTGGGCATTTATGGAGGGCCTGTCCCTGCCGGGGGCCCTCCTGGGGACTAGACCTCCCCGAACAGGGCCCAGGTGTTGCTGTCCGTGATCTTCACGTCCACGTACTGCCCGATGAGCTCCCTGCCGCCTCTGAGGTGGACCAGCCGTCCGCCGTGGGTGCGGCTGGAGAGGGGCCACGCCCCGTCGCCGCTCTCCCCGTCCACCAGGACCCGGACGGTTTTGCCCACATACCCCTGGTGGAGCTCCGCCGAAATGCGGTTCTGGGCGTCCAGGAGCCGGTCGAACCACACCTGCTTTTCCGCCCGGGAGGCGGGGTCCGCCATGACGGCGGCGGGGGTGCCGGGCCGGGGGGAGAAGAGGAAGGTAAAGAGGGCGTCATAGCGCACCTCCTCAATGAGGGAGACGGTGTCCATGGCCTCGGCCTCCGTCTCACCGGGGAAGCCGATGATGATATCGCTGGTGAGCACCAGGTCCGGCATGGCCTCCCGGGCCTGACGGACCTTCTCCAGGTACTGCTCCCGGGTATAGCCCCGGTTCATGGCCCTGAGGACCCGGCTGTTCCCGGACTGCACCGGCAGGTGGAGCTGATGGGCCACATGGGCGCACCGGGCCATGGTCCGGAAGAGCTTTTCACCGGCGTCCTTGGGGTGGCTGGTCATAAAGCGGATGAGGTAGTCCCCCGGGATCCTGTCGATCTCCGCGAGGAGGTCCGCGAAGTCCATGGGCGTATCCAGGTCCTTGCCGTAGCTGTTGACGTTCTGCCCCAGGAGGGTGATCTCCTTATATCCGGCCTCCGCCAGCTCCCGGACCTCGGCGAGGACGGCCTCCGGCTCCCGGCTCCGCTCCCGGCCCCGGACATAGGGCACGATGCAGTAGGAGCAGAAGTTGTTGCAGCCGTACATAATGGAGACCCATGCCTTCACGCCGCTCTCCCGGACCACGGGGATGCCCTCGGCGATAGAGCCGTGCTCCTCTTCAATGGAGAAGACCCGCTGCCGCCGGGAGAGGACGCTGCAAAGGAGCTCCGGGAATTTCCAGAGGGCCTGGGGGCCGAAGACCAGGTCCACATGGCGGTAGGAGGCTTTGATCTTCTCCGCCACTGCCGGGCGCTGGGCCATGCAGCCGCAGAGGCAGATGACCGCGTCCGGGTTTTTCTCCTTCACATGGACCAGCTGTCCCACCACGCCGAAGACCTTTTTCTCCGCGTTCTCCCGGATGGCGCAGGTGTTGACGGCGATGATATCCGCCTCCGCCGCCTCCCGGACCAGGACGCAGCCCATCTCCCGGAGCATGCCCATGATGCGCTGGCTGTCCGAGACGTTCTGCTGGCACCCGTAGGTGTCCACGAAGGCCCGGGGCTCCCGGCCCAGGCGGGCAAGGTATCCCGCAGCCCGGCGGGTGAAGTCTCTTTGTTTTTCCAGATCCCCGGCGGGGATCACCACGTCTTTTCTATTCAATGGGCACTGCCCTGCCTTTCTGTGGGGAATCAGTTTATTATACCTTGAAATTTGGAAAATGTCAAACTTTCGTTTGATGCCCTCTGCCACGGAATTGTAAATAAAATCTTAAAAAATTGGATGCCTCTTGGATGCAAAAAAGATGTCGTTTCTTGTGTTTTCCTCTCTATGATAGGGACGCCAACCAATATTTTGCATCTAAGGAAGGAGTCCCCGCCATGTACGAAAGAGAGTTCAGCCTCCGCCGCGAGAGCGCCCCCAGACCCGCCCCGCCCCGCCGGCGTCCCCCGCGCAGGAGGCGCCGCAGACGCCGCGCCCCCCTCTTCTCCGGTGTGCTGGCGGCGCTGGTTTTCGTGGTGCTGGTGGCCTTTTTCGTGCGCACGGACCCCGGACAGAGCAAAAGCGCCGGGAATTTACCCGCTTTCCAGGGCGCGCCGGAGGACGGCACGGTGCCGGTCAAATCCGCAGAGCCCAGGCCCAAGGGGACCAGCGCGGAGGACTGGCGGCTGGTCCTGGTCAACCCCTGGAACGCCCTGCCCGAGGGCTACGAGCCCGCTTTGACCCAGCTCACCGGCGGACACGCGGTGGATGAGCGGTGCTATCCGGACCTCCAGGACATGATGGACGCCTGCCGGGCGGCGGGGAACGACCCCCTCATCTGCTCCTCCTACCGGACGTGGGAGAAGCAGGAGCAGCTCTTTGAGAACAAGGTCTCTCGCCTTGAGGCCCAGGGGTACCGCGGGGAGTCCGCCCGGCTGGAGGCGGCCAAGACCGTGGCCGTCCCCGGCACCAGCGAACACCAGCTGGGCCTCGCCCTGGACATCGTGGACCGGAGCAACCAGAACCTGGACGAGTCCCAGGAGGACACCGCCGTGCAGCAGTGGCTTATGAAGCACAGCTGGGAGTACGGCTTCATCCTCCGCTTCCCCACGGGGAAAAGCGATGTCACCGGCATCATCTACGAGCCCTGGCACTACCGCTACGTGGGCAAGGAGGCGGCAAAGGAAATCTATGACCGGGGCATCTGCCTGGAGGAGTACCTGGACGCCCCGGAGGGATAAGAAAAAAAGATTCCCCCGATCCTGCTTGGGTCGGGGGAACATTTTATTCCTTGAGAAGCGCCCGGCGCTCCCGCCAATCGGGCAGGAAGCGCTCCACATAGGCGTAGAAATTCCGGCTGTGGTCCTTGTGGACGATGTGGGCAAGCTCGTGGACCACCACATAGTCCACCGCCGCCTCCGGGTACTGCATGAGCCGCCAGGAGTAGCAGATGCGGTTTGAGGCGCTGCAGCTGCCAAAGCGCTTTCTCGCCCCGGTGATGGTCACGGCGGCGGGGGTAAGGCCCATGAGGGCGGCAAAGTGGGCGGTGCGGGCGGGCAGGACCTCCCGGGCCCTGCAAATCAGCGCCTCCCGCTGGGCCTCCGTGGGCTCCGGGCGGGCCTCCTGACGGCGGCGCTGGCGCTCCAGATGCGTCTCGATCCACCCGGCGTGGCCCAGGACGAAGCTGTCCAGCCACGTCCGGCTGGTCCGCCGGGGGGCCCGGACCAGCACCCGGCCATCCGAGGTGATCTCCAGGGCCGCCGTCCGGCGGGAGGAGCGCAGAAGCTCATAGCGGACAGGCCCCGCCTGGCAGGGCTCTCCGTGGGGGACAGTGCTCATTCCAGGATCACCGCCTCCCAGGGCTGGAGGATCTCCTCAAACCGGATGCGGTCGTAGTTGGAGCGGAGCAGCTTCCCCCTGACCACCACCCGGGCGGGCTCGGCGCTGAAGTTGAGGGCCACGGTGAGGCCCCTGTCCCCCAGCTGCCGGCGGTAGGCGAAGACCTGCTCCGTCATCGCAAGGGGGGTGAAGTCCCCCCGGCGGAGCTCCTCCCGCTCCTGCCGGAGGGCGGCGAGGTCCTTGTACCAGCTCCAGACGGAGCGGGGGTCCTCCTCCTGGGCGGCGAGGTTGATGCGCTCGCAGTTGTGGTTGATCCCCAGCCACGGACGGCCCTGCGTGAACCCGGCCCCCTTCTCCCCGGTCCACTGGAAGGGGGTGCGGGCGTTGTCCCGGCTGGTGCGGGAGATGATCCGCCACCGCAGGGCCGCAGGCAGGTGGAGGCGGGTGAGGAGCTTGTCGATGCTCTTGCTCTCTATGTCCTGGAGCTGGCGGATGCGCTTGAAGTCGAAGTTGGTCATGCCGATCTCCTGCCCCTGGTAGAGGAAGGGGGTGCCCCGCAGGGTCAGAAGGAGGGCTCCCAGCACCTGGGCGCTCTCCCGCCAGTACTTCTCGCTGCCGAAGCGGGAGACGGACCGGGGCTGGTCGTGGTTCTCCAGGTACAGGGCGTTCCAGGGGAGCTCCTTCTGCCAGCGCAGGAGGGCGGTGAAGAGCTCCCTGGGCCGGAACTTCCGCTTCAGCCACTTCACCCGCCACTGGTCGCACTCCATGTGCTCAAAGGGGAAGACCAGGTCCAGCTCATCGGGGCGGGTGAGGTCCCGGGCCTGGGCGGGGGTGACGAAGACCGCCTCCCCCACGGTGAAGGCGTCGTATTCGGCCAGGACGGCGTGGAGTGAGCGGAGGATGTCGTGGGTGCCCTCCAGGGTGTGGTAGTGCTCCAGGCCGGTGAGGAAGGGGCGCTTTTTGGAACGCTCCAGACTGTCCTTCCAGAGTAGGTTGATCACATCGCACCGGAAGCCCGACACCCCCTTGTCCAGCCAGAAGCGGAGGATGCCTTTCACCTCCTCCAGCACGGCGGGGTTGTGGTAGTTGAGGTCCGCCTGCCCCTTGTCGAAGAGGTGGAGGTAGTACTCGCACCGCTCGGGGTCGAACTCCCAGCAGTCCCCGCCGAAAAAGCCGGTCCAGTTGTTGGGCAGCGACCCGTCCGCGCCGCCCCGGGACCAGTAGTAGTAATCGGCGTAAGGGCTGGTCCTGTCCCGGCCCCAGCGGAACCAGTAGTGGTCCGTGGAGGTGTGGTTGATGATGAGGTCCATGAGGATGCGGATGCCCCGCTTCCCCGCCTCGGCGATGAGGCGCTCCATGTCCTCCATGGTGCCGTAGACCGGGTCGATCTCCCGGTAGTCGCTGACGTCATAGCCGTTGTCCACGCCCGGGGAGCGGTACACCGGCCCCAGCCATACGGCCCCCACCCCCAGCGCCTGGAGGTGGTCCAGGCGGCTGATGATGCCGGGGATGTCCCCGATGCCGTCGCCGTTGGAGTCCTGAAAGCTCCGGGGGTATATTTGATAGATGATCGCGTCCTTCCACCATTCCATAGGGGTTCTCCTTTTCCCGCTCCGGGTATTTTCCACCATTATACGATAAACAGGACCATTTTTCAATATCCCCGTCAAATTGTCTGCGGGGAGGGCGGGGCCCGCAGGTGCTGTTTTCACCAAAATTCCCCCGGGGCCCAAGTTTTCCTTGAAACCCGCCGTTTTCCGTGCTATCATGGTCCCATTACAAAATTTGTTGTGTGTGGGGTGTGTGCTATGATCTATACGATAACGACCAATCCCTCCCTGGACTACACCGTGGACGCGGACCTGGTCCCCGGCGAGGTGAACCGGACCCGCAGTGAGGTCATCTACCCCGGCGGGAAGGGGATCAATGTGTCCATCATGCTCCAGCGGCTGGGCATGGAGACCAAGGCGCTGGGCTTCGCGGCGGGGCACATCGGGCAGGCCATCCGGGACCTGCTGGACGATCTGGGCTGTCCCCACCGCCTGCTGGAGCTGGAGGGCGGCAGGCAGAGCCGCATCAACGTGAAATTCACCGGCAAGCCGGAGACCGCCGTCAACGGCCGGGGCCCGGACCTCACCCAGGCGGACATGGACCGCCTCCTGGAGCTGCTGGGGGGCGTGAAGAAGGAGGACGGCGCGGTGCTCTCCGGCTGGGCCCAGTCCATCCCCTTCTATGTGTCCATCATGAAGCTCCTCAGCGATAGCGGCTGCACCACGGTGCTCGACTGCGCGGGGGAGGCGCTGTGGCAGTGCCTCGCCTGCCGGCCCTTCCTCATCAAGCCCAACATCCAGGAGCTGGGGGACCTCTTCGGCTTTGAGGACCTGGAGTTCATGGAGGGCGTCGACCTGGCCCGGCAGCTCCAGAACGAGGGGGCCCGCAACGTGGTGGTGTCCATGGGCGGCGGCGGCGCGTTCCTCCTCACCGAGGACCAGCAGCTCTACTCCGCCAAGGCCTGCGCCGGCCGGGTGTCCAACACCGTGGGCGCGGGGGACTCCCTGGTGGCGGGCATCCTCACGGGGCTCAAGCAGTGGGAGGACTTCGGGAAAGCCCTGCAAATGGGCATCGCCGCCGGGAGCGCCACCGCCTTTAGCGACTGGCTGGGCACCCGGGCGCTGGCTGAGGAGCTCATGGAGCGGGTGAAGGTGGAGAAGATTCCGCTGTAAGGAGAACTTATGACCATTCGTGAATTTTTCAAAGAGAACCCCGCCGCGGCCGTGGCCTTCTCCGGGGGCGTAGATTCGGCGTGGCTCCTCCACGAGGCGGTGCGCTATGCCCAAAGGACCGCCGCCTACTTCGTGCGCACCCCCTTCCAGCCGGATTTTGAGCTGGAGGACGCCCGGGAGACCGCGGCGCGGCTGGGGGCGTCCCTGACGGTAGTGGAGCTGGATATTTTGGCGGACCCCGCTGTGGCGGCAAATCCGGCGGACCGGTGCTATTACTGCAAAAAGGCCCTCTTCACCCGCCTGCTGGAGGCGGCGGGGGCCGGCGGCTTCCCCCTGGTGCTGGACGGGAGCAATGCCTCCGACGACGCCGGGGACCGGCCCGGGATGCGGGCCCTCCGGGAACTGGGGGTGCGCTCGCCCCTGCGGGAGTGCGGCGTGACCAAAGCGGACATCCGCCGCTTGGCCCGGGAGGCGGAGCTGCCCGTGTGGAGCAAGCCCTCCTACGCCTGCCTGGCCACCCGCATCCCGGCGGGGACGGCTATCACCGCCCGGGACCTGGGCAGGGTCTCCCGGGGCGAGGCGGCGCTGATGCGGGAGGGCCTCACAGACTTCCGCCTGCGCCTGCGGGGAGAGGACGCCCTGCTCCAGGTCCGGGGGGAGCAGATGGACCTGGCCCGCAGGCTCCTGGAGAAGCGGCATGAGCCGCTATTGGACGGCTTCCGGGAGGTGCGCCTGGACGAGACGCCCCGGGAATCCCGGGAGACGTGATGGGACCTCTTCCTCCCTGCCCGCATATGGTGGGGTGTAGATACGTTTGATCCCGTAGGGGCGGATAGTATCCGCCCGAACGATACCGCACAGGGTAACGATAGAACGGGCGGATACTATCCGCCCCTACACCCGAGCTTCTGGAAAGGAAGGACCATTGATGGAAGAGACCAAGACGCTGGACCGTCTCCGCATGGGACGGCGGGCGACCATTGCCGCCCTGAACGCCCCGGAGGCACAGCGGCAGAGGATGCTGGACCTGGGATTCGTGCCGGGCCGTCCGGTGTCGGCGCTCCAGGAGAGCCCCTGGGGGGACCCGGTGGCCTATGGCGTGTGCGGGGCGGTGATCGCCCTGCGCAGGGCCGACGCACAGCAGATCCTTGTCCGTTAGAACATATCGGAGGCGCGGGACGTTTTTAAAACGCTCCGCGCCCCTTTTTTCACCAGCAGCCCCCTCCGCGCATACAGTGGGCTTAGTATGAAAAGGAGGGATCTGCCATGGCTGGATCTACGAGGACCGCGCCGGTCATCGCCCTGGTGGGCAACCCCAATGTGGGCAAATCCACCGTCTTCAACGCCCTGACCAGCTTGCATCAGCATACGGGGAATTGGCCGGGGAAGACCGTTGCCACCGCCCGGGGCGCCTATACATATCACGAGCGTACCTATACCCTGGTGGACCTGCCGGGGACCTACTCCCTGCGCCCCGGCAGTGCGGAGGAGGAGGTCACAAGGGACTACCTCCTCTCCGGGGAGGCGGATGTGACATTGGTGGTGGCGGACGCCACGGGGCTAGAGCGGAACCTCGCCCTGGTGCTCCAGGTGCTGGAGGTGTCCTGGCCGGTGGTGGTGTGCGTCAACCTGCTGGACGAGGCGGCGAAAAAGCAGATCACCGTGGACCTGGCGGCGTTGCAGGAGCGGCTGGGCTGTCCAGTGGTGGGGGCCGCCGCCCGGAGCGGCAGGGGGCTGGACGCCCTGCGGCAGGCCCTGGAGGAGGCAGCGGACCGCCCCGGAGCGCGGCCCCTGCCGGAGCTGGACTGCGCCGGGGACTGCGCCGGGTGCGCCCGCAGGCGGGCGGAGGCGGTGATGGAGCGGGCCGCGGCCATCGCCGCCGAGGTGACAGCGATGGACCCCCGGTCCGCCCACCACCGGGACCGGGTCCTGGACCGGCTCCTGACCAGCCGGGCCACCGGCATCCCGGTGATGCTGGGGCTTCTGGCCCTGGTGCTGTGGCTGACCATGGCGGGGGCCAATGTGCCCTCCCAGCTCCTCTCCGGCCTGCTCATGGGGTGGCAGGAGCCCCTGCGGGGCATCTGCGAGACCCTTAACGCCCCCTGGTGGCTCACCGGGGCCCTGGTGGACGGCGTATACCGGACCGTGGCGTGGGTGGTGTCGGTGATGCTGCCGCCCATGGCCATCTTCTTCCCCCTCTTCACCCTGCTGGAGGACGCGGGGTACCTGCCCCGGGTGGCCTTCAACCTGGACCACTTCTTCCAGAAGTCCGGGGCCCACGGGCGCCAGTCGCTTACGATGTGCATGGGGTTGGGGTGCAACGCCTGCGGCGTCATGGGGTGCCGGATCATCCAGAGCCCCCGGGAACGGCTCATCGCCATTGTTACCAACGCCTTCGTCCCCTGCAACGGCCGCTTCCCCACCCTCATCGCCCTCATTTCCATGTTCTTTGTAGCCGGGGAGGGCCTGTGGGGCTCCTTCACCTCGGCGGCTATGCTGATGGGGGCGGTGGTGCTGTCGGTGGCCATGACATTGTGGGCCAGCCGGTTCCTCTCCCGGACGGTGCTGAAGGGGGAGCCCTCCTCCTTCTCCCTGGAGCTGCCCCCCTACCGGATGCCTCAGGTGGGGCAGGTGCTGGTGCGCTCCATCCTGGACCGGACGCTGTTCGTCCTGGGCCGGGCGGTGGCGGTGGCTGCCCCGGCGGGACTGCTCATCTGGACCGCCGCCAATGTCTCCGTGGGCGGGGAGAGCGTCTTATTGCACCTGGCGGGGATTCTGGAGCCTCTGGGGCGCCTCATGGGGCTGGACGGCATCATCCTGCTGGCGTTCCTGCTGGGGTTCCCGGCCAACGAGATCGTGGTGCCCTGCATCCTCATGGGGTACCTCTCTACCGGGACGCTGACGGACTATGGGAGCCTCGCCGAGCTCCAGGAGCTTCTGGCCGGCCACGGCTGGACCGCCGCTACCGCCTTGAGCGCCCTGCTCTTTACCCTCTTCCACTTCCCCTGCGGCACTACCTGCCTCACCATCTGGCGGGAGACCAGAAGCTGGAAATGGACCGCTTTGGCCGTCGCCCTGCCCACCTGCATCGGGGCGGCGCTGTGCGTGGGAGTGCACCTAGTCTGGGGACTGCTGGCTTGACCGGAGAGGCGTCGGGACCTGCATCCCGGCGGACCTGCCGGGGAGGGGGATGCCCCTCCCCGGGGCCTTAAAAAAATTTTTCTCTTTTTTTGAAAAAAACTCTTGCAAAATCCTTCGAGATGTGCTATCCTGTCTAAGCTGACAGATGAAGTCAGTCGTATGGTCCATCCGGGTGTGGCGAAGTTTGGTATCGCGCTTGAATGGGGTTCAAGAGGCCGCTGGTTCGAATCCAGTCACTCGGACCATCTCATGATAATCCGAACGCTATTTTCCAAGTGGGAGACGGCGTTCGGATTTATCATTTGCATCGAAAATATCCTATAACATTCAGACGCAGGGGCTGTAGATGCTCCTGTGTCTGTACTTATCCCCTGGTTGACTTGTGTATGAAAAACCTATATAATAGCTTTGCACATAAAGAAAAGGGGGCCTCTCCATGAAGGGATATGAGCAATGGCTGATTCAGTATATGGGCGGTAGCGCCCATCTCATCATTCCTGTTTACCAGCGCAACTATGACTGGAAGATTGAACAGTGCCGTCAGTTGTATGATGATTTGGTGTCAGTTGCGCGGAAAGGTTTGAACAGCCACTTCTTCGGCAGCGTTGTTTCGGTCAGCGACCCAGGCGGGCAAATGATGGATTACCTGATTATTGATGGCCAGCAGCGGCTTACCACGGTTTCCCTGCTGATGCTTGCGATACACCGTTTGCTGGAGGAGGGAACAGTGCAGGCTGAGCAAAAAAATCTGGCCTCGCTGCTGCTCAAAAAATATCTGATCGATGAATTTGAAAACGATAGTCAGAAAATCAAGCTCAAGCCAATTAAAGACGATCAAAGGGCGTTTATCAGTTTGTTTGACACTGATGCCGAACAAATCGTGGAGTCCAACCTGACCATTAACTACCGCTATTTCCGTGACCGTATCCAGCGGCAGGAGATTTCCATCGACGCTCTTTACAGCGCAATCAGCAAATTGCAGATCATCAATATTACCCTGAACCACGAGGACGACCCGCAGCTTATTTTTGAAAGCCTGAACTCCACCGGTCTTGCACTGAGCGAAGGAGATAAGATTCGTAATTACATCCTGATGGGACTTTCGCTCCATGAACAGGAAGTCTATTACACGAAGTATTGGAACGAAATCGAGAAGAATACGGGCTACGATGTCAGTTCCTTTGTTCGGGATTATCTCAGCATCAAGCAGCAGATGATACCCAACCTGAAAAATGTCTATCCCAGCTTTAAAAATTTCCGGCAGGAGGCTGAGCGGAATGGGCAGACTACAGAGGATATTCTGAAGGATATGCTCGCTTACGCCAAACGGTATCGCAGGCTGACTCAGCCGGATGTTGTCTCCGCCGGTTCTACAGAATTGGATTGGTGCATTTACCGTCTGAACCGTCTGAAAACCACCGTTACCCGTCCGTTCTTCCTGGAGATATTGCGGCTGGGGGACGCCGGGACGCTGAGCCAGGCAGATATCCTCAAAACATTCCGTCAGACAGAAGCCTACCTGTTCCGAAGAACGATCTGCGACCTTCCAACCAATGCGCTGAACAAAATATTCCTGTTTCTGCACCGCGATATTATCAACCTGGACGGGACGGCAGAGGGCTACTGCGAAAAGCTCACCTATACGCTCAATGGCAAACGGGAGTCAGGACGGTTCCCGACAGACGAAGAATTTCGCGTAGCACTGTCCCAGAAAAGCATCTATCTAATGCGAGGTGAAAATAAAAAGTATCTTTTTGAGCGGCTGGAAAACGGTGGTCTGAAGGATGGTTCCATCGGCGTTTGGAACAAGCTGGACAGCGGGGACCTGTCCATTGAGCATATCATGCCGCAGACCCTGACACGGGGCTGGATGGAAGATCTGGGCGAAGACTATGAGCGCATTTACGAACTGTGGCTGCACAGGCTGGCAAATCTGACCCTGACCGGATACAACTCCGAGTACCAAAACGCCCGTTTCCCGGAGAAAAAGACGATGACCGGCGGCTTTGATGAGGGCGGTCTCCACATCAACCGCTGGATCAAGAATCAGGAAAAGTGGACGGAAGTGGAGCTGGAACAGCGGGACGCTATTTTACAGGATGAGGCTGTGGCCCTCTGGCCCAGGCCGGAGACCGCCTATCGTCCTCCGGTACGCCAAATGGACCGCGTGACGCTGGACGAGGACACGATTCTGACTGGAAAAAATATTTCACGCTATATCTTCCACGGTGTTGAGCAGAGCGTGGGCAGTTGGGCCGAGATGTACCAGCAGGTTTTGATGCAGCTGCATGAAAAGGATAAGTCTGTACTGACCCGTCTGGCCCGCAGCAGCAATCCTAATGAGGATATGTCCTCTCATTTTTCTAATCAGCCGGACCAGTTTCATTCCTCCCGAAGAATTGAAGACAGTATTTTTGTTTTGACCGGAACGGACACCCAGTCGAAAATCAATATGCTGAAAAAGCTCCTTCCTCTTTTTGACGAGGAGCCGGAGCAGTTGATTTTCTGTCTGGATGAAACAGAGCAGGCGGACAATGTTACCGAAGGACGCCATACCGTCCGCAAGAAGTACTGGCAGTACGCTATGCCGGCCATCCGTGAGGCCACCGGCACCTTTACATACAGCGGCGATACCACCAGCAACACAGTGTCCGGGATTACCTCTGTTCCAGGCGTACAGGCGCAGTGCGTAGCGAATTTTAATTCCGCCTTCGTAAAGATATACATTGACGCAGGCGATAAGCAGAAAAACAAAGCCATCTTTGACCGACTTTTTGCTCATAAAGCGGAAATTGAGGCCACATACGGCAGCGCGCTGATATGGAACCGGTCAGACGAGACACGCGCTTCACAGATTTCGGATGAGTTGACAGAGGCCAGCATCGGTTCGGAAGATGATTGGCCGCAAATGGTGCGGTTCCATTCTGTACAGATGTCAAAGCTATTGAAAGCTGTCCAGGACTATCTGAAATAATCAAATGTTGGTGGACTGGAAGCAATCCCGATCCACTATTTTATTATTCTGCTTTGCCTCTCTGCCTCTCTTTCCACTCCCGAAACTCCCTTTGCCCTTCCTCACTCTCGAAGAATTTTTGTATCTCCGGGAGCAGGACCCTCGCTAGAGCCTCCACCTCGTGGAGCGGGATGCCGGTACCATAGTCGT
>Ga0137308_101828_pt1 | contig 17672 bp, 15 predicted proteins | sample Inofrocosms_June_FD_97181 | JGI IMG/M metagenome (GOLD analysis project Ga0137308, IMG submission 97181) | Mouse cecal microbial communities from Vienna, Austria - N-Acetylneuraminic and N-Acetylglucosamine D2O microcosms_June | ecosystem: Host-associated > Mammals > Digestive system > Large... | reverse complement strand
GGATTTTGTGGCGCGTTATGGAGGGGAGGAATTTGTGGCGTTTCTTGTAGGGGAAAGTTCAGGAAAGGCGTTTAAGTATCTGAAAAAGATCAGGCAGGCGGTGGAGGATCTGTGCATTCCGCATGCGCCTTCCGTGGCGGATCATGTCACGATCAGTGTCGGCGGGATCACACTTGTGCCCCAGACAGGGGACTCTTATGATTTTTATCTGAAAATTGCGGATACCATGCTGTATGATGCCAAGAATTTCGGCAGGAACAGAGTTGTCTGGGCGGACGAGAGGATGAAGCAGCTGCGCGAAAAATAAGGCCTCCCGGTTTATGAAAAGCTGCTGATCACCGGAAACAGGAGGTATATAGTGGGACTGTTTGACTTATTTAAAAATAAAGCCAAAGTTGAGGTACCGGAAGAAGTTGAGGAGACGCAAGAACAGGAAGGAATAGAGGTATATTCCGGCATACGGGTGGAGGTGACTACCTTTGAGGATCAGCTGCTTTTTACGGCAAAGCTGATGGATCTCAAGGGAGATACGGGGGAACTGTATCAGTATTTTGAGACCGGAACCCTGCAGAGCGGCGGGCCTGTTGAGGTTAAGATACGCGGATACAGCGCTTATAAAAGGAAAGCGGTCTACATGGAGGGTGTGATCACGCCCGAGATAAAAAATATGTGGCGGGTGGAGGATCTGGTCATCACAAAGGTGGAGAATGACCGTGCCTTTTTCCGGCTGAATGTGGATGTGGATGCGGTCCTTACCAGATATGACGGTCCCGATGCCGCCGAGGCGGTCTGCAGATTGTTGAATATCAGTATAGGCGGTGCCTGTATTTTCACGCAGGAGGAGTACAGCATGGGGAGTAAATTCCGGCTGCGGGTTCGGCTGCTTGGGGACAGGCCGGAGTTTCTTTTGTACTGTGAGATACTGCGTATTATAGAAAAAGACGAAACGGGATATGAATATGGCTGCCGGTTTCTGGAAATCTCGGAAGAGGAGGAGCAGAGGATCATACAGAGTATGTTCGCGATCCAGAGTATGCGAAAGGATATTTGCTGACGGTTTCACAATACATATCGTGAATGGCCGGGCATATCTGTTATCGGATGGCGGGATGATATTTGCCTGAGGTTGTTGAAGTGACAATGAGGCGGATATCATTCCGTTTTTCTTTATAGTTATTGCATTTGACAGATTACTTTACCTGTCTGTGCCATGTATAGGCAGATGCGGCTGTTTATCTTGACAGATCGCATTACCTGCCCGTGTTATGTACGGTAGATGCGGCTGTTCATCTTGTGCAATTTGTATAAAAAATCATCGACAAATTTTGCTATATTGCCAGAAGAGAAGAGGACATTTGACCTTTACGAAAAGGCAGATTGCACTTATACTACCTGTAACATCAAAGAGCAGGGAGGCATTTTATGGAAAATATAAAAATTCTGATCGATACGGATCTGGGAGATGACGTGGACGATGCCGCGGCAGTCATGCTGGCGCTGGGGTGCCCTGCTCTTACGGTTCTCGGTATTACGACAGTCTATAAGGATACCTGCAGACGGGGGGAGATGGTAAAAGACCTTCTGGCGCAGTGGGGGAGAGAAGATATCCCGGTACATATCGGCAGGGGCAGCGCCCTTTTGGAGACGGAGGACAAAGAGCCGGAGAAACCGATCCAGTACGGGCTTTTGGAGACAGGGGACAGCGCGGCGGATAAGCCGGTTTGGCATGGCCTCCCGGAAAAGGAAAAATGCGGGGAGACAGCAGTTGATTTTATACTGGATACGGTGCGGAAGAATCCCGATGTTGTCATTTTGGGGATGGGTTGTATGACCAATCTGGCTCTGGCATTTTTAAAGGATGCAGAGAGCATGAGGCAGGTGAGGATCGTTGCGATGGGGGGCGCTTTTTTTAACACCGCGCCGGAGTGGAACATTATCTGTGATCCCGAGGCGGCATCCGTTGTCGTGGAGCAGTCGGAAAATCTGGTGATGATGGGGCTTGATGTGACAAAGTTTTTGAAAGCGGATCAGGAGAGGCTCTGCAGGTGGAGAAACAGGAAAAGCCGGACAATGGACTATTATCTGAAAGGCGTTGATATCTTTCGGGAAAAGACAGGTTTTCCGGTGACGCTGCATGATGTGCTTCTTGTGGCATACCTGATCGATCCGGAGGTGGTCGGCTTAAAACAGGGGCATTTTTCCGTGGAACTTGCGGGACGTCTTACCAGAGGGACTATGGTGGACCGCTCAAACTATTACGAGATCGACCCGCAAATAGAGAAAAACTTCCGTTTTGCACAGACGGTGGATGTAAAACGTTTCTGGGATGTGATGGAACAATATTTTTAGAACCAGTGAAATGGATCATAACCGACAGGCGGTTCATGATAGAAAGAAAAATGGAGGAAGAAAAGAGACATGAAGAGAAAAGTTATTGCAACAGTACTTGCGCTTTGCGTGACTGCGGGATTACTTGCGGGCTGCGGCGCACCGGAGCCTGACGAGGTGGAGACCACCGAGGAGGCGGCGCCGGAAGCGGAGGAAGAGACAGCGGCTGAAGAGCCGGCGGAAGCAGAAGCGGCAGGGGAAGAGAGTGAGGCAGCGGAAGGCGGCACTTACAGAGTAGGCCTGATGATCCCCGGAACACTGGGGGACAAGTCCTTCTTTGATGCGGCGTTTGCATCCATCGAGCCTTTGCAGACGGAGCTCGGTGTTGAGGTGGAATATGTGGAAGCAGGTACGGATACTACGAAGTATTATCCGGCACTGGTGGACATGTGCAAGAAGGATTATGACCTGATCCTGACGATTTCCAGCAATAATGACGATGCACTGGTAGAGGCGGCGGAGGAATATCCCGACCAGAAGTTTATCAATCTGGACGATGAGATGACAGATCCCCCTGCAAATGTGTATATCATGGGAACCAAGAACAACGAAATGTGCTATCTCGCAGGCGCCGCTGCAGCGCTGAAGGCGGAAGAACTCAACGAAGATACCATCGGTTTTGTGGGCGGTATGGATATCCCGGGCATCAATGAATTCCTGGTAGGCTATATCGAGGGCGCTCAGGCGATCAACCCGGATATCAAAGTGGCTACTTCCTATGTGGGCAGCTTTACGGATACCGCAAAGGGAAAAGAGAACGGCCTTCTGCTCTACAACGATATATCCGTTGTCTTTGCGGCGGCAGGACAGTCCGGCCTCGGCGTGATCGACGCGGCTGTGGAAAAAGGCAAATTTGCGATCGGCGTTGACTCCGACCAGGCGGAAGCCTTGAAGGATACCAAGCCTGAGATGGCAAACGTGATCATTACGTCCGCGATCAAGAACATCCCCCAGAACGCTGTCAACGTAGTGGACAGAGCGATGAAGGGCGACGTAAATTACGGCAGCAGAGAAGTATTCGGTATCGAGACAGGCGCCGTAGGTATCGCGGAAAACGAATTTTACGAGAAACTTCTTTCGGAAGATGCGCGTGCGCAGATCGAAGAACTGAAGGAAAAGGTTGTAAACGGTGAAGTGACAATGACACCTAACGAGGGAATTACCACGGATAAGATCAATGAGATCCGTGACGCAGTTCGTCCATAAATGACGGAGGGGGACCTGATGGAAAATTATCTTTTAGAGATGAAAGATATAGCGAAAATTTACGGCAACGGCATTGTTGCGAATGAAGCCGTAAATTTCAACCTGAAAAAGGGAGAAGTCCATGCGCTGGTAGGCGAAAACGGTGCTGGAAAATCCACTTTGATGAAAATTCTTTTCGGCATGGAAGCACCGTCTTCCGGCACAGTTACTTTAAAGGGGGAGCCGGTCAGGTTCTCATCATCCAAGGACGCGATCGCCCACGGTATCGGTATGGTCCACCAGCATTTTATGCTGGTGGAATCCTTTACGGCGGCGCAGAATATCATTCTTGGCATGGAGCCTAAAAAGGGATTTTCGGTCAATGAAGAGGAAGCGGTACGCTTCACGGAAGAGATCAGTAAAAAGTATAATCTGGAAGTGGATGCAAGGGCTGTCACGAGAACGCTTCCGGTAGGTATCAAACAGAAAATAGAGATATTAAAGGCACTGGCAAGGGGCGCGGAGATCCTGATCCTGGATGAGCCCACCGCGGTGCTGACGCCTCAGGAGACAGACCAGCTTTTTGAGGAGCTGACCAATTTAAAACAGCAGGGACATACGATCGTTTTTATTTCCCACAAGATTCCGGAGATCAAAAAGATTTCCGACAGGATCACGGTGATGAGGGCGGGTAAGACCGTCGGCTGCCGCAATACGGAGGATGTGACGGAAAAAGAGATCTCCAGCATGATCATGGGCTGCGAGATGGATACGACCATCATCCGGACCCCCTGCAAAAGGGGCGATGTGGGAATTGCCGTGGATAAGGTGTCCTATATCGATAAAAACGGTGTGCAGGCGCTGAAGGATTTCAGCTTCAGCGTGCGTCAGGGCATGGTATTCGGGATCGCCGGGGTGCAGGGAAACGGCCAGGTGGAACTGATAGACCTGATGACGAAAAAGCGGGGACTGAAGAACGGGGATATCCGCTTAAACGGGGAATCCGTGAAAAAAATGAGCATACAGGACATCCGGAAGATGCAGTTCGGCTATGTGCCGGAGGATCGTATCGAGCAGGGGATCGCGGGACATGAGTCCATCGAGGAAAATATGATCTCCAACCGCTACAGCACAAAAGAATTCTGCAATAAGATCCTTCTGAATTATAAAAAGATCGCCGAGTTTGCAAAGAAGAACATAGAAAGTTATGAGATCCGCTGCTCCGGCGGGAAGCATCTGGTGGGGATGCTCTCCGGCGGCAATATGCAGAAGGTGGTCGTGGCGCGGGAGTGCAGCCATGAGCCGAAAGTGTTGATCGCGGAACAGCCTACCAGAGGCGTGGATGTGGGCGCGGCGCACATCATCCATAAAAAGATCATGGAACTTCGGGACGAGGGATGCGCAGTGCTTCTGGTTTCCGCGGATCTGAGCGAGGTATTGAAGCTTTCCGATGTTGTCGCGGTCATGTATGAAGGCGAGATCGTGGCGTTCTTTGAGGAGACGGAAGGGCTGAACGAGGAGAAGCTGGGCCTGTTCATGTTAGGGCTCGAGCGCCATGACGAGGGGCAGATAAGGAGGGCAGTGCAATGAGCAGAGAACGTTCTTTTAACATGATAAGAACTGCGGTTTCCATGCTGGTGGCAATCTTAGTGGCGTTTGTCATTATCCTGATCGTCAGCGATCAGCCTGTGGAATCCATAAAGATATTTTTGGTGATGCCCTTTTCCTCCGGCAGTTATCTGGGGAATATCGTGGAGACGGCGGTGCCGCTTATTTTCTCCGGCCTTGCGATGGCGGTGATGTTTAAGGCAAACCTGTTTAATCTCGGCGGGGAAGGTATCTTTTTTATAGCGGGTGCGGTGGGCTCCTTTGTGGCGATCTGGCCGAAGTTCCCTTCTGTGCTGGCGCCGCTTGCGGCTATCGTGGTGGGCGCGCTGGTAGGTATGGTGGTGATGATGGTGCCCGGCGGCCTGAAGGCGAAGTACGGCGCGAACGAGATGGTAACATCCCTGATGATGAACAATATCCTGCTGGGCGTGGGGTTATATCTGCTGAACAATTTGCTGCGTGATCCGGGCATGGCGTCTTTAGTATCTTATAAGTACAGGAAAAAAGCGCTGCTTGCAAATATTGTGCCGGGGACACGAATCCATGCGGGCTTTCTGATCGCCGTCTTATGTGCCGTTTTAGTATATCTTTTTATGTATAAGAGTAAATGGGGCTATGAGATCAGGATGACCGGCAATAATGCGAAATTTGCGTCCTACTCCGGTATCAATGTGGCGAAGGTTATTTTGATCGTACATATGGTGGCGGGAGCCATTGCCGGTGCGGGCGGCATCATCGAGTGTATCGGCCTGCATAAACGGTTCGAGTGGACGGCGCTTCCGGGGTACGGCTTTGACGGGGCGATGATCGCCATGCTGGCGGGCAATAACCCTCTGGGCGTGATCGGCGCCGCGTTCTTTGTAAGCTATCTGCGGATCGGGGCGGATCTGGTAAACAGGTCTTCGGATATTCCGACGGAAATGATCGCTATTTTGCAGAGTATCATTATCCTGCTGATCTCAGCGGAGAGGTTTTTGCATAAATACAGACAGCGTTGGATCGAGAAAGGGGAGAAGAAATGAACGCATTTATGAAACTGATCTTTACAAGTGATTTCTTTTATTCAATTTTCCGCGTGACCACACCCCTGCTCTTTGCTTCAATGGGTGCTGTCTTGTCGGATGTGGCGGGCGTGCCGAATATCGCGCTGGAAGGCATGATGCTGATCGCGGCTTTTGCGGGCATGTATTTCAGTTATGTGTTTAACAGTGCGCTGATGGGACTTTTGTTTGCCGTGTTATTTGCGGTGGCGGCAGCGGCAGTGATGGCGTTTTTTACGCTGTACTACAAGACCAATATCATTCTGGGCGGTATTGCCATCAACAGCCTTGCGAGCGGCGGTACGATCTTCTTTCTGTATCTGGTGGCGCACGATAAGGGAACCAGCGTTTCTCTGGCGAGCAAGGTGCTGCCCAATATCAATATTCCGCTGATCGGGGATATTCCGATCCTGGGGCCTGTAATATCGGGACATAATGTGCTGACCTATGTGGCGGTCCTGGCAGTGCTCTTTACCTGGTATCTGCTGAAGAAAACGCCTCTCGGATATCATCTGCGGGCAGTGGGCGAAAAGAAGGAAGCGGCGGATTCCGTGGGGATCAGCGTGATTAGGACACAGACCATCGCCCTGCTTCTGAGCGGGCTGATGTGCGGCTTTGGCGGCGCGTTTATGTCTATGGGATATGTGTCATGGTTCTCGCGGGATATGATCAGCGGGCGTGGCTGGATCGCGCTGGCGGCGGAGGCGATGGGAATGCAGCATCCTTTAGGGACGGCGGCGACTTCCCTGTTATTCGGTGTGGCGGACGCTCTCTCGAACGCAGTGGCGACGCTGGGCTGGCCTTCGGATCTGGTAAAGACGATCCCTTACTGCGCGACACTGGCGGGACTGGCGATCTTCTCCATCCGTGCCTATAGAAAGAATAAGAATGCTTAAGCCTCATGGGGGAGCTTGATCGGGTTTTGAGGCTTCAGATGATTTTGACAACTCTGTACGGACAGGCATTTTGCCGAAGGCGGCATGAGAACTGTAAAAGAATCGGCGGGAGAAGAAAAAGAGGAAAAGAGAAAAAGGAAAGAGGTAAGGTGCATGACAAATGATATGACACAGGATATTTTATATACGATCAAAAATCCGAGAGTGACCTTCAGACAGCGGCTGAAGGATATGGCGAAGATCGCGGAAAACTCGGTGGAACTGGTGGAATATACCGAAAAGTCCAAAGAGTATTTTGCAAGCGGCGCCATGATGGATATGTTTGAGGGAAAAACGCCGTACCGTACACGTTACTGCGTGCCGGATTATGAACTGTTTATGAAACAGGGCAGTAAATTTCTGATGCTGGAGCCTCCGAAAGATATCTGGGATGCGGTTGGCAATCTGTTATGCCTGTATCACAATATTCCGGCAGACGGCGGCCTGCCTGTCTATATCGGCTGTCTGGACGAACTGCTGGAGCCTTTTATTACAGACGAAAAGGAGGCGGAAAAAGCAATCCGCTTCCTGCTCACCCATGTGGACCGGACGATCTCGAATGCGTTCTGCCATGCGAATCTGGGACCGAGGGATACCAGAGCCGGGCGGATCATTTTAAAGCTGACTGCCGAAATGCAGAGGCCCTGTCCGAATATGACGCTGTTATATCGGGAGGATACGCCGGATGATTATCTGATGGCGGCGTTTGAGACGGCGATTGCGGCTGCAAAGCCCAGTTTTGCCAATGACGCGCTGTACCGGAAGGATATGGGGAATTACGCGGTGGTGAGCTGCTATAATGTGCTGCCGATCGGCGGCTGTGGGCTGACGTTGGTGCGGCTTAATATGCATAACCTGCCGAAGCTGGCGAAAGATCCGGAAGATCTTTTAGAGCGCGTGATCCCGGATGCGGTGACGGCGGTCTGCGACGCGATCGACAGCCGGGTGGACTTTATTGTAAATGAGTGTCATTATTATGAAAATACGTTTCTTTATGACGAAGGGCTGATCAAAAAAGAAAAGGACTATATGATCGGCATGTTCGGCTTTGTGGGGCTGGCGGAGTGTGTGAACGGTGTGCTGGGCCTTGAGAAACCGGAGGAGCGGTTCGGAAAGGGGAAAGAGGCGGATGATTTCGGAGAGAAGATCATGCGGCGCATCAAGGAAGAGATTGATAAGCGCCCCTGTCCTTTCGGGAAGTACGGACTGCATGCCCAGGTGGGTGTGATGGAGGATGCCGGCAGTACGCCGGGAGGAAGGATTCCGATCGGCGAGGAGCCGGAGCTGCCGTTCCAGATCACCAACTTTATCCGGATGCACAAAGACTGCGATGCGGGCTGCGGGGAACTGTTTCCCTTTGAGGAGACGGTAAAGCGTAATCCCCAGTATCTGGCAGATATTATGAAGGGCGCTTTTCGGTCGGGGGCGAGATATCTTTCGTTTTACGGAAGTGATTCGGATCTGGTCCGGGTGACCGGGTATCTGGTGAAGAAGTCAGATATAGAAGCTTTCAGGAGTAATAAGGCGACGCTGAACGAGGCGACCGTGAACGGGTCGGAGGTGCAGAGGAACCTGCATCTGTTGGACCGGAAGGTGCGCGGAGAAGAGACGTCGGAATGATCGGATAAAAAGTAAAATGTCAGCCCGGATGGTGAGATGAGATATCCGGGCTGGCTTTTCAGGTTTTACAGCTTTGTTGGAGGTGATGTTTCATGGATTTTATTAAGATGCTGCGTGAGGATAATGAGTTATCTGATCTGATGTGTGATGTTTGTGATATGGAAATTTTACCGGAATACAGGAAACCCGAGGATGAATTCGGACACCTGACTTACAACATCTCAGGAAAAACATTTGCCAGAGCAGGTTCCGGAAGTGAGTACATTTTACTCGAAGACGGTTCAATAGGCTTTTGGGGAAGTGAAGGCGCGTGCGGCAGAGTTGCGGATAGCATGACAGAGTTCTTTGAATTTATGGTAAATTGTCCCTATTGGTCAGATTATCTGGATGAGGAAGAATATCTGGACAGAGAGGGCCTCAGTGAGTTTGCCGAAGAAATCTACGAGGAACATGTGGAAAATGCCAAGGACATTGAGTTTGATCTGCCGGGAGCGCAGCGGGAACTGGCGGATCGTTTGGGGGTAGAGAAGAAGGACAATGTTGTGGATATATTGATGCGGTTTTATGACTGTACAAAGCGTGAGCCCCGCTTCATTTCGACATATACAGAGAAGGACGGCAGTGTGCACAGCAGTACAGGTTCCCTGTTTGACCGTTGATCGCTGTCTTTCGCAGGGAGGAATAAATGGGAGGAGAGAGGATGGGTAAAACAACTATAACAGCCCCGGTCAACAAGATTATTTCATTCAGCGCGGTGGACGGTTTCGGGAACAGGACGGCGATCTTTTTGCAGGGGTGCAATCAGAACTGCTGGTACTGTCACAATCCGGAGACGATCCGACACTGTAAGGCATGCGGGGCGTGTGTGGCGGCATGTCCCGCGGGGGCGCTGGAACTGGTGGAAGCATCCGGGGGATATGAAGGCGGAAAGGCGCAGACACCGCAGCAGGCGGAAGGTTCTTCGCCGGAGGGCGGAAAAACGGCAGGCACGGCGGCGGATGGAGGCGCGGCGTTAAGGCGTTATGTCACATATAATGCGGCGAAGTGCTGCGGCTGTGATACCTGTATCAAGACCTGTAAAAACAATGCTTCGCCGAAGATCAGGAATCTGACGGCGGAGGAAGTGATGGAAGAGATCCTGCCGTATTTTCCGTTTATCAACGGGATCACGACATCGGGCGGGGAGTGCACGATGCATCTGGATTTTCTGACGGAACTCTACGGGCTGGTGAAGAGAGAGGGAAAGACCACCTATGCGGACACCAACGGGCAGGTTCCGCTGTGGGATAGAGAGGACTTTCTGCAGGTGACGGACAAGACGATGATCGATCTGAAGGCGGGGACGGAGGAGGATCACAGAAAACTGACAGGCATGGGGCTTTATAATCCTGTGGAAAATATCCGGCAGATGGCAAGGCTTGGGAAACTCTATGAGATACGTACCGTGGTGGTGCCGGGAGTGGTGGATAACCGCAGGACGGTGGAACTTGGCAGCAGCCTGATCGCGGCATATCCCGAGGTGCGTTACAAGCTGATCAAATTCCGGCATTACGGGGTCAGGGAAGAATACCAGAAGATACAGGAGCCTTCGGATGAAGAGATGGAGGCGCTTCGTGAACTGGCGAAGGGAAACGGTGTAAAAGAGATCATGATCACGTAGAGAGGGGAAGCGTGCGGCGTGTTCAGGAAGGCAGAAGCGGCTGGATTCTGGACATGCTGCGCTCGTGCTGCTCGGGGGAGATCGTGAGTTTCCGGCGGCAGGAGGTGATCTCGTCGAGTTGTTTTAATTTCTGGACACAGCGGACGACGGTGCGGACGCTTAGGCCGATGTTGCTGGCGAGCACCTGATAATCCGGTTCTACTACCAGAATATCTTCCTCAAGGTGGTGCAGAAGGTAATACTGTACCAGATAGTACCGCACCCGGTCAAGCCCTTTTTTATAGTATAGAAAACCGTCGTTCCCGGAACGTTGGTACAGATCGTTTGCCACAATATAAATACAATTCCAGAGCATTTCCATATGTGTCATTAAATATTCATAGGCGATGGCAGAATCCAGTTTTAACATTTTCATTTCTGTAGCCGCGATAACGGTAGCCACGGCTCCCGGTTTGCGGGCGGCAACCTCCAGAAGCCCGATGGAGCCGGTGGAAGGCGTCAGCGTAAAATAGCGGTAGTTATTTCCGTCATGATAGTTGCGGGTGCCGAAAGCGAGGCCTTCCATGATAAAGAATATATAACGGGGGAAATCTCCCTGATTGATGATCACCTCGTTCGGGCGGTATCTGACAATGCTTCCTTTTTCTTTCAGTTCTTCCGGTAAGATAGAGTAATTAAACTGGTTGTAGGAACTGTATTTAGCCCATAATTCTTCGAGCCGCATGGGAATTTCCTCCTGCCGTTAAGAGTTGTATATTAGGTACGGTCCGGCTTCCGGCTTTTCTGTTACGGAATCTGCTCATTCCAAGCTGCCAGCGGTGAGGGACAGATTCCCTGCCGGACTGATACTTTCCGGGCACCGGTAAAAATCTATGAAAGCCGCAGGGTAAAAACCCGGCGGCTTTCTTTGTATGTCACATTACTGCTGCACTGCAGGAGCAGGCGCTGCCGCGGGTGCGGCAACACCGTTGGCGTCACAGATATAGACCTCTGTGCCGATCGTATAAGCTGCGTTTATGACCATCCGTCCGTTTCCGTCGAAACATCTGGGTACGTTCGCGATCACAACCGCTTCGTTGACAAGCTGGTGTCCGTCCGTCTCGGAAGTGCCGTATACGCCGTCAGGTCCCTGGATCAGTCCCTTTACCATAGCGCCGTCAGCGGGGTTGAAGTAGAAGTTCACACCGCCGATATTCTGCCAGCCGGTCATCATTTTACCTGTCTGGTCGAAGTAGTAGGTCTGGCCGTTTATGGTCTGCAGGCCTGTCACCATGCGTCCGTCAGCCGTGTTAAAGTAGTAGCGGTTTGCCACATCGCCGATAAAGCCGTTTTGCTGGGCTCCCGTATTGGGATCAAAGTAGAAGGTACCGTCGCCGATCTGGACCATGCCGGTCTGCATGATACCGTTTTCGTTAAAGTAGTAGTTTGCGTTTTCGATGTTCTGATAACCTGTCACCATATGGCCGTCTACAGGGGAGAGGTAGTAGCGGTTCGCGATATCACCGAGCCAGCCTCTTACCATAGCGCCGTCAGCAGGATTATAGTAGTATCTCAGGCCGTTTACCGTCTGCCAGTCGGTCAGCATGCTGCCTTCCGCGCTGAACAGGTAGTCCTTGTTGTCGATGTTGATGCTGCCCTTTACAAGGTGTCCGTCCGCGGGGAAGAGGTAATGTCTGCCCGTTTCATCGTTGTACCAGCCGGTTACCATACGGCAGCCGTTGTTTCCGTCATAGAAGTACTGGTTGTCGGCAACGGTGATCCAGCCGCTCTGAATCTGTCCCATCTCATTGAAATAGTAGCGGTCCGCTCCCACCTGATTCTGTCCTATAAGGGCATGACCGTCGGCGGCGAGATAGTAGGTGCCTGTCTCATCCGTAAACCAGTCGGTGTTCATATGGCCAAGTTCGTCCATGTGGTAGCGGGCGCCGTTAAAGTCCACCCAGCCGAACTGGATACGGTAATTGTTATAGAAGTAGGTAAAGCCGTCGCGCTGCGCGAAACCGACAGGAATGATCAGGTTGTGATAGTCTTTGTTCATGTAGTTGATATCCACATTGCCCGCGATGCCGGCGATGGAACCCTGGTAGGAAGCCTGCCAGATGGCATGTCCCGGGATGGAGCAGGCGCTGGCGTACTGGGCGATCCAGATATCGTAGCGCAGGGCGGGTGTCATATGAGCGCGGTAAAAGTTCGCGCCGGTGTAGACGATGGGGTGGTAGCCTGCCGCCGCGATCACATCGCAGAAAGCGTTGCACATGGCGGTAACGGTATTGGCATCAAGCCCTTTCTGCACACTGTCTTCGATGTCGTAGGCTACGGGGAAGTTGATGTTGTAACCCTCGATCCACTGCAGGACCAGATTGGCTTCGTTTATGGCGCCTTCCACGCTGGTGGCGTAGGAATAGATGTAAACGCCGGTTCTGATGCCTGCCGCCTGGGCGCCTGCCACGTTGGCGGCGAAGGCGGGGTCAATGCCGCTTTTGGTGCTGCCGACCTTGATAAAGGCATAGGTAACGCCGGAAGAGGGAACCGCTCCCCAGTTGATGGCGCCCTGATACTTGGATACGTCGATTCCCAGTGCTGCCGCATTGGCAACAGAGGTGGAAGACAGCGTGAGGGCTGTGATGAGCATCAGCGTCAGGACTGTTTTCGTGAAACGAAATAGTTTTTTGTGTTTTATCATTTGAAATCTCCTTGTTATGTAAATGATTTTGTGTATTTTGTTCCTGCCGGTTATGTAATTGTGCTGTTTTTGTGTATCAGGGTTGTATCCTGAAAACCCGCAAAATAAAGTGTAACATATTATTTTTTTCAGAACAAGAGGCAGAAGAAATTTTGGGAAAAGTTGGTAACAGCCGGAAGCCGGATGGAAGCGGATGCCCGTGGGGCGGGGATGAAATGACCGGGTTAAGAAAATCTTAAGGATTTGTGTATGGAATATTAGAGAACAGTACGGCGGGATCTGATAAAATGGGTAGGGAGAAAAGGAGGCAGGGAGATGGCGGACAAGATACTTGTGGTGGATGATGAGCGGGAGATCGCGGATCTGATCGAGGTTTATCTGCGGAATGAGGATTACAGGACCGTTAAATGCTATACGGGACGGGAGGCCCTTCAATGTGCGGAGAAGGAAGAGATGGATCTTGCGGTTCTGGATATCATGCTGCCGGATGTGAACGGGTTTACGATCTGTCAGAAGATCAGGGAGAAATATACCTATCCGATCATCATGCTGACGGCGAAGGATGAGGAGATCGATAAGATCACGGGCCTCTCCCTCGGAGCGGATGATTATATAACGAAGCCTTTCCGGCCGCTGGAGATGGTGGCAAGGGTGAAGGCGCAGCTCCGGCGGTATAAGAGATATAATTCTTCCCGGAGGACGGAGGAGGGGGATGTCCTTGTGCATGCGGGGCTGGTGCTGAATGCAAAGACACATGATTGCTTTTTAAATGAAAGGAAACTTGTGCTGACGCCTACGGAGTTTGAGATTTTGCGTATTCTTCTGGAGAGAAAGGGGGAGGTGGTCAGCACGGAGGACCTGTTTCATGAGATATGGAAAGATGAATATTACAGCAAGGCGGGCAACAGTATAACGGTGCATATCCGGCATTTAAGGGAGAAAATGAATGATACGGCGGAAAATCCGGGTTATATTAAAACAATTTGGGGTGTGGGTTACAAAATGGAGACATAAACGGAAAAACAGCAGGATGATGCGGAGCAGTTATTCGCAGCTTCGGCTGAAAATAATGTGCAGGCTGGTTGAGACGGCGGTGGTGGCTGTTGCCGCGATATATTATATATATGAAATTATATGGTTCAGGAGAGGCGGGGACTGGACGATCGCTATTCTGCAGTCCGTCTGCAGGATAGATTATGATGCCGCCTATTCGATCTATCAGCATGTGTTCCGCAATCATGCGAAACTGATCTGGATGGCAGCGACCAGTTTTATATTTTTCTGGCTGCTGCGGGTTATGCTGAACGGGTTTACAAAATATTTTGCTGCGGTCAATCAGGGGGTGGAGGCGCTTCTGGAAGAAGAGGCGCAGATCCGTCTGCCTTCGGAACTGTATGCTACAGAGCAGAAACTAAACGCGGTAAAGCGGACATTGAAACAGCGGACACTGGAGGCGCGGCTTGCGGAGCAGCGGAAAAACGAACTGGTCATGTATCTTGCGCATGATATCCGCACGCCGCTGACTTCTGTGATCGGGTATCTGAATCTGCTGGAGGAGGAGGCAGAGCTGCCGGAAAGACAGAGAGCGGGTTATGTGCATATTTCTCTGGAGAAGGCTTACCGTCTGGAAAAGATGATCAATGAATTTTTTGAGATTACAAGATATAATCTGCAGCAGATCACGTTGCGAAAGGAGCGCATCGATCTTTATTATATGCTGGTGCAGCTGATCGATGAGATGTCGCCGCTTTTGTCGGAGAGGAATAACAGGGCAGAGCTTTGCGCGGAGGAAAATCTGACGGTATACGGGGATGCGGATAAGCTGGCACGGGTATTCCAGAATGTGTTGAGGAATGCTGCCGCATACAGTTTTCCGGGAACTGAGATCGGGATTACCGCGAAGGAAAATGGGGGGGCGGTTGAGATTGTTTTCCGGAATGAGGGGTATACGATCCCGCAGGAAAAATTACAGGATATTTTTGAGAAGTTTTACCGGCTGGATGAGGGCAGAAATTCCTGTACGGGAGGCTCCGGGCTGGGGCTTGCCATCGCAAAGGAGATTGTGACGCTGCACGGCGGGAGCATTACCGCAGAGAGCGCGGATAACAGGGTGGAATTTCAGATCCGGATTCCGGATGAAGATCCGGGCGGGGGTATGGCGGGATAGCGGTTCGGCCCGGCAGGGAATTAATAGCTGAAAAATAGCTGTCGCTTTCAGGCAATGAGCAGGACAACTGTTTTTATATGTAAAATGCAGTATTGCAATAATCCATACCACACAAAATAGTAATTGAACGATATAAACTTTATAAAATATTAATGAAATCTTAGACGGTTATTAGCAGGATGCCAAGCCGCTGTTAAAGTATAAAAGACTCTTATCTGATAGAATGATCTTCAGACAGGAGTTTTTTTTATTTTACAGGAAAAGGCCTTCTGACAAAAGTATGGGGGATATGAAGAAAAATAAAGAAAGAGAGAGATCGAAAATGAGACAGAATTCTAACAGAAAAAAATCTGAACTGCCGACAGACGGAAAACGGAAGAGAGCAGCCGTACTTTTCGGCGGCTGTTCGCCGGAATACGGCGTTTCGCTGCAGTCCGCGGCGGCGGTGCTTGCGTACATGGATAAGACGAAGTATGAGCCGGTGCCTGTCGGCATCACCCATACCGGAGACTGGTTTTATTATACAGGCGAGATCGGCCGGATCGCGGATGACAGTTGGTGCGGTTCGGGAGATTGTGTACCGGTGACGGTATCTTTAAATCGAAATGAGCAGTGTCTGTTATTGATGAGGGGAGATCATGCAGAGCGGCTTAAGATCGATGTGGCGCTGCCGGTCCTGCATGGCAAAAACGGGGAGGACGGTACGGTGCAGGGGCTGTTTGAACTGGCGGGTATCCCTGTGGCGGGCTGCGGCATACTTTCGTCCGCACTGTGCATGGACAAGGACAGGGCGCACAGGCTGGCAAAGGAAGCGGGTATCCGTGTGCCGGTATCTTTTGTCGGCAGGAGGAATGCGGACAGGGAAGCTGCTGCCGGCCGGGCAGGGCAGATCGGTTATCCGCTTTTTGTGAAACCCGTAAAAGCGGGATCTTCCTATGGCATTACCAAGGTGTCTGATGAGAGCGAATTGCAGGGGGCGATGGAACTTGCCCTGGCCTATGATGATGAGATCATGATCGAGGAATGTATTTCCGGATTTGAGGTGGGCTGTGCCGTGATGGGGACAGGAGATATGGTTTTAGGGGAAGTGGACGAGATCGAACTGGCGGAAGGATTTTTTGATTTCACGGAAAAGTATACCCTGAAAACGTCCGCGATCCATGTGCCGGCAAGGATCTCACCGGATCTCGCGCGCAGGGTGAAAGAGAGCGCGAAAAGGATATACAGAGCGCTGGACTGCCGCGGGTTTGCGAGGGTGGACATGTTTCTGACAAAGGAGGAGGAGATCGTTTTTAATGAAGTCAATACGATTCCCGGCTTTACGACCCACAGCCGCTTCCCGAATATGATGAAGGCCGCCGGGATTTCCTTTGAGGAGGTTGTCTCGGAGATTTTGGAAGAGGCGCTGAGCAGAGCATAAGAAGGATATTTGCGGAACTGGAAAACAGCAGATGTTCTCACAGTGCAGAAGAGGATTTACAGACGCAAAGCGGCTGGAAATACTCTTGGATCAGGCTGTACTGTGAGAAAATCTGCGGAACTGGAATAAGAAGGATGAAAACAATGTTTTTAACTGCGAAAGAAGTATATAGCGGGAATTTGATCATAGTAAACGCGGCGCATCCCTATCATGAGGAAGCATCGAAGATCCGGCTGCGTCCGGTGCGGAGGGAAGTGCCGGATATTTTACTGGAGGAGCATACACTGTTGCAGTTGTCCGGACTGATGGCGGAAATAAACGGCTGGGAGGGGATCGTGCCGGTCAGCGGCTGGCGGTCTTTTGAGGAACAGCAGAATATTTTTGAAACTTCCCTGCAGGAAGACGGGGAGGAGTTTACGAGGAAATTTGTGGCGCTGCCGGGATGCAGCGAGCATCAGACGGGGCTTGCCATTGATCTTGCCCTGAAAAAAGAGAAGGTTGATTTTATCTGTCCGGATTTTCCCTATGAGGGGGTCTGCCAGAAATTCCGGGAAAGGGCGGCTGCTTACGGGTTCATTGAACGCTATCAGGAGGAGAAGAAACGGCTGACAGGCATCGCGAAGGAACCCTGGCATTTCAGGTATGTGGGCCGGCCCCATGCGCAGATTATGAAGGAACAGGGGATGTGTCTGGAAGAATACGGTGCATTTTTAAAACAGTTTCCTTACGGGAAGCGGTATTATTGCTGGAGAGATGAGCGAATGGGAGAAGCGCAAAGGGAAGAAGTGCAGGGGGGAGAACAGAAGGGGGCGCGGAGCAAAACGCGGAAAGAAGTGCGGATATCTTATCTGGCGGCAGAGGAGGATTTCTGTGCCGGAGAGACAGAAGATTATGAGCAGTGTGAAATATCGGGTGATAATCAGAGCGGATTTATTATTACAATAATTAAAAATATAAAGTAGATAG
>Ga0137308_101827_pt1 | contig 17678 bp, 9 predicted proteins | sample Inofrocosms_June_FD_97181 | JGI IMG/M metagenome (GOLD analysis project Ga0137308, IMG submission 97181) | Mouse cecal microbial communities from Vienna, Austria - N-Acetylneuraminic and N-Acetylglucosamine D2O microcosms_June | ecosystem: Host-associated > Mammals > Digestive system > Large... | reverse complement strand
AGACATATTCCAGATCTGCACAAAACAGTCTCCATCCGGCACGTAATTCCAGGTGGCTGTGGCCTCGTTATTCCCATCACTGGTAAATTCTGCCTGATTACTTACCCATGCCGGATTTGCTTCTGCCACATTTCCGGCCAGACCTCCGTTAAAGCTTCCATCAGAACGCATTTCCACTGTTACAGTTACTTTATCACCAGCCTGATAGCCTGGGCAAAGTTCACTGACTTTAATACAGTAAGACTTGTCAGAATCTTCATTTTTAATCGTGGCAACCGGTCTCTCCCCCTGCTCCACACTCACAGACAGCAGATTCACACTTGCATTTCCATTCATATCCATGATCTGGATGTTCATGTAATCATCGGACGGCAGGAATGTCACGGTCAGGCTCCTGCTTATGCTGGTTCCTTCCGCATTCTTGAATGCTCCCGAATCATTCCCGTCATGGTAGCCAACCTGCGCCTTCACTTCCTTGTCAAAAGTAAGGGTCACTTCCGTTTCCTTGTTGAATTCGAATGCCGGATTATAGTCACTTAACTTCGGTTCGAATCCGCTCCACGCTTCTGTAAATTCATGCAGCGACTCTTCTTCCGTTTTCTGTTTTACATCCACTGACAGCAGATTCACACTTGCATTTCCATTCATATCCATGATCTGGATGTTCATGTAATCATCGGACGGCAGGAATGTCACGGTCAGGCTCCTGCTTATGCTGGTTCCTTCCGCATTCTTGAATGCTCCCGAATCATTCCCGTCATGGTAGCCAACCTGCGCCTTCACTTCCTTGTCAAAGGTCAGGGTCACCGTTGTCTCTTTTCCTGACTGGAACTGGTCGTTATAGGTCTTAAAGCTGGTTTCAAATCCGGCCCATGCACTTGTAAACTCATGCAGCGCTTCGGTCTGCTGTTTCTGCTCCACCTTCACCGACAACAGATACACCACATCCGCGCCCTTCGGGTCTGTCACCTTTACATTAAAGCTGTCATCGTCTGGTATACCCGTTATGATTACTTCTTTCTGGCCGCTTCCTTCAATTCCCTGCCAGCCAAGATTCTTATCCGTATAGTCAAACCGGCTGTTAATTTCCTTATCAAACACAAGGGTTACTGTCGTCTCTCTCCCGGCCTCAAAGGAACTGTTAAAATCACTGAATTTGAAGTCATGCCCTGCACTCCACCCAAAGTCAGCATCTGTGAATTTGTACACTGCATCCGTTAAATCTTCCTGCTCCACACTCACATCCACCAGCTTCACGATGGTATTCCCATTCATATCCGTGATCTGGATTTCCATGGTTTTATCTGCAGGTGTGATGGTAAAGGTCATGTTCCTGCTGTACTCAGTGCTTTCTGCCACAGCATCGCCCTCTGCCCCTTTGTATCTGATCTGGGCCTTCACCGGCTTATCAAAGGTCAGATTCACGGTGGTCTCCCTGGATGTCTCAAAGGTTTCGTCATACTGGTCAAAAGCAGAGGTAAAGCTGTTTTCCGCCAGGGTAAAGGTATACAGCGGATCCTCTTCCACCGGTTCCATATACACATACAACAGGCTTACTGCCTCATTGCCGCACAGGTCCACAATCTGCGCATTCCAGGCATCGGTCTGCGGCACCACGGTCTTTGTCAGGCTGGTGCTGGAGACATTACCTTCCTCCCTGGTCCATCCTGGATTATAGTAGACCAGTCCCGACTGTACCTTCTTATCGAAGATCAGGGTCACTTTCACCTTGTCCCCAGGCTGGAATTCACTGTAATAATCTGTTATCTTCCTGTCTTCTTCCATACCCGCATAGGTAGAACGGTACGTATGGATAGCTTCACAGCCGCTGAAATCCTGCTCCACGGTCACATCCACCAGATTGGCAGTTTTTCCGCCACACAAGCTGGTCAGCCAGATCCGCAGATTATTATCCTCCGGCGTAATGGTAACTGTCATCACCTTGGCCGGCGAAGTACCTGCCACGGTTTTCTCGTCAGGCGCGTTGTAACCTATGGAGCTGATGACCGCATTGTCAAAAGTCAGGGTCACCTTGGCCGGGAATCCCGGAACAAATGCCCGGTTATAGGTATCAAAGGTAGTCTCAAATACCTGGCCGGCAGCGTCAAAGCCATATATCTTCTCCATTTCCTGCTCCACCTTCACGGACAGAAGCTTCACCTTACTGTTACCGCCCAAATCCGCGATACCGATCCCCAGACTGTCATCTGTGGGAATAACAATTGTGGTGAAGGTAGTGGATAAGCCGCTTCCTTCCACCCGGGTCCAGTCTGGTGCATTGTAATCTACATAAGCTTTTACCGGCTTTTCGAAGGTCAGGGTTACCGTTGTTGGCTTTCCTGGCTGGTAACGTTCAAAGTAGGTGCTGAAACTGGTGCTGAAGGTATCCCACTCAGAGCGGAAGGATCTTACTGCTCCGCTGATTCCGTCAAATGCCCCCGGCTCCCCATATACCATGGTAAATCTGGAAAATGCATCCGACCGGAAGGTCACCGTATCCGGGTTTCCGTCCCTGTCTTCCAGAAACTCCAGTTCGCCCTCATGGTCACGCACCATGGCGAAATCATTTCCCGTTTTCTCAAGATCCCTGGGAACCGTGATTTTCAGCGGGATGGGACTCATAGTCTCCGTGATCCGGGTTCTGTTTTTTTTGCTATCTTCCTTGTAGACGTTGATATCCACCGCCAGTGCCACATGGACATCCTCCGCCTGATCACCGAATACGGCCCGGACGGCTTCCTGCTCCTGGGCATCAGGCTCTGCCTGCTCCATGGTCAGTACCAGCCTGGTTCCTTCCTGGATCTCTGCATCAGTCAGGGCCGCGGTGGCTGCTTCCCTGGTGGTGCAGGCCAGACGGCCCATGTTGGCGCCGCCCTCAAGAATCACATAATCATTGAAATTCCGCTTTCCGGCAATCTCCACCTTAATGTCCCGGATGATCACATATCGCTTGTTCTCAGGTATTGCGCCGATAGTAATATCCATGTGGTCATTGTAAGGACAAAATGTCCGGGTGATGACTTCACCGTACATCTCCGCTCCCCGGTCCCAGTTGTCGGGACTGGAATTGTAAGCAATATATCCTGGTGCCCGCTTGTCAAAGGTGACAGTGACAGTTACTGTATCTCCCACCTGGAACTCGGAATGCCACTTGCTGATCTCCGTGCCAAATCCGCTCCAGTCACTTGTCAGTATGGCGATGGGCACATCCTTGGGGTCGCTGTCATCCTTAACCACCCTCACCCTGACCAGCGTGATATCATCCTCCGACGCACTGACCTGGAGATTCCTGATCTCCTGGGGAATCAGATAGCCGGACAGCTCTACGGCAATGTCTTTGTAGGCGAAGATGGCCCTTCCGTCTCCTGCGTCCGACGCAGTGATCTGCTTCTGTTTCCCATCCCACATGGTGAACTGGAGACTGGGGGCGTCCGCGTCCTTAGGAGTATATTCCAGGACCAGGTAAGTCTGCTCCCGCAGGCTCTGGATGATCTTGTCTTCATCTTTCAGGGACTTATCACCAGATGCCCATTCCCAGCCATTGAGGGAAATATTCTGGTCATAGGCGTCTCCTTCAGTACCCTCCACCCGGTTCCAGAGGCCGCCGTTGCCGGAGGAGTATCTGGACTCCTTATCCACCTTATCCTTCTTGGAGTTGCCTGGATCCTCCACCTTGGTATCACTGATCCAGATATCCAGAATCCGCCCGTCATTGTAGGCTGACAGGGTGACGGAATCCACTTTTGCGTCCCAGCTCAGATGCAGCATATTCCGGAAGGCATCCATACGCATGCTGTCGAAATGATTTCTTGTGGCCTCTCTGGTAGAGGTCTTGTAGCTCTTTCCGTTCTTCCACTCGCCGTTGACCGAGGCGCCCCATGTGAGAATCGTCCAGCCCTCATAGTCCGGAGTGGCGCAGGTATACTGGACGCAGATGTATTTTTCATCAGGCAGGTCCAGGATCCGCTCAATATCCGTGCAGACCCAGGCCTGGTTGGGGGCGCCGTCCTGGAACAGGTGCATATCCCTGGGGATCTCAGAGCCTACATGAAGAGTCAGATCCTTGATCTGTCCTTCGCTCCAGGCGCCCAGGCTCAGAGAACCTACATTTGTATCCTCAGTGATGCCCATCATCTTGCGCAGGTAGCGGACGCTGAAGGTCTGGCTCACTTCTCTGGTGGAATCCCCTGCGTCGGCGCTGTAGGAGGGGCCGTTGGTCCACTCTCCGTCCAGAGTCGCCTGCCATCCCAGGACGCCCCAGTTCTCATGCTCCGGAGCGCAGGTATAGGTCAGAGTCAGGTAGTCGGTGTCCGCGCAGTACTGAATCCAGGCATCATTGCAGTTGTAGGACTCGTTGATTTCTCCGTTAAACAAAAGATAATCTCCAGGCTGCGTATAGTTGCGGGTAGTAAGACCGCCTCCTCCGCCGTAGGCTGACACGCCGGGGCCTTTTTTGGTGATCTCCACACTGATGGAGACAATGCCCACGGAATAACTTGCCCACATGTCGGAAATCTGGATATTAAGATAATCGTTATCCGGGGTGATGGTCTTCACCAGCGTCTTGCCTTCCCCGCTTTCCGTGGTCCAGGCGCCGCCAATGTTCATCCCCATCTGGCTGGTAACCTTCTTGTTGTAGACCACGGTAACCTTCACCTCATCCCCCGGCTCATAGTCCGGGTTGTAATCCGAGAATTTGGTCTCAAAGCCCTGCCACAGTCCGGTGAACCGGTGCAGATAGCTGCCAGAATCCGCCTCGCCCTTTTTGGATATTTCCACGGAAATGTCGGCCAGATTCACGGAAGGCAGCCCCTTCATATCGGTAATCTGGATGTTAAGATAATCACTGTCCGGGATCAGGGTGATGTTCCTGGTCTTTCCCTCTCCCGGAAATGCATTCCAGGCTCCGTCTATGTACATTCCGAACTGACTGCCCACCTGTTTGTTGAAGACTGCCTGGATCCGCACCTCGTCTCCCGGCTCATAGCCGCTGACATAGTCTGTAAGCTTGCACTCGTAGCCCGCCCACGCCTGGGTGAAGGTATGGATGCAGCGGGTGTCTTCCTCCTCCGGCTCTTCCTGGGCGCCGGTATCATTTTCCAGGGGGATCCCTTCCAGTTTCTCTGTGGATACCTGAGACTGGCCCAGGTGCTCCCCGTCCCGGGCGGCAGATTCGCCTGTGGTTTCTTCCACAGCTGCAACTGCTTCCCTGGCCCTTGCCGTCTCCTCTGCAAGATCCGAAGTAGTGGCCGCGCAGATTCCTGTAGCCGTCACACTCAGGGCCGCACAGAGTACAATGCTCATGGTCCGTCTGGCCATCATGTTTTCCCAAAGCTTTGGCAAAATCTTCATGTTTGTTCTCCTCTCCGCAGATATTGATCAGTCTTTCCTTCTTTTTCCAAGAGCCAGCAGGACCAGACAGATCAGGGACATCACCGCCACCATGCCAGATACCACCGGCACCACATACATGCCTGCCGTGACAGTGGATGCAGCCTTTTTGCCGTCTGCATTTCCCGTGTTCTCTCCATTGCCGCCGTCACTGGCTGTCTGGTCTGAACTGCCGGATCTGTCCTGGTCTGTATCCGCACCACTGCCTGCTGCCGCCTCTGCCGCTTCTCCGGCCAGCTCCTGCTTTTCGAATACCGGGCCTGCCGCGGTGGTCTTCACGGCACGGATCTCGTCATAGTACATGGTTCCGGTAACCGTGCCGTCCTCCCCCATAGCCGGCGAATCCGGGATGGCATTGATCCAGATGCCAAATCCCGAAATACCTGCCGCAGCTTCACTGGTCAGGGGGCCTCTGCCGTTTTTATCTACAAATTCCTCAAAGGGCAGAGTCACCAGAAGGGGCATATCGCTCTGGGCATACTCCGCATACTCCTGGAGATAGGCCTCGTAGCCGCCGCCGGACGTTGTCTTGATCTGCATCACTGTCTTCTGGTTATTGCCGTCAGGCATCACCCAGAACTGGAGGGCATTGCAGTCTGACCAGTCGGTCTCCTTGGCAAACTCACAGCCGGCCCAGCCATTGCGGGTCTCCGTATAGTCGAACTGCAGGACAAAGCTTCCATCTGCAGAGAACCGGTCGCTTAAGGTGATCCTTGCCTCACAGCCCCCGTCCTTGTTAGAGGACCAACTGCTAACCAGCAGATTCTCCAGACCTGCATAGGACTCAAAATCATCAATGAGAAGCGGATCCTCTGGCCTGGGTTCTATATTCAGCAGCACGGAAAGCTCCTGGAGCTGTTCTCCGTCTGCGTACAGCGTCACGGTTCCGTCTGCCGCTTCTCCCAGACCGGCCAGCACATCCTCAGCCAGAACCGCCTCGGCCTTTCTTCCTGTTACCGTGGCATCCACCACTGCTTCCTGTCCATTTCCCCTGATCTTAAACTGGGCCTGGGACACCTCCTGGTTCAGTCTGGCAGTCAGCAGGGTCTCATCCAGAAGACGTGTACCAGATACGGGAGCCGTAATATAGCCGCTGACATTTCTATAGGGCTTCACCTGGGGCTTTTTCAGGCTTCCGGCCAGCACATTCTTCATGACCGCCGCCTGATCGCTGGCGAAGATACTCTTCCTGTTATTATACATGGAGATGAACGGGTCTAACAGCTCGTGTCCGAACCGGACTCCATTGTCCCGCATCTCTGTGACAAAGGGTGTATAATAGCCTCCTGCCCGGGAGTAGTTGGACCACAGCATGAAGTAGCAGCAGTCATACTCCGGCTTAGTGATGATATCCAGGATCTCCGCGTACCATTCCGGCCTCCGGTTGCCTGCCTCGGTGATGCCGCCGTCCCTGGCAAAGGACATACCGGTCTCTGTCACCGCAAACAGTTTTCCATGATCCTTGGCAAATGCATCTGTCAGCTTCACCGTATTCTCGAAGGTATCCAGGAAGGTGTAGCCTTCCTCGTCTGGAACCGGGTTATTGTCATATGTATCAAAGCCTACCATATCCACATATTCGTCACCTGGATACCGCTCCTCGTACTCTGCCGCCGTGGAGGCCTCAGACCCTGGCCCGTACAGATACAGAAGATTGTGGATCCCCCGCTCGTCCCGCAGGTACTCTACCGTATATTTGAATACGTTCTTGTAGGTCTGGGAATCGCAGAAAGCCTTGCCCCACCAGAACCAGCTTCCAGTATTCTCATGGAAAGGCCGAAACAGCACCGGCCCCTCCACCTGACTGACGTAATCGGCGATCAGGTCCAGATGGGCCCGGAACGCGTCGTGATACAGCCCGCCAGGCAGGATCTCGTTCATACAGTTTCCTGTAAGGTTGTAGGAATCGGCCCCACGGAAATCGTAATGGTCATAGCTTTTGCCAAATGTTCCCTCCAGCTTCACGGTTCCAGAAAAGTTGGGCATATGGGAGGATAAGGTAATGATGCCGCCCTCGGCAATGGCCCGGTTGGAGAACAGGGCCGCCGCCCGGATATTCCCTTCATTGGTATCCGGAAGCTGTGTGCCTTCCGGATAGCGGCTGTTATACTTTGAGGCAAAACCGGAGAAGCTTCCGCCGCAGTCCATACCGATGATAGCCGCCAGGGAGCCTGTGACATCTCTGGTATCGGATTCGCTCAGGTCTGCGGTGCCTGCCTTGAGAACCGTGTCCTCCATGTGGCCGAACAAAGTCCCTTCCGACTCTCCCACTGCTTTCAGATACTGGTACATGGCCACGGTAGCTGCGTCTGCCTGGGGATCTGCCAGCTGCACCTCCCCGGCATAAGCCGTTCTGGTTCCGTTGACTACCAGACCGTCTGTCTCATGGCCAATCACCGTATCTGTATGTACTGGTATGGTACTCTCCTTGAGAAATTTTTCTTTCCGGACACTGCTTAAGGAAATGTTATCAATCCACACATATCCATGGTAATCGGAATTGTTGCCGATCAGCTGGATCATCAGCTTCTCCGGCTGTTCCCGCTTCGTGTACTGAGGATCGCAGCCCAGAGTCACGCTGACCAGCTTCAAACCGTCCACATCCTCCGGGAAGGTCTGGTTCACATTGCAGCTCTGATCCCGGAAGATGTTGTTGGCGAAAGCCTTCACTGTCAGCTGTCCGGTGGAATATGCCTCAGGATCGTAATAAAGATCAAAATTCAGGGCCTTAAAGTCTGTGTAATCAATGCCGCCCTCTTCTATGAAGCTGATGCCGGTCTGGCTGTAGCCGTTGTCCTTGTTCAGGGAGTAGTCCAGACTCAGCCGAAGCATCTGCTTCTCCGGATCATACTCGCAGGCCCCGCCCCCTGTATAACTGTCCCCGGCCCAGCTGTCATCGTAGACCCAGCCCTGGCTGTCCTCTGCGAAATCCCATATGCGGCTGATTTCTCCAGATGCGCCGGATCCCTGGGTGGCGGAAGCTGTCTGGACACTGGATGCGTCTGTCCCCTGGGTGCCGAAAACTGCCTGGACACCGGATGCGTCTGTCCCCCGGGTGCCGGAAACTGCCTGGACACCGGATGCGTCTGTCCCCTGGGTGCCGGAAATTGCCTGGGTACTGGAAGTGCCCGACCCCCGGGTTCCGGAAATGTCCCGGGTCTCCGGTGCTGCTGGCGATATCATAGTCAGGCAGGGGGATAATCCCATTACCGCTGCCAGAACCAGAGCCGCTTTCCTGCTTCCGGTTTTCATGTTTCTGGTCTTCATACCGTTCTCCTTTATATTTAATCTATAATTTAATTTAAAAAGCTTTTTATTTTCTTTAATTATAGTATTAATTTCAGGAAAATACAATATGTTTTTTGCTTTTCCAGGAGTTTTTGTGAGTTATACACGATATTTGGAAGATGTTTTTGTTACATTTGCCATTTAAGTCAATTCCATGATTCAGTTAATTAAATTAAATACTTTAATTCAAATTTAATCTGTTCCCCGCAGATGTATATCCCATACTAAATTTCCCGCAGTAATTTCCACATAGCAAAAAGAACCCCGGCCTTCCCGGAGTTCCCCTGACGTTCTGTTTAGATTTGTCTGACGCTTTCCTTCATCACCACACGCCCGGATACCAGGCGCATATCGGTCCGGGCCGTTCCGTACTCCACCATGGCTACCACTGTCTTGATGGCACACCGTACCATCTCCTTAATATCCACCTCATAGCTGGTGATCTTCACATCGCACAAGCCCTCATAGAGGTAGTTGTCAAAACCGACAATGGAAATATCCTCCGGCACCCGGTAGCCCCGGCTCTCCAGCAGATTCACAAGCTCGCTGGCCGTCAGGTCACAGTTGCAGGCAAAGGCAGTAGGCATCTCCTGGGGGAGCTTTATATTCCCGATCTGGCCTTCCATGGTTCTGTCGTCCAGCACCCAGTCTTCCCGCGGCTGGATATCATTCTCCAGAAGAGCCTTCCTGTATCCGAAATACCGGTCTGTGATACTGTTGCTGGCCTTCAGGGTCCCTACATAGGCAATCTTCTGGTGTCCCTGGTCGATCAGGTAATTGACCATCTTGTACATGCCATAGTAGTTATCTGCCATAATGGAGCGAAGGGGAATCCCCTGCTTCATAAAATCCACCAGCACCACGGAAAATTCCTGGTGGCTGGCCAGCATCTCCAGATACGGCCTGCCAATCTCCCCGATGACAATCAGTCCCTGTATCTGCTGCTCTGTGGCAAACAGCGGCAGCTCCCTGGCCCGCTCCCGTTCATGGCGCAACACCTCGAAGAGGATCACACAGTTGTGGATCCCCGCGATCAGGGACAGCTCCTGATATACCTTCCAGTAGTAGGAGGGATAGTCCCCCAGGTACTTTTCCGAAATAATCACCCCTACATTGAGCACCTTCTTCCCAGAGGTCTCCCCTGTGCCCCTGGCCTGGTATCCCATCTCCGCCGCTACCTGGCGGATCTTCAGCCGCAGCTCCTCACTGACCCCCTTCTGGCCTGACAGCGCATTGGACACTGTTACCACACTCACCTGCAGCTTCTCCGCGATGTCTGCCAAACGAACATTCTTTTTCATTACTCCCCATTCTCCGTTCTCCATTTGTTTGTTATTAAACTTTATTATATTAAATTAACTTAAATATGTCAACTTAGTTTAATGGAAAAAGTTGAAAATAAGATTAAAAATCGTAACAGTTCCAGAACATCCCCCATGACCAGCAACCCAGCCCTTCCAAGGGCAACATTGAAAATTCCCCTCATTGATGATATGATAAACCCATATTGATTCCACATACCACTGCAACAATTCAGGAGGACATCCATTATGAGCGAAAAGACCTACGGACATTTCAACGACGACGAAATGCTGACCAACAAGGTACTCTGGAAAGGCTGCGGATATTCCGACGACGACCTGGACCGGCCCATCATCGGTATCGCCAATTCCTTCAATGATATGGTCCCTGGCCATACCAGCCTGCGGGATCTGGCAGAGCAGGTAAAGTATGGCATCTACCGGGCTGGCGGGACTCCTGCAGAGTTCGGCGTCATCGCCTGCTGTGACGGGGTAGCCACCGGACACATCGGCAACAACTATGCCCTGCCCTCACGGGACAATATCGCAGACAGCATCGAGATCCAGGCCCGCGCCCACAAGCTGGATGGTCTGGTACTCCTTGGCTCCTGCGACAAGATCGTTCCTGGTATGCTGATGGCTGCCGCAAGACTGGATATCCCGGCTATCTTCGTGGCCGGCGGCTGCATGGCCGGAGGCCCTCCCTTTGCCAACCGCATCCGTTCCGACAGCACCACCATCACCGAGGCCATCGGCATGTACCAGACCGGCCATGCCTCCTATGAGGAGCTCCAGAATCTGACTACCGTGGCCTGTCCTACCTGCGGCTCCTGCCAGTTCATGGGTACGGCCAATACCATGTGCGCGGAGGCAGAAGCCCTGGGCATGAGTCTCACCGGCTCTGCCTTCATCCCGGCATTCTACAATGAGCGTCTGCGCTCTGCCCTTCAAAGTGGTGAGAAGATCGTGGAACTGGTAAAGCGCGGGATCACCGCCCGCCAGATCATGACCATGGACGCCATCCGCAATGCTATCCGCATCCTTATGGCAGTAGGCGGCTCCACCAACGCCGTGATCCACACCTGCGCCCTGGCCTGGGAGCTGGGGTTTGACCCTGCCCTGATCATGGATGAATTTGAGAAAATCAGCGATGAGATCCCCCATATCGCAAAGATCAGTCCCGCCAGCGTGGTCTACGACAGTGAAGATCTGTATAAGGCCGGTGGAATCCCGGAGGTCATGAAGGTCATAAGAGACAGTCTGGCCCTGGATGTGATGACCGTCACCGGACAGACTCTCGGCGCCAATCTGGAACATTACAAGAACTGCTATGTGCCCAACCCGGAGATCATCCGCCCCCTGGACAATCCCCACAGCACCCTGGGCGGTCTGGCCATCATGCGTGGCAACCTGGCTCCCGATACGGGTGTAGCCAAGCCAGCCGCCATTGCCGAGGAAGCCAGGCATTTCACCGGAACCGCCATCTGCTTTGATTCAGAGGAGGAATGCACGGAAGCCATCCGCCAGCGCCGGATAAAGGCCGGTCATGTGGTAATCATCCGTTACGAAGGCCCCAAAGGCGGCCCCGGTATGCGGGAAATGTACCAGCCCTTAAAGATGCTCTACGGCCAGGGCCTTAATAAGACCACTGCTGTGGTGACTGATGGCCGCTTCTCCGGCACCAACAATGGCTGTTTCGTGGGCCATGTCTCCCCGGAAGCAGCTGCAGGCGGCCCCATCGCCCTGGTAAGGGACGGAGACCAGATCACCATCAATGTCTATAAGAAAGAGCTGACTCTCCACGTAAGCGAGGAAGAACTTGCCAGAAGAAAAGCCCAATGGACCTATGTGCCCAAACCAGCCAGCGGATATCTGAGACGGTATTCCAGACTGGCGGCCTCAGCGGATAAGGGAGGAGTGCTGCTCTGTTAGAAATCAAACAGAAAGGAAGTTATCCTATGACTATAGCAAAAAGAAAAAGCAAAGCCATGATAAAGCAGTCCGCGCTACTCCCTCCCAATCCCATCCCCAGCCCCCTTATTGATCGAGATGAATGGATTGAAAAAGCTGCGGAAGGCTTTATCACATCCAGCCAATCAAACCGGAAAATCTATCGGGTTATCCTCGAAACTCTATGGCCCAGAGGACACGGCATCCCTGGACCAGTCATTGACAGGGATACCATCCGTGAGGCGGTAAATACAGCAAAAGGCAAACCATATCTGGATGTTTTCCGACGGCTGCGGGAGCTGCAGGGTGAAGAAGGATTTCTTGGTGTGGTAAAACAAGGAACTCAGTATCAGATGATTAACACAAACATTTACCCGAAGAAAACTCCTCGTTCACATCTATCGGATGAGAGTTGGGGCAGAGTACTTTCCCACTATGAAAATGTATGTGCCGCTTGCGGGAGTCCTGCTGACGAGAAGGGATTTCAGCAGGATCACAAAGTTCCACGCTCCCGCGGCGGCACAGATGAACTGGCCAACTGGCAGCCACTTTGTGATTCCTGCAATAATATCAAGAGTACAGCCTGCCGCGGTTGTAAGGAGGACTGCAGCAAGTGCAGCTGGGCTTACCCAGAATACTACCGCCCAATAAAAATCCAGGGTTCCATACTAAGATCACTGCATCAGTATGCCAATGCGCATAAAAAGGATGCCAATGCTCTTGTTACGGAATGGATTCTTGAAAAAATCAACGAATAATAAATGTTACCCCTGCTGATGCACAGCCTACTGAACAATTATCTGTATTTCTGCAATTGCAAATCATTACTGAGAATCATACCTGCAATATCATCCACAGCCGTTCCTAATGCCATACCCACTAATGGGGGTATGGCATTTCCTATCTGCGCATTTCTCGGAACATCAATTCCACGCGCAGGACCGTTCAGTGTATATCTCCCCATAAATTCAAAATCATCCGGAAAAGACTGAAGTCGTGCCATCTCTCTTAAAGTAACCACCCGCGGATGTTTGTAGTGGATCAATTCCTCTGGGGCAGTGGTAAGCGTTGAACTGGGCTTTGACGTATCTAATACAAAGCGCTTGTTCGAATGACATCCATTTTCATATAAAAACTCTTTAGAAAGTCTTCCTGCCGGCTGTGTCTCCAATGCCTTTTTATATAAAGCCACTGATTTTTCACTATGATTATTAAACCGGTGGCAATTAGGAATGATCCGGCTCATGGCATTGCGGCGCATCAGTGTCTGGTAAGCGCTGTTCGGCGCAAGATAACGAACTGTCTTATATTTGGGAAATTCAGGATCAGTCACAGATTCCTCTCCTGAAAGGTCGCTGATAGCCTCCTCGATATTCACATACCTTTCGGTAGCCAGACCCAGCTGTTCCCGCTGGTCATTACTTATTTTTTTCAGGTGATCCTGCAATAATTCTGAGACCCTGATGGTTCCGGCAAATTCCTTTAATATACCAAAAATAATCACCCGTTCCCGTAGCTGCGGAACCCCATAATCGGCAGCATTAATTGTTACCATTCCAACATTATATCCCAGATTCTCTATTTCCTTCATGGCAGCATCTGCAATACTGATTGCGATTCCATCTATAGGCTGTGAAACAAATTTTCTTGCAAAGCCACCCACATTTTCAACAATGCAAAACATTGGTTTGAGTATCCTGATTGCCTCAATCTGTTTAAAAACAAGAAGGTTGCGTGGATCGTTACCATTCCTTGCCCCTGCTACAGAAAACCCCTGGCACGGAGGACCGCCCGCAACCAGCGCAACCTTTCCCTTCAATTCTTCCAGCTTCTTTCGGGCAGATGGGTCGTCCAATACCTCTTCAATGGAATGTGCTTCCCTGGAAATCCAGTCCGGCCACGCCTTAAAATGCTGATATGAGGCATCTTCATCAACCAGATTATATTTGAAAGTTGCAAAAGCCATCGGATCTTTCTCAATTGCCAGAAATCCGTTCCATCCCGCATAGCCTAATCCCAGGGATAAGCCTCCACAACCGGAGAAGAAATCAATGTAATATTTATCTTTCAGCGTCATTGCAAAAAGGTTATTATTCTTTTGAACCTGAACCATTCCTGCACTCCTTCCATGCTTTATCAGCCGCCTGATAACTGATGCCATTTTCTTTGCAGAACCGTGCTATTTTCCCCATCATCATGCAGTTTGGTACTGTTTTGCCTGTTTCCCAACGATTGATTGTTGAGAAAGACGCATCCAGTGCTTTTGCAAAGGAATCCTGGCTAAGAAAACAACTCTGCCGGATGTTTCTTATCTCGTCTGAAAAACTCATCACATTTCTCCTTCCGGTCATGGCAAAACACTGCCATTTCACTGGCATTATTATAGCATTTTCATGGCAGAATGACAACCTGCAATTACAAAAGCCAGTCAATCACCCGATCAGACATCTCATCTTCCGGTATATCTCCAGCCCATCCTTCCTCCCAAAGGTCTTCACAGAATCCAGATACAGGATTTTTCTGCCAGACTGCTTCTCAAACAAATTCTGAATTGCTCCCATCTTCTCCCCATATTCAGTATCCATAAATGCTTTCTCCAAGGTCTCCCGTATCCTCCTGCGTTCCTTGTAAACTGCAAATTCTGTTTCCAGCTTAACCTTCTTCAATCCTTCTCTGGCCTGGGCTGTCCGGTCAAGATTCTCATTGGCCGACACGATACACTGTTCCAGAGTCGGGCCGAGAATCACCTCTGCCTTTTTCCCGGCGTAACCTTTCCAGTAATCCCGGACTGCCGTAAATCCCTGATCCCTGCTGACAATCGCCGCCTTTCCCGCATATCCGCTTCCAAATACCGCGCCAAGACAGGTCGCTATGTAGAAATCCAGCGCATTCTTCCCCTGCTTTTGCAGTTTACAGATATCCAGATGGCAGGCAGAATCCATGATCTGGCGGATGACTCCCTGCTGAACCTTGTCACATACCTGGCTATAGAAAATGATCACCGTATCATCTGCTTTCAGATACTGGGCGCCTCTTAATCCATCACTGAGAACATTCTCAAAATCAACCAGAAAATACATGGATAAAATCACCTCCCAGCGGCCTTACAGCTTCCTGGCTTCCTTGGTCAACACCTGCCGTTAAAGTAAAGTCTTTTGTGCCCGTTCCTTCGTCTGCATGAAGCTCTATGATCTAACAAAAGTATAACACATCGCACAAAATCTTTCAAGCGTTTTTCGAACATATGTTCCATTCATATTCAACCCTCTAAATATCAGGGCCGAACCAGATTCTTTGCTCCTTCCATGATCTCCACGATCTCGTACATATTGGTGACGCTGCCCACTGCCAGCTGCTCTTTGAGCCCGTAGAAATCCAGACAGGTTCCACAAGTCATGACCCGCACGCCTTCGGTTTCCAGGGCCTTGAAATCCTCCAGGGAATCGGAACCCTGGCAGGTGAGATATGCGCCGGAATTATAACACAGGATCGTCTCTGGCAGGATGTCCTGTTTCGTCAGTGCAAACACAAATGCCTTCATAAGCGCTGTCCCAAGCTTCACGTCCCCGCTTCCCATGACATTGGCAGATAAGACTACCACCAGACCTTTTTTCTTGTTGTCCCTATCATCCGTTTCCGGGATTTCTGCCTTTTCTTCCCTGTCTCCGGCACTGTCAGAGACACCTGCCGCCACCTGAATCGTGACCTGGTATTTCTTTTCAGCCTTCTTTTCCCCGCTGGCCTCCAGCCCCCTCTGGGACGCAAACTTCTGAAGATTCTGCAAGGCGATCTCATTGTCCACCAGTACAGTCAGAATCCCGTCCTCCCTGAATTCTCCCATGGCCTTTTTGGCATTAATTACTGGCAGAGGGCAGGCCAGCCCTCTGGCATCTACGATTTTGTTTTCCATATGTTTCTCCTTCTTTCATCCTCTGGCGATTTCCTTCACAGCCCCAACTGCCATGTCCACCTCTTCCTCCGTATTATAATGGGAAAAGCTGAACCGCACGGCTCCCTGGGCCACAGTCCCCAGGGCCTGATGCATCAGGGGCGCACAGTGGGCGCCTGACCGGGTGGCGATCCCATAGGTCACAAACAGCTCGTCACTGACCACAGAAGAATCATAATCCCTGATATTCAGGGATACCACCGGGCACCGCTGCCTCCTCCGGAAATCCCCATAAATCTTCACTCCCGGAATCTGTCTCACTCCCTCATAAAACTGCCACATCAGATCCAGCTCCTTCTCCCGGATCCTATGGATTCCCGTCTCCTTAATATAATCCAGAGCCCCATTCAGTCCGGCCAGACCATGACCATTGAGGGTACCCGCCTCCAGAGCAGCTGGCATCTGGGACGGATGCTCCCTCTCATACGTCAGGACGCCGCTGCCCCCTGTCTTCAGCGGACGCACCGTCACCCCCTTCCCCACATACATCCCTCCGGTTCCCTGGGGCCCCAATAGCCCTTTATGCCCGGTAAAGCACAGAATATCGATCTTCATCTCCTGGACATCAATGGGAAATACTCCCGCTGTCTGGGAAGCATCCACACAGAACAGAATCCCATGCCTGCGGGCTGTCTCTCCCACCCCATGGATATCCACCAGGTTCCCCGTCACATTGGAGCCATGAGTACAGAAAACAGCCTTTGTATTTGCCCTAACGGCCTGCCCGAAATCCTCCATCCGCAGGCATCCTTCCCGGTTCGCCGGAAGAATGGTAAGCTCTACCCCCTGTTTCTCCATCTCGTACAGGGGACGAAGCACAGAATTATGCTCCAGCTGTGTGGTGATCACATGATCCCCAGGGCTTAAGATTCCCTTGACCGCCATGTTCAGGCTCTCCGTGGAGTTGGCAGTAAATACAATCTGTTTCGGGCTTTCCCCATGGAAGAGCTTTGCCAGCTTCTGCCTGGTATCAAAAATCACCCGCGACGCCCCCAGGGTAGCCTCATGTCCGCCACGGCCTGCATTGCCCATGGAGCACAAAGCCTCCGTCACAGCCCGCGCCACGGCTTCCGGTTTACGCAGCGTGGTGGCTGCATTGTCCAGATAGATCATGCGATTCTCTTTTTGTTCCATCATGTTTAATCACTTCCTTGATGTATTTGATTTCGTGATACCTTTTCTGAAATCGGCGCAGCAAAAAGGGAAAGTTGTCATAAATATATGCCATAATTCTATGAAAACCATTTTAGAACAAGTTCCGGCCAAAATCAATCTTTTATTATTCTGATACCTTGTGAATAGCAGCAGCTTGTAACAGTCCAGACAGGTCTGCCCACTCGCTGCGCTGACCATACGAAAATGTAGTGGTCAGAGGGTATCTGCCCTATCGCGAAACGATTTTTAATGGGCAGATGCCATAACAGTTCAAAGGTATCTGAACTGTTACGGCATCTTAAAATTAATGGTAAATATTTATCACTTTTACAACTTGTAATACGGCCTTCGTATTACTTAAAACTATAGAATTCCTTCCCAATCAAAATAAAAAATGGTTCATGCCTGATATGGCTCAGATCAATGATCTTCTGCGGATGATGGAACGAATCAATTCCATCATCCGCATCCAAATGAAAACCAGATACAAACAGAAATATCTTGATAAATAACCGTTAAACCCATACATATAATCGTTCAAATGACACTTGAACTGTTTGGCAACCGTTTAAACAATTAGAAACGATTGGTTTCACGGCCTGCAAAAAATCTTTTCGGCAAACTGCTCCGCCGAATCGCAGGCA